>Ga0065711_1052179_pt1 | contig 10068 bp, 5 predicted proteins | sample Hoacrofraction12_FD_59098 | JGI IMG/M metagenome (GOLD analysis project Ga0065711, IMG submission 59098) | Hoatzin crop microbial communities from Cojedes, Venezuela - Epithelial fraction 12 v2 (version 2) | ecosystem: Host-associated > Birds > Digestive system > Esophagus > Crop | place...
TGTTTTTTTTTTTTTTTTTTTTTGTACTTTTGGATGAAACTCATCATGACTAAAAATAGCAGGTCTGCGTGTTACTGAGTTTTGCAGAACAATCAACTTGTTGGAAGATGACTCTTATAAACTATACTTAGCAAATACAAAACCCATCCTTGTTACAGACACGCTATTTCGTGGATCACCGGAAAGTGCGTGTGGTTGGAGGACAAGGAGGAGGAGGAGGTTATTCTTTTCTTAGTGAACCTAGAAAAGAATTTGGAGGTCCTGATGGTGGAAATGGAGGTGATGGGGGTCATGTCATTTTGAAAGGTAAAGCTCACCAAATCGATTTTGTGTTGTCTTACTGCTTAACACCCCACCCGCTGGCTAAAGCAACCCTACAGGCATGGTAGGAAATGGTAAATGTAAATGTAAAAAAAGTGAAAATGGTTATTTCTGTATAAGACGTCTTGTCTTTTTAAGCTTTGTCCTGAGTTGTGATAACAGGGACATAAATGACAGCCTTAGAAAGCGTTTTGAAAATCAAGATGTTTTGCAGACGTTGTAGTGGCTGGTGCCTGACTGTTATGATAAGGCTGAGATCTGATCAAATTTTGATATTAAGTTGGATGAAGCTGCTTCTGCCACCACCCTACTGCAAAATCTGCTAATCTAGCAAGTGAATTTTCCAGAGTATATTGTAATAGTTGATTTTGGAATGACTGCTTTATTAAGTGCATGGTCAATAAACCTGAGCAGATAAGTAAAGGCAGTTAAACTTTATCACAACTTACATTAGTATTAGTCTTCCCTGATATGTTATTGTCGAGTCAGTAAATAGCATATGCATTCATGAAATATTCAAAAAGGGAAAGAACAGTCAAGAGGTTGCTCTTCTGTGCCTGTTCTACTAAAACAATGTGTTTAAAATATGTGTATTTTGCTTTACAGCTGACCAGCAAATGAAATCACTTTCTTCAGTCCTCCCCTTCTATCGGGGTTTTCATGGAGAGAGAGGAGGAAGCAAAAACTGTTATGGAGCTAATGGTGCATACGTGTATGTTAAAGTAAGTAAATTAAGGTTGCATGCTAGTGTGTTAGCTTTGTGTTAACATTGTTGATTTTCAGGCTGGATGATCTTCTTGTGAGAAAATCTCACCTGCGTTTTTACAGGGTGCCTTGCGTGCTGTCTCTACTGAGACAGGGCTGGTTGGCACACAGGCAGATCAAGCTGCTTTAAATTGTTCATAAAAATTAGACTTCTCTGGGAGATACATCTGGCCAAAGCAAATACGGTTCTGATTTGCTTTACTTCTAGGGGTCATATGCCTAGAGCAATCAGAACATAGAACTCTTAAATAGGAGCAGACTTTTCTTTAATACTTTTTTTTTTCTTCCTTCATCATGCCTCTTTTGGTGCACACCTATAATACGTTCCTTAACTCACTACTGCACTTACGCTTCTTTGCTTGAAAGAAGAGAAAGAGAGCTATGGTACTGTCAAAATTTTAATGAAGTGTAAATATCTGACAGTGCTGTTTGGGTCCAGAAAGTGAGCCTCATGAAGTACACTTCTCTTTTTGGATTCCCCAACTTGAGAGTATGGAGGAATGACTTTCAACAAATCTGAAATCAGGTGGTAAAGGATCTGCTGAAGACAGCTCTGCTGTGGACTTTGAGCTTCAGTGTAATGCTTTAATCACTCTTCACTTTAAGGTCCCTGTAGGTACATTGGTTAAGGAGGACGGGAAAGTTGTGGCTGACCTCACTCGACACAATGAAGAGTATGTTGCAGCTTATGGAGGAGCTGGAGGGAAAGGTAATCGCTTTTTTCTTTCCAATGAAAACCGAGCTCCAACACTATTTACTCCAGGAGAGCCAGGTCAGGAAAGAGTCCTCCATCTGGAACTCAAGACAACAGCTCATGCAGGATTGGTGAGTGTTACTGCGGTTCTCCAACTTGCTTATCGTTGTAGGACGACACTTGACTGACTGAAGAAATAATGTTAACATTTTTGTTAGCCTTTTGGCTTGCTTGTTTAGAAATGCAACTTGATACTTTCTTGCTGTTACTTGGTAGAAGGGTGTCCAAAGTGATTTGCAGAGCTTTCACTGTCTTGCTACTTGACGTCGTCCTACTTTCTCTAAAATCAAAACTGTATATAGAAGAGCAATGTGCAATGTTCATCAGCGATTAACAGACTCGCTGATGACGTACAGCAGGCTGTGCCGATTCTGCAGATGAACAGTGCAGTATGGAGAGTTATTCTAAATTAGTTTGTTTTCTTGTTTGGGTTTTTTTGAAATAAAATTGATAAAGTTCAAATCATCTTCTATTTTATCCCTATATTTCTCTTTTAACAGATATTAAACATTTGCCTTTGTTAGTTCTGGGTTTAGCATCCCCTGAAATGAAAATACTGTTCAGACACGAATGCTGAGTCAATTTAGGGCTTAAGCTGTTTTCATTTTTAAGTATGGAAATATTTTAACATTGGCTGGTAAAGCTGTTAAAATTGTGCTTTGCTGCAAAGTGTTCTTGCTGTAGTTCAACAACTGCAGAATAACTGTGTGGTCTAGCAGGATTTTGTGAATTTATTTAGATACGAATAAAGGAGTTGGCATTGGTGGATCAATACACTTAATTCTCTGACCAGCTGGACATTCTGGTCCACTTCCCACATTTTTGGCACAAATTTGGAAATCTGAGATGAATCTGTTCTGTATTTTACTTCCTTTGATAAGAATGCAGAGTGTCTGACATCAGCAAATAGTAGAATTTAGGATTTGATCTACTTTCATCTGGGAATTATTGACCATCTATGTAGCTGTTGTATGTCACCTGTCGGATATCCCAGAGTAAATGCATTTCTGGGATAGGTTTATTCAAATTCTTGCCTTCTCCTCAGAAGACCAAGTTTCAATTTAATTCTTTGATGTCGAGACTATGAAGAGCTGTCAAATCCCAAACTTGAAGGCATGCTGGTTATATATAGGCCAAACTATGTTACTGAATCAGGGACAAAGCCAATTCTGAATTCTTTTGGAAAATAATAAATCAGAGTTAGAAAACACAGATAAAATGGGAAATGCAGGACAAAGTGTCATAACATTATTTCAGGGTAAAAGAGATCTTATGGTATATACTTTTTTGGCTCTGAACAAAGTAAATACTTAAGATGGCATAAAAAGAGTTAAGGGGACCTTTCTATGTTTCATCTATTTAATGTTTATCAGAAAATACACCTAGAAGTAAAACAGGGTTTAGGAAGAACAACAGGGGGAAACCAGGATGCTTTTCAGAACTAAGTACGCAAAATTAATGGTGTTATGTGCATGCTGGAAGAACCTTGCCACATCTGCAAAAGTTTACTTTTGGGTTTTTTTACTGGGATTAACCTAGAACTGTGACTTCAGTAGGTGTTTGTATTCCAGGTGGGCTTTCCCAATGCTGGCAAATCATCGCTTTTGAGAGCAATCTCCAGTGCAAAGCCAGCAGTGGCTGCCTACCCGTTCACAACACTAAATCCCCATGTCGGAATTGTCCACTATCAAGACTATGAACAAGTAGCAGGTAAGAACTGTAGTACGTTGTGAGTATGTTGACAGCAATTTGTGTCACCTGGGTTACTTTCTGGAGCGCTGTGGGAGTCAGTTTAGCAGTTCTATAGAATTCTTGCTCTTTCTAAAGAACTCCAAACAAAACAACACTGAAAGCCCGTTTCCCTTTCACTTATATGGGGCCTTAATATCAAATTAGCAATCCGTATCTGTCTTCCCTGGAATAATCTAAATTTCGGGGTTTTAAAAGATAATAGCAGCTAAACTTAACATGAGGTATGCTTTAATATCAGTACATTGAGATGCACTTCCAAAAGTACTTGCGTTGGCCAGTAAGAGACTAGGTTTTCTGGGGTGGTGTTCTTGTTGTTGTTGTTAGATATGTTGGATTCACTGTGAAATTTCTCTTATTGTAGTTGCTGACATTCCTGGCTTAATAAAAGGTGCTCATCAAAACAGGGGCCTCGGGATGGCCTTCCTAAGGCATATTGAACGTTGCCGCTTTCTCTTATACGTGGTGGATCTCTCTGTGTCTCAGCCCTGGATTCAGCTGCAAGACTTAAAGTATGAACTGGAACAATATAAAAAAGGATTGTCTGAGAGGCCTTGTGTTGTCATCGGGAATAAAATTGACCTTGCTCAGTCCAGGATCAATCTGCCACTCCTTAAAGAACAGATAGCTGACCGGGTCATTGCATTGTCTGCGTTGACAGGAGACAACCTAGAGGAACTGTTACTGCATTTGAGAGAACTGTATGACACTTATGTGAAGATAGAACAGTCACGAGGTCAAAGCCCGGCCAGGTGGTAGGAACAAGAACTACAGTGAACTGTAGCCAAAGAAAAAAGAAAATTATTAGATGGTATCTGTGTGGTTTTGTTTGTTTTTAAAATGCATGGACCACAGTATGGGGATTTGTTCTGTATTGTTGCATTGGAAGGATTTTGTTTGTTTGTTCACCTTTGAGGTGTCTCGGGTGTTTTACAGCAAAATTTGAAAATTGTGATCATGATGGGTGTTGAATTGGAAACCTGGATCTTATCTGGCATTAGATAGCATTCTCTTCATAATTAACTGTCTGGTAGAAGTGACCTGCAGAAGATGCTGGCTTGCTTTCTGAATTGAAGTGACTTCTCAATTTTCACTAATCAAAAATAGTAAAATAAAAATAAGGTTGTCCCATGTTTATCTGGTTTTATACCATGATCACTTTCAGTCATCTTCTCTTAAACTTTTCTCCTGTTTGATTTGTTTTGCTTTTTTTTTCCCCTCAGGAGGCACAGCTGCTCAGTGTATTTAGGGAGCAGGAGCATGAAACAGATGCAATTAATGACTGAAATTATTTCCTTGTTAGTATAAATAATTAACTGTCTTAGAATGCTGGCATCAGGTAAGTAGCTGTATAAACTAGCCAGGGGACAGTCATCTGAGACTCACTTCTGAGTTCTCTAGTTTCCTTGAGGAATCTCAAACAATGTTCTGAGAAATCCTAAGCTTAGATATTCCAAATAAAATAAAAATAGAGTTCTTTGCTTTTTTTTTTATTATGTCATTTTTTGGATGGTATTCTTAATTTTTGCTCTTCAGGCATTCAGAAACCTTCATTTAGAACAGTGGGTCTTTGTCCTCTCCTCATGCTGAAAGGAGAGCTGCTTTGTATACTGTGGTTGTATTCTGTGTAAAAGATCATTATCTTGACAGTGAAAAGCAAAATTTATCAAAACATATTATTAAGCTTTTTCACAAGGGACCCTAACAGACTTGTGGAATGCTGAGACATAAATACTTAAGTAGTGATGAGAAACGGTTGTTCTTGAGCCTTTACTTATGTTTCTTGATTTTTTTTTTTTTTTTAAGCAGATTACCTGTGCCTTCCAAACCAGCAGTCTGGAATTACAGACCTTGCACATACTTTGTCATATGAATGAAGTACAAAGTAAACTCATTAGCACCATCATAAAATAGAAGATGCAATGTCTGTAGACTTGGCTTTGTTTTTTCAGGAGGTACAATACTTTAGTTTTAAGGACAGTTTGGTGCGTTATAAAACATGCATCTGTCACTTGTCTTTGATTAAGCTTTGTTAGCTTACAAATAAGGATTTCATTATGTTTAAATAAAAATTGGCTATTTTCTGCTGTATCAGCAGTAGTAGGAATTACTTGGTGGGTTTAAAAAAAAAAATTAGCTGTAGCCTCTACTTCCTTCTGTCACTACAGCAGAGGTGATAATTCTCTCTGCTTCTATCACTTTGCACATTTTGTTTGATTTAATCTCTAACACTAATGCTTCTGGATGGTGCATCCTCAAAAGGCTGGCTTTCTGGGCTTCCATAAACGATGGACTTTTTCCCTGACTGGCTATGACAGGAAAGGGGCAGTCTTGTTCAATCTCTAAATTAAAGCTCAACTCGCACCCTCCTGCTGTATCAGTGCTGGGATCAGCTCTGTTATTATGATTATGAATTAGAATTAACTTTGCCTGTGTAAGAAAGAAGGTGCATGCCCCTTCTTAAGAGCAGCAGCTTTTTATTCTGAAAAAGGGCAAGGTCCACTCAAATGCCTGAATTATTAAATGAAAATATGGGCAAAGCAGGTAATTACCTCTCCTGAATTGGGACTTTGAGCAACCTGGTCTAGTGGAAGGTGTCCCTGCTTACTGCAGGGGGGTTGGAACTCGGTGGTCTATAAGGTCCCTTCCAACCCAAACCATTCTATGATTCTATGAAATTCACATTCTGAGTATTTCTACCTGTGATCAGGTGTGGAAAGTAATCTCTGCATTATAAGCAGTGATAGTGGTGTAAATATGGTCGGGAAAAAATGAAAACAAATATTAAATCTCAAAGTTGCTCTCATGTTTTGTTTCATACTTGCTTCACCCATGGGATTTACCAAACTGAATTAGGCTGTCCTTCTGTTTGGTTTTGTGCAGCAGTTTTTAGGCTTCGCTGTTGCTTTTCGTTCTGTTGCTCCATGTTTTTCAGCCACATTAAATAAAGCCAGGAGAAGGTTGCCTGGACACAAAAGCTGGTGCAGCTTCTTTGCAGAGTATTTGATACCTACAAATACTTTGCACTCTCTCTTGGCTGTATTTTAGTATTTGGTAGTCTTTGCGAATGGCAGAGGCTGTTTTGAAAGTCTGTGTACTCACAGGAGCTTTCACCCTTACTTCCTAGTGCTTGTGCAACCTCAGTTCTTGGAGTGGAGAGTATTTTGTGCAGTGATGTGCAAAAAGCACAGTGGGTTGTGAGACAGCTTAACAGAATGTCCTGTTGATCTTCTGATTGATTTCTTTGTTCTCAACATTTCAGCCACCTGTTCTGAGATGCTGGTATGAAGTTATAGGGTTCAGAGAGGCTTTACAGGAGCACACACTCCTCCATCTGTCAATGAAAGTGCCAAATAGCTCCAGCTTTAGTGTTGCAACAACTGTTTGTGTGAGCTTGAACTTATTGTGGTCAGTATACGTCTATACTGAGTGAAGCAACCTCATGCTAGAGGTCCCTATGTTAATGCCAAAGAAGAGGAGTGGCTGTGTGCTGCTCAGCACAACACAGAGTTGATAGCTTGGGGCACATTTCTCCAGAGTGCTCCTTCAGTTTTTGCATCCCATTCTAATTATGAGGTACAGAACTGAGGAGTAACCTCTGATTCTGCTGAAAATAAGGTATTTGCAAAGGAAACTTGTTTTACGTGTAGGAACAGAGGAAAAAATTATCAGGTTAAAAGAGAGAATGATGAATTATTTCAGAGAAGAATGATGTGCTCTAAGATTTCTTCCCATTTTTTTTTGTCTGGGGTTGGGGTGGGCGGGCTTGTTTTATTTTAGGTTTTGGAGCGGTTTTGGAGGCTTTCTTCTGTCTGATTTTCCTTAACTAGCTTTTGCTTTCCTCTGCTGAAACATTTGATGTTGTCCTTGATTTTCAGGTTGATTAGAGGAAAGAGATGGGGGAAATTTTATTTCTCATTCTGACAATAATCCTTATTTTCATGTAAATTGAAATCCAGTCTATTTTATATTTCCTAGAGAAGCTTGAGCCATAATTTTGTTTAGCACTTTACAGTTCTAGTACTCGTCTTCTGAATACATTTTTTTTAGTACGTGATTACAAGAGTATTTTAGAGCTAATTGTGTTTCTTTTATATTTATTTGCAATCCTCTCCCCCTTTGTAGGTTCTTGGAAAGTGTAGGTGGTATCAACTGGAACAGAAAAAGAAAATGAAATGGGATGGAAAAACAAGCATTAAAAAGGACTACACTTTTTAAACATATGGATGCTGAGGACTCATTGCAGTACATGAAGTAAAACATTAAATCAGTGTGTTTGTGTGGTATATTTTGCAATCTGCTTTACTTAGTTTTGTTAAGCACTTTTTTTGGTGTTGCATAATAGTTTTTAAGGTGAACCAGAATGTGTTTGCAATTAATTGAACTGACAGCAAGAAAAATGAAACCCTTGCTGAACTCGTACTCAGTGGTTCCGCTCTGCAGCAGCACCATGCTGGGAGGAGAGCAAGGCCTGCCACCACCCTGCTTCCAGTACTGGGGAGGCTGTGCAGATAGCACTGCTCGGGGTCCCTGCGTGGGGCAGGGGGTGCAGGACACGACACCCGGTGCTATGCAATGTCTGCCTGTGTCACTCTAATCATATGTGTGGTTAGAGTTGAGATATTAAAGTACCGGTAGGTCAGCAGTTGCTGCAATGCAATGAAAAGTGAAGGCTGCCAGAAGTGTCAGATCTCACTTGGTTTCTTTTTCCATTGCAAGGGAAGTTTCTTTCACTGTTGTGTGCGTATTTGTTAAGCCTCTTCATAGTGATTTTTATTTTTGAGTAATGTGTGGTAAATGAACAGGTACTCCGACTTCAACATGTTTAAGAACTTGTAACCTGTTGTTTTTAAATACTGATTCAAATTACTGAATTACAGGAATGGCTGCGAACCAGAGATGCTCATGCTGGTAGAACAGGACCTCGCCATTGTTAGCTCATGCTTGTACAAGCTACTGGATACAGAACACCAATCTACCTTCTTTGCTGTCTTGTCTTCCACAGGATATTGCTAACTGGGCTTGTTGGCTGACACCTGCGCTGTAGGGTTAATGGTAGGACCAGAGGTTAGGTGTGTTGCAGGTGTGCAACTTAACGAGTTATTAATTGAATGGCAGGTGGGACAAACAGGGAGCAGACAGGTTGCTGGAATGCTAATGTGTTGTTTGAACTGTTAATTCTGTAGTGGAGATTAAAAGACAATGAAGGTATGTTTTGGCTTAATCTTTCTACAAACGTCAGTGTTGTGTAGAAATGGATTTTTACTAGTAGCAAGATGGCCTTTTCTTTGGGAGCTCTTATTTGTGGTGACACCGTAGCCCATAATCTGGAGATTGTGGTCTTGCATACAGGTTCTGAGAGATGAGGCTTTTTGGGAGAGGTGGTACCTGTACAGTGTGTGTAGGAGAAACAGGTGAGTTGGGAGCTCAGCATCTCCTCAACATCCCTACAGCCCTGTCGTTCCTATGAAGGTTGTATTTTGGTTTTGGACCACTTCTGTTAATAATGAAGTTCATCACCATTGTGAAAATGGCTTTGATATAAATTAAAACTTCATCCTGATGCTGCTAACCTTCATTGCAGTATGGGTGTGTGCCTGGCCTTTAAAGGGCAGCTTTGTTTTCTTCGGTTTGTCTTCCATACTGGAGTTTCCAGTGCTGTTCCCCGTTAACAAGTTTCCCCATCTTGTTAAATAGGGATTAATTATGCCTGCGCTACAGAGGTCTGGGAAGTCTGAAGTTATTAATATTTGGAGGGGAGGTTGTATATGTGTGTCAGTAATGATAAGGGATGATTTTGCAACTCTTGATAATAGAACAAAGCTACCTTCAAGCTGCACTCTCGATTTTTCTCTATGCAGTTCTGAAATTTAATATGTGGTATGTGCCCATTTTTCTGAGACATAAAACATAGCTGGTAGGACAAAGGCAGAGAGATTTTTATCAACCTTGTTTTAATATTGAGATTGTGTTTGTCCTTCATTTTCCCACTGAGTAATTTTTCATCTCCTCTTTCCTGATTGAAATAGAATTGTCCAAGGAGGCCTTAACAGTGTCTGATTTATTTTTTTTTTTTTTTTAATCCACAGGGTTATGTTGTGTTTTTTTTTCTCAGCCCTTGTTTATGTGAAATACCACTTTGACTCCTTAAAGTGTCCATTCCTTGGTTAGGCTCTATTCTTTGCTTGCTGCTATACTGTTATGTTGCCAAGATGGAAGTATTTGTGTACTACGTATGTATTTCCTGAACAGTGTGTGGAGACAGAAGACTAGCCATACTACTAAATCATGTAATCATGGTTTAATAACTAACTCATGTCTGCGTGCTCTCAATTTCAGTAAGAGGTAATGGGTATGGCTGGCTACTTTGTCGCAATCCATTTTATTCTGGTAACATTCCATTAATGTCAGTTGGACTCACTCTGGCATAATACAGTGGTGACCCGGGCCCAGGTTCTGCTTTTTTTTTTTTTTTTTTT
>Ga0065711_1052182_pt1 | contig 10067 bp, 7 predicted proteins | sample Hoacrofraction12_FD_59098 | JGI IMG/M metagenome (GOLD analysis project Ga0065711, IMG submission 59098) | Hoatzin crop microbial communities from Cojedes, Venezuela - Epithelial fraction 12 v2 (version 2) | ecosystem: Host-associated > Birds > Digestive system > Esophagus > Crop | place...
TTGGGAGAAGAGACCAACACCTGCCTCACTACAACCTCCTTTCAGGTAGTTGTAGAGAGCAATAAGGTCCCCCCTCAGCCTCCTCTTCTCCAGACTGAACAGCCCCAGTTCCCTCAGCTGCTCCTCATGAGACTTGTTCTCCAGACCCTTTGCCAGCTGTGTTGCCGTGATAGCTCAGCACCTTGGTGCATCCAGTGTAGCCCTGGCTGTAGAAGGCCCAGGCTGTGAATGCAGGATCAGTGTGACTGGCAGAGGCTTTGTGTGAGCTGCGTGGAGTCTCAGCAGAGGTCTACTAGCTGCCAGGGCAGGTTGGGCTTCAGAAGCAGCTGATGAGCCCCACTGGACGTGGGCTGGCTGTGTGTGTGTGGGGCTGGCTCAGGTGCCCCTGCACCCAAAACAGTGTGAGTGAACCTCAGTGGCTTTGCGCAGACCCAGCTGAAGTCTGGCATGGCTAGACCTCGTCTGGGGCTCGTGAGCCATGGGCCAGTCCGTGCAGAGGAGCTGAGCTGAGAGCTAACGCCTCTACCCCTTCGGGTAAACCCCGCGAGGGTTTCCTAGCTCAGGCACAGCACAGTCCTCCTGCGCTGGTGGAGGTGCTTGGCCCAAGTTCACAAGCTGTCCCACAAAGCGGAGAGCTGCTACGTGTGGTGCACAGACCTAGGGACAGTTCCACAGGAATTAAGTTGGGTTCATCAGCGTGGGGCAGACCCTCACCCATCACAGCAGAGCTGTTGCCCAGTTCTCCTGCGGTGTGCTCCAGGTGCTGGTATCATTTAGGCTTTTCTATTTTGGGCAGTATCCGTATGCCGTAATACTTGGCAGGATGCTCTCACCCGGTTGTACTCTGTATGAACAATGAAGTACTGGTAGTGACTTCAAAAACTTTGACCATGACAGTGACTAAACAGTGCTAGCTGACTGTAACATTACCATCCTTTAAAACACCTTGCACCCTGATTGCTTTTTTTCTGAAATACTTTAAGGATGTGTAGTTGATAACAGACCAGACTTAACTGGTGTGTAATGCTGAGCAGCTGTGACAGCACTGAGTGCTACATGGAAGGTGACTTCAGGAGCACTGCTCTAAGGTGCCATGAGGATCGGTGCTGGCCTGGCTTGCTGGGGAAACGCTTGCAGCTCGAGTCCAGAAAGAAATGCGATATGGTTTATTCCCAACTGACTTTCAGCTAGTGAAGTGAAATTTTAGGGAGAACTCGGTGGAGTTGTCTTTTGTCTTTGAGCTGCGAGCTTTTGATGAAGTTGTAGCACATGTTTTGTTTTGTCTGTTCCAATACATGGAAAAGTGCAGTGACTTTGGCCATAAAGCCTGCTTGATTTTCAGATCTGTTCTGGATGCTTTTGGTAAATAAACTGTATCAGGAGCAGGAGGAAAGCTGAGCATGCTGTTAAAAGAAAACGAAGTGAACGTTAAAGATAGGTGTGCCACAGAAAGTCCAGGTGTGCAAACAATTTGTTCACTCGGTATGTTAGCATGTGAGACAACATGTTTCTTTTGCATGAAGCCCAGAGGAACAGCACTGCGCTGGTGACTCTTACAAAGAGTTTAAAAACTGTTGGGGGGAAGTTTTGTGAGAATATGCAGTTAGCTGCAGAACTGATTTCCCCTGGTTCTGAGCCATAACAGATTGTAAATAGTCAAGGAGAAAAATCTGTAGAGAGCTTGAAGATTATTCTGTCCATTAACCTTCTCAAACATAGCTGCAGTAAAAATGAGGTGTTGTCAGATACATTTACTAATGTTTTCCTGTTGCAGAGAACTATCTGGCTTAAGTTGTGCTGCTGCAGCTATACAGGCATTATTAAAGTGGTATCCCCCCCTAGTGTAGATACAGCTGTATTGGAATGGAAGTGCTCATATCTTCAGAGTTTATTTCTGACTTTTTTGGATAATTTGTAGTTCTATTAGACGAGCTCCTTGGAATAAACACAGCTGTTATAATATAGCAGGTTTTTTTGGCAAAACAGGTTTTTTTGGGGTGGTAAAACAGTTAAAATGGTCTCTTTCTAGAACACAAATTTCAAATTGAAAAATCTAAACAAAAGAACGAAGTTGTGGGTGAGGTTCCCTGTAGACGGGATGTGCTACGTGCAGTGAAGCCGTGGTGACTGACCTTTGCTCAGCCTGTGTTGGCTATTCTTGTGGTCTTCGCTGAGCAGTATCGTCATCACTTTAAGGGTGCCTGAATTCTAGCAAAGTTGTTTGGTGTTAGCAGTTTATTGTCTCAAGAAAAATTAAATTGGAACATGACGAAGAAGACTCAGTTGCTAATGTATCAGTATTGTGGAAGATTCTGCTGATGTTACGTCTGGTGTTTTTTTGTTTTTCTTCTAGAAAAGCATGCTTGCCTTACGGCAGCTCATGCCCAATGCTCAGAGCTTTATCCAGCAGTGTATGCAGCAGCCAGCTCCAACCCAAGAAGCTGTTTCCACTTGTACCTCTGCAGCACCAGCTCTTTCAATAGCAGTGGCAACCTCGGCTGTAGCAACAACTTCTCTTCCAGTTGTAAAACCAGTGTCTGCGTCTGTAACAGTCACAGCCTCTCCGGTTATAAAGCCAGTCCTTGTCAGTGCGTCGACGACAGCTTCTCTGCAGACGGTGAGGCCGGTTCCTGCCTCTGCAGTGGTGACAGCATCTCTTCGTCCTGCCACTTCAGCCCTCACCACAACAGTAGCAACGTCAGGGCTGACTGCTATCCAAACTGTCAAGCCAGTCTTCACCTCTGCGGTAGTAGCATCTTCTCTCCAGTCTGCAAAGCCACTGCTGGTCTCCACAGTGGCACCTTCAGCAACAACCCCTCTCCACCCTCTGAAACCAGTCATTGGAACCCCAATCAGTATTAAAATCTCGCAGCCGAACTCCATCGTTGGGCAGTCAGTGGGTGCTCAGCAGGTGGTTAAAGTGAAACAGTTGGTAAGATGAATTTCTCTGCTTCTCTGTTTCTCTGTAACAGGGCTTCTTTACTCTTACCGTTTTGTAAAGAGGATACCAGTTTGGATCTGTGGTCTTTGTTTTTTTAACATATGAAGCTAGTCTATCAAGACCTAATCAGTTATGTTTGTCGTAGTTAGGAATGTTAAGCCCTTGCAGAAAAGGTGAATCTAAATCCGAGCTGTAAGCTTGGTCTCTTGCAAGACACCGTTCAACCAGACTGAACATCCAGCTTGAGACACAGGGGAACAGGAGTTCAGACCTTTGCTGTGCATGCAGCCAGGCCAGGTTGGAATCTGAAAGAAAAGGCAAGAAATGCTAGTGTCAGAAACAGAAACTGCTGATGGGATGCTTATGTTAATTACTATTAGATGCCCTGTTAGGGCTGTGCCTCACCTAGCCACCAGGGATTCCAGTCTCTCTACCTTGGGAGTTCCTGCCCTGGATACTTTGCAGGCACGGGTGGCGTGATGATATTTAGTGATACATTAACTGAAACCTACAAACTAACTCAAGGAGCTTTTCGGAGCAAAGTTCTGACCTCCAAATTTACGAAGACATGTTAATTACAAAGTCATCCAAAAGTGAGCTTTTTCTGTCGGGCCTCATTAGCTAACAAATTCCAGGAGGAATAAATGTCTTATTAAAACAGTACCCTCAAAAGCCATGTGTTAACATTTTTTTCTTGGCACAGGTTAACTTCCTGCTAATGTTAATGTTAAATACCAGCAAACTGTGAGTCACAGGTATACCTGAAAGAGCAACGTTGTGAAATATGTTAGGTTTGGTTTATGGGTGTTTGAGATACTGAGGAGTATGCTGTCTGACTGGTCTACCTGAAAATAATGTTCTCAAGTGTTTTGAGAGAATAGTCTCCCTTTGGCAGATAAAGAACTTGATTCTTCAATAGGACTTGCTTGTAAAGATTTTTTCCTTAAGAAGAGGGGAAAGCATTAGACTTCCTATGAAGCCAGATTTACTTTCCACAGGTGTAGTAGGGCATCCAGTGTGTGGATTTCCTTTGTAGTTTGTTTAGTGTGTATACTTTATTTAACAGTATTCAGACCCTTGAAATGTTTGGGTTTTTTTGATTTTCTTTCTTTCGAAGTGCATAAGGTGGATGTAATACAAGAATCCTGCATTCTAAATAAAGAGCTTATGCTACCAGCTTTTCACTTTTTCAGATTTGCTTAAAAAGAACAAAGCAGTCAACTATATGGAGGGGGTGAAGGGTCGCTTTTATGAGTGGGTTTGTTTTAAAAACAGTTATGAAGCATATGCACTAACAGTCTTCGATAGTAGTAGCTAAAGCCAAATTGGAAAAGGAGTTGATACTCTTACTGTCTGTAAGGACTAAATCTGAAATTTCAGCCAGAAGAAAATGAGGGCTTCTGAGGTTGTACAAGGGGTGGAGAACAGTTTGTTGGCTACACAGCAAGCCATGTAATCCAGGGGAAAGGCTGACCATCTGTACAAATAGACAAGGAAGCTTAACTCTACACTGGGGACTCGAAGCACTTGTTGAGTATGATATTGGTGAACTCAAGAAATGACTTCTGCCTCCTTTCCTACTGCTCTATGGCAGCCTGTTGAGATTGCTTTTCTGCACTGTGCCTTACAAGCATTGAATTTCATGCAAAACATGTTTTTATCCTTATTTGGGTAGATCTCAGGCACAGTGATGAAAATACTTGCTCTTCAAAATACTTACTTAGTTTTGGTCTTGCCAGTTGAAGGACTGAGTTGACCGCTTCGCAGCTTAGCCGTTATCAGGAGCTTGGTGTTAGTTCAGACAACCTATTAGTGCAAACAGCAAGTTAGTAGAAGCGGCTGCATCTTCTAGGGCTTCCCTGGTGCATTTCCTCGAAAGGACAGAGGGTCTGTTTTCCTCCCACAAGAAAACAAATCTGGACCTCCCCTCCCTAAACAGAAGGGTCCTGCTGCCAGCTGAAAGGAAGCAAATGCCAGCTGTGCAAATCTGTCCATACAATGCTGCCAGCAATTTCTTTCCCTTTCCAGCCTGCAGGATTGTCTGATGCCATACACTCCCTCTGCATGCCCATTTCTAATTTAGGTCTCTTGCGCTTGGGAATGTAAAGCGAACTTTCATGTGCCAGCTTCAGTGTAATGTTGGTGCTGCTTAAGAATGAAGCACTGCAGTATTTCAGTATCAAAACTGTGACCGGAGTGCTGCAACGTGTAACTCTCTTCTGTGGCATGATTCTTGAAACTCTGGGTTTGTGTGGTGGGCACCGAGGGACCTGTTCTGCAGGGTTGCTACTGGAGCTGGTCACACATCTGGGCTGAGAGCTGCATGTTGGTCAAGGTTCCCCCTCCCAGTGACTTTCCCAAGACAGCCTCATTTAAGGGCATTGGCATGCACAGAAGTTTCATCTTGGAAGGAAAGCTTGTCTTGCTGTAGTGTTGCTTTGTCTCTTGTTAGAGCACAATAAATGAAAATTTGCCTTACCAACCACTGACTTCCAATGGTGAGAAAGCTGCTTGCGACAACTTCATGTTAAGCATGAAGAGCAAAAGTTTTATGGTGTAGTCCCCACAGTTACCAGTGAGATGTGCTCCTTGGACATTGCCAGTGATTGAAGCAAGGAGTGAAGTACTTGTGCTGTTCCAACCCCTTGTTCTTAGTGAGGAGTTGTTCATGTCGAGTCCCCTCGGAGCTGAGCTTTCTTGAGCAGAGAATCTCCTCTGTTATTTTTCATGAGGTTTTTTTGTCTTGGATGTGTGCTTTTGCATTCAGCTGGTGAACAATACTGCTTGTAGTGTGTGGTGATACCTTACCATCTCTCTGCTGATCTCCGAACTTTGCTTTATGAATACAAAGCAGGTTCAAGTAAGGCTAGTCAAAGACTCTCCAGGCAGCTGTCCCTATGCTGTCAGCTGGATGTTACACTGCATTATAATTTTTTTTCTTACTTAAGAGTATTGGTGCTTCTTATTCTGATGTCTCTGTCAGGCTACTTAACAGGGCAAAAAGGAACTGTCCCTTTTCTTTATTACTTCTTGCTGCTAACCTGAAGAGGCAATAGCTCTTCTTAATACTTTTTCCTGGCATTAGATCCTTGCCAAAGTTCCTAGGATTGTTGCCCTGTTCTGTTACAAGTCCCAAGGACTTCCAGCTTTTGTTAGTCTAGCAGCTAAAATAGTAAACACAAAGTCAGCTTTACTGCCAACACATCCTTTCTGTTTCTCATTGATCTAGTCTGCTCAGTAACTTGACTGACTTCCCAATCTCCACCTAGGCTATTGATTTAACATTGGCTGTCTCGTTCTTTTTGTCTGCTACACCTTCATCTTGAATGCTGATGTTTCCTCCTGTGCTGTTTCAGTGTTCTGCGTGCTGGATATGAAGCATCATTCTCGCTGGTGGTAGGGAGGATCTCTAGGTGTGTGTCAGTGTGGGTGCTGACAGAGCCTGCGGGTAGTTCATGCACGCTGGTCAGTGGTTCAGTAATTATCTGAACATACAAATGAAGCTGTTGACGTTATTTTCAACTTCCGGTGTATGGAAGCTGGATCTTTCAGAAAGAGCAAATTACGTTTTCATAAACATGTAGAAGCAAATGTTTATGTGCGTACCAGTTCGTGAGGCAGTGCTGCATGTGTGAGCCTTGACTCTGTCTGCAGTTTGACCCTGTGCTCCCGTGGTTCCTTCCTCTGCATGAAAAGCTGGGAGATGTGCATCTTACATTTCTTCTCAAGAACTGCCTGTTCCTTGTCTGGTTTTCAAACACCACCTTCAGCTCAGTTGTTGTAGGTTACTGCTGCTATGCCAAACTGTGATGCTGTTAGCAGGTTAATATGGGGGTGGGTGGGGTATGTCTTGACTATTTGATATGCGAAGTACTTCTTTTTATGAATGTGTTATACTGATGATGTTTACTGATAAATCTGAAGTTAGATGACAGAAAGAGACAGTCTGATTTCTGAAGTATAATAAATGTCAATTCTTTGTTTAATTAAACTTGTGCAGTGTTGCTGTACAAGCACTCTTTAGACTTTCTGAAGTAAGATTAAAAGATGTAGAGGAGAAAAAGTGGTTTCCTTATGCTGAAAATTCCTTCATAGTAGCTTTTTGCTGCTGGAAAAGTAGGATTCAGTCTGAAGGTGCTGATAATCTTGCGCTTTGGTTAAAAGCATGTCTTTCTACTACTTGTAATCAAGAACTTTTCCAAAGGATGTATCAAAAGTTACAGCCCACATCCTGCTAGCTAGGAGGCTTAGAAATGAGGCTTTTAGGGGTGCTGCAATGTTATTACTTTTTTGCATTTTAATAGCTACCCCTGAAGAGGAAGAATTAGTATTCATGGGCTGTGCCTGTAGGTAGGTGTGTGCCGTGGTGACATCCTGCTGTCTGGTTTTGTTTCTTTCGAGCGCCACTTTAAACAAAACTATCAACCCCCTTCCTTTTTACCCTTCAGCAGCGTACTGATGGTTTTGTGTAGAGACTCTGCTCGCTATAGGTGTTGCTAGTTGGTACTTGATGTTCCTGCTCGCTGATGTGTTCAGTGTGCTTTTGCTTAACACTTTGAAACTCAGCATCCAAATTTACAATTGTTGTTGCAGCTCCAAAAATGCGGTAGTAACTCTATAGTGTGTACTCTTAATTCTTGACAGGCAAAGGATTTCGTGCAAGACTTCTACCTCTTTGTTTTGGTGTTGTTTTTAACGAGGTGTATGTGATACCTATGCTTTTGAACTTGTTGGCAGGCAGACTCAATATTCAATTGTTAGTCAGTTAAGTGAGAGTTGCGGAGAAGAAAGCCTCTTCGTGTAATGGACTGTGTACTACTCGGTGGAACTCTTACAATATAGTTCTCAATAGCATGTAGGGGTGAAGTGTCTGTTGGAGCTCACTGAATGAGCTGGAGCTTAAAGCTCACCACCAGTTGTTAAGACTTTGTTTCTTGTCATGAAGTAAAAAAAAAATTTATTTTTTTTTTCCTGAGCATGCTATTTGCTTTAAACTGAAAGCTAGACATGCATGCATGCCCAGTGGCACTTCTGGCTGGCTGAACATGTTGATGCTGTTTACTTCTCTCTGTGTTTAGCCTTCTCACTCTTGCTTTTGGATATTCCACTTCCAGGTAGTCCAGCAACCATCAGGAACTGTTGTAAAGCAAGTATCCACACTCCCGCAACCCTCAGCGCTGACCCTGCAGACATCTGCTGAGAAAAGGATGCCGCTGAATACGCTTGTTCAAACTAGCCAATTTCCTGCAGGTACAGTGGAACCTCTTTAATAGAGAAGGGAGAGGACTACTGAGGTATAGAAATGAGTGCAGGCTGCTGGTAGATTGTAGGGATGTAAGAAGGTGGTTGTCTTATCGGGAGCAACCAGCTCTGTGTGAGAAGTTGAATGTTTTTACTGTCTGCTTGGAGTTCTGATAAGAAACTCAGTGCCATGTCTACTTCTAACACCTGTTAAAAGCATGTCAATCAAACATTTTTACTTGTTAAAATACTGTGAGTAAGCTCCTTGCAGTAAAATTCCTTTAAACCGTGATGCTTTTGAGAATCGCTTTGTGAGACTTTGCTTTTTCTTTCAGCAGATTCAGGCTGATGCATAATGTGAGTTTCCTGACCAGCTAGTTTTCATGAAAACCTTTCATTGGTCAGCACAGAGGAGGGTGTTTGCGAACATGTAGGGCTTTTGGCCATACAGAACGTCCGGAATGCAAGAGACTAGAGCATCTGGTTTTCAGTTGGACTTGATCAGTTGTTATTGAGTCTGCAGGAGCCTTTGCTAGAAGTGTGCAGTGATTAAACAGTTGTCTTAGCATTTTGCTTTCTGCTATGGCTTGTTCTTTATTTTGTTTTAGGTTCCATTCTGAAACAAATTACCCTGCCAGGAAATAAAATTCTGTCGCTTCAAGCATCTCCTCTTCAGAAGGCTAAAATAAAAGAGAATGGAGCAACATCCTTCAGGTAAAAATAAACAATATCAGAAGTTTACTATAGGAAGGAACAAAAGGAACAGACAGCAAGGATAGAGGTGGGAACAGAGCCCAGATAAAAGCAATTTTCTTTAGAGACTTGTTTGACAGGTGGTTTTCATGTTAGAATACTAGCTGGCAAGGGGGAACCCAAAAATTTTGACCTCGTAGCAGATGTTTGTTATTCTTAATATGAGAAAACTGTCCTGATGAGGTTGGATTTTCATCATGCTACCGCAGGAGTGTAATTATACAAACAGTGTGCATCAATATGTATCAGTTTTTTGCTTGTAGAGGAGGCATGTTGATCTCCATTCTGTGAGCGCTATTAGCTAATCTAAAGCAAAGTTACCATGTATTACAGGCCCTCCATAGAATTAAAGCAGATATGCCCTGTATTTTTCACAGACCACCAGACAGCATTGAACTGTTATTTGGACTGACTGGTAACCTGTCTAAAGCTCTCTGCTGTATTATGAAATCTTTTATTAGTTCCTCTTACGAGCTTGTTCCTGTATGTAGAGGTGAAAGTCTTTGACTGTGCCTCTAATTATGGCTTCTGGCATATTCTCTAGGCCTTTAGATTACAAGAATGCTTAAAGCTTTTAGTTCTGGTAACTGATGAACTTTTCAAAGGCAGAAATTACATTTGTATCTCCAAATGTGATGCTGAAACAGAGGTACAGACTGCTGTAAGCAGTATTGGTCTTACAACCTTAAGGCATCTTGAAGTTACTCTTCCAGGGATAAAAGCAGACATGACAGCTTTGTCATCTTGACCATTTGACTTCTCATCTCTTGAAAGCTACAGCTTTGTGTGCACTGATATAGACAGAGAGCTGTTGTTATTTACAGTAACTTAGTGTACACTGGACACTTAAAACGTTGGTAGCCAGAAGATGGAACGGAAAGCTGACGTTAACAGCTCTGTTCAGCTCCTTCAAGCTCTTATGAAATATGCTTCAGAATATAATTTGGGATGTCTCTCCTGCCTGTCCTTCCTAAAGAGCCTTCCATTCCAGCACTCCAGTCACAGGAGCCATCCCACCACATCTCCATGATGCCAGGGAGCTCATAGCCCTGCAGGCGTGCGCGTGTCTCTGACTCCTCTCATTTATTCCCCAATCTGTGTGCGTTTGCACAGAGGTGTTTCAGTTGGGGCT
>Ga0065711_1052183_pt1 | contig 10067 bp, 5 predicted proteins | sample Hoacrofraction12_FD_59098 | JGI IMG/M metagenome (GOLD analysis project Ga0065711, IMG submission 59098) | Hoatzin crop microbial communities from Cojedes, Venezuela - Epithelial fraction 12 v2 (version 2) | ecosystem: Host-associated > Birds > Digestive system > Esophagus > Crop | place...
AGAACCTGCTAAACACTGTCTTGCTATAAACAGTGTGACGATTGGTTTGCAGATCTACTTCTGCAAAGGCAATATCTGTCGTGAAAGAACTTCTACCAAAGAATTAAAATGCTTGCAAAACCGTGAGCTGACTGTATGTTTTTGTAGAAATTCCTAAAATAAAGACACTGAGTGAGATAAGGTGGAGCTTGCCAAGAAATGAGAATTTTGTTACAACTATTTAACTCTCTCTCTCTCTCTATATATATATATGTTAAAAATGAAGAATTTGAAGGCTCAGCAGTAAGTTTCATGGTGAAGCATGCACCTCTGAGCACGTGTCCTCACAGTGTGAGCCTGTGTTCTGGAGTGGTTGCACCTTGGTGTGAGCACACCGTTCAGCCGGACGCCTCTCCCTGGGACCTGTCCGAACTTCTGGGTGATCCTGGAGCTCCTGAGCAGGTGGGCTCCCCTCTGCAGTCTGTCAGTCCTGCTGGAGGAACTTCGGGGCCAAAACTTCAGCCAGCCTGTTGCTGTGCACACCTAGCACGGTGGGCACCGGTCAAACCAGTTCTGGCAAAGCTAACTGGGGACGTTTAGGGTGTTAACCTCCCATCAGTTCATCTGTCTCTTTTTGGACACCCTGCAGCAGAGTCAACAGGGGGAATGTGTGTGCGTGTTTTGAAAGATTTAGTGCTAAGTATATTCACTTAAACCCTCCTGCACTGGGAAGATGGCTGGCATCACTGCCCCACCTCTTCGTCGTTTTTCCACTAACTCGTGCCTATGAACTCGGGGGATGCTGGAACTAGACAACCTGTGGTGTTAGACAGCTGGTAAATGATAATTTCTGAGGATGTCAGAAGAACATATATGGTGGAATTACACCTTTTAAAGAAGTAGAGAACCATGAAATATTTTGAGAATTTGGGCTAAGTGCTTTGCTAAATCAAAACTTTGGCATCAATTTAATCTTAAACTTCTGTTTCCCAAGTGGTAACTAAAGGATTGTGTCCTACTGCCCGTTAGCTTGGCAAATTCTTAGACTTGCAAACTGTCTCTAATGATCTAATGTTTGCCTAAATGGACAAAATTAAATTTCAGGGTGCAAATGGAGTACCTGCTCTCCTATACCTCAGTCCAGCCTGTTGCACTGCCAACTAAAAACATTTAAAATAAAATTCCTGAAAGAAATTCAGTGCTAGAAGTTTGCCACTGCTGGAGATTCTGGTAACATTGTCGCATATTAAAAATGATGCTGATAATACTCCAGTGATGGAAGGGAGAAGGGAAGAGAAGAATATGGCACTCTTCCCCTTGTGCTGGGAAGAGAAGTGCTTGTTTCGGTGTGGGTGAGCAGAGAACCTCAGGGAACTTTATGTCACTGCTGTGTTCAGGGATGAATGACAATCACTAAAAGTGCGCTTTCTGAACAAACTGAAGGAAATCAGCCCTAACATGACAAGACTGCTATAAGACAGCTTGAATCATAGTGATTATGGGCTAAATTTTTACTTTGAGGGAGCTAGTTGAGGTCAATGCTGTCACCTTCATCTGTGAGGGATTTGATGCAGCTGGGGAAGTTAAACTCTGAGGTGAGAGAGATACAGGTACAACATGTTGCCCTGGTTAGTGACACAAAAAGGAGAAATTGAGGTATTCCTTTAGTGAACCTTGACTTGGGGACCCAGGTTTAAGAAAGCAGATGCAGAGTGTGACTCTGGATGTGGTCTATACCTCCATTCCTTTGAAATGCCAGTTGCCTCAGTTGGTGGGGAAGAAGAGCTGCCTCTTCAGCTCTTCAGCTCCCTGTTCAGTAGGTTGCTCTCACAGCTGTGAAACCGTTAAACACTGCCCCAGGGGAAGTGCTATCTTGCTATGGAAATGAATTCAGAAATGTGACATTTTGCTGGCAGTGACAGGTGGTGCTTTTGAGAGCCTGACTGGCTGCCATCGGTTTTCCTGATGGATTGACTCCCGTCACCGCTAAGCCAAAATTCATTGATTTTGCTCTTTCTCCTCCTCGGGATGACCTTCTTCAGAGAGAGACTGTGCCAGTTCTTTACTTTTTATCCCCTACCCTTCATCTCCTCCCTGATCCCTTTTGTTTATTTCCTTTTTCTAAGAAATCAGCTCCCTTAATCTCTGCTAATTACAGATGGAAGATAAGGGACCTAAGTCAATGGGCTGAATAGAAGACCAAACTGTACAAACAGCAAATCTTTGAGAGAAGAGACTGAGGTCGTGTCAGCTTCCAGTGGTTGGGAACCTATGTATTGTCAGGAGAATTGCACCATTTTCACCCTAAAAAAAATTGCCGTGAAAAGGAGAGAAGAAAGGGGGGCAAGGGGTTTGGGGAGCAGACAGGGTAGAGGTGAAAGCCTTTAGAGTCAATTCAAGATGAGGTCACCTCAAAAGTTGGTCTGCGGTGCTAGGTGGCTGCTACTTCCAGTAAAAACAAAGCTAAAACCAAAGGCTCCTCAGTGTAGAGAGAGGGCAGTGCTAAAAAGACAGCTTGGAGTCTCTGACCAGAGAAGGCTTTTGTCTGCTAGGATCACCTAGAGGGAGTAGTGCAGGAGGGCTTTACTACCAGCTGTGGCAGGGCAGTTGGAGTTTAAGGGCAGTTTCAAGTAAACCAAACAGTTAACCTGAATAGTTTTAGACTGGGAAGATGAGATTATATGTTGCTTTAAGTAAAAGTCAGGTTGAGGAGTGCATCTGAAGGCAAGGAACATCTGGTCTTCAGGTGCTGATGGGGCAGGAGCAGACACAGTGGGAACTGTGACCCTTTCTCAGATTTTTCTGACAGTAGTATGTTCACCTCTACGATGGAGTTCACATCTTCTCTTAGGGACAAACTGGTGCTTACACGAAGGGAAGGTAGAAACATAAACTGTGGATTGAAAAAGAAATCTGGTTTGTCTTTTTTCTGTCTCTTTAAAAAACACTCAAATTCAGGCTAGTTGTATCTGAAGTTTTGCCATCTGTTAAACGAAAGTAGTGATGTTTGCCAAATCAAGGCTTTAGGTCCCGTCTTTGACAGGGATCTGAGGGCTGACAATGTGTAACTATTATAGATGTTGTAACTAGTCTGCAAATAATTCTTGCCATAATTTTAAGCTCCATATAAAACATGTTGACCGTAAGCCCCCCCAGCCCAGCAAAGTCACTATTTTGTCATGTCAGGACTTTTTAAGCACCTTCTCCCCAGAGCAAGAGGGTTAAGGGGGGAGGCTGTGTAGGTGGGGAGAAGCTGCTATGTGGACAGGCTTGACAGGAGAACAACGATAGCATGGGGAGGAAGGGAATGGGAGAGGAAATCTTTGCTCCAAATGATGGGTTCCAGGTCCTTGACTTTGGTTATAAAGAGCTTGTGGATTCCCTGTCATGCTGTGTAGGGAAACGTTCACAACTCTGAGCATGAAGAGTGGTGATGGAGGGTGTGTGGACAGGCAGCTGAGGGGTGCTGGTAGGGAGGAGAGTGCAAACCTATCGCTTGCCATTGAGGGGCAAAGGAGGAGACAAGGAAGGTGAACACCTTGGGCGTGAGCCCGGAGGAGACGGGCAGGGCAGTACAGCACATCCCTGCAGCCCAGTGTCAGGAGAAAGGTTTGGTAGTGGCCCATGGGGGCATGGACTGGTGCGAGGAGTCCTCAGGAGGCTGCAAGGCTGGAGGGGTGCGACCCCAAGGCCCCTCTGTCTGTGCTGCTCGTTATTCTGAGCACTGCCAGACCAGGAGGTGCCAAAATGCCCCGAGGGCGATCGTTCTTGTGGGACTGCTGGTTTGGTGTTGCACAGCCAGCAGTGGAAGGTGAGCTGTCTGCAGATACAAAAGCTTTTCTTCACTGAATACCCACTGGCTGGTCATTTCTGTCAATACATTTTTACATCCATTTGCTGCTTCTCGGTTGGACTCCAGAGTTAAAGGCTCATTTACCTACCCCTACCAATTCGCTCTGATAAAGGGATGGTGCAGGGCTGGAGACAGCCTTCTCCAAGCAGCAGTCTCGTTCCTGTGTGTTCTGGTAAGATGTCTCACAGTGGTCACAGCAGTTTCAGGATCCATATCCCGATGATGCTGTACCTTTTCATACCTTTTTTCTTTTTTTTTTTCTTTTCTTTTTAAAATGGGGGGCTGAGTCCTCTAATTACGCTCCCTGGTGATAGGATGCTTAGTACAAGACAGCAACAGAGTTTAGTTAATCACCTCTTTCATACCCATAGCATAATTCAAGGAGAACCTAATGTGCTAGTCAGTAAAATTCATTGGCCACTTCGACTTTACCTTCACTGGAAAACTGTAAACACCATATTGAAAGAGTTATATTCAATTAAACACAGTCTGAAATGATTGACAGTATCTGCTTCAGAGAGGCCCAGGACTAAGCTAGCATGAACACTGCATTACCTGGTGCTCAGAGAAACCGCACCATAACATGGGGAAAGTCATTTGAAGGAGCCCATACTGTGGGGTGACTTTGATTGCATTGCAGCTGCCTTCCTAATGTGCTTCCTGTAGGTAAGGGACACATCATCTTCAGTCTTGGGGTTTCATCAGATTTCTGGAGCAGCCTGTCTCCTCCCCACACAAACATAAAAAGTTCCTCTGACAGCAAAGTTAGAAAAAATGGAGAAAGTATGTTGGGTTTTGTGCATTAGAGACAGTGAAAGACTAGTCAGTTATATATAATTTATGGTACCTTAGAAAGGGAAAGAGAGAAACCGAACTTTTAATTAGAAACTTTCCAAGGAGAGTAGTTGTCTGTTTGCTGAAAGGGAAAAAAAATTCTACATTTTAACATGGGCAATTGCTAGCAAACTTTTTGCTGTTCTGTGAGAAAAAGCAAAATAAAATCCCAACTAACAAGCTGAGATGGCATTTCAGTATAATGAAATCTGATGCTTGATGTGCTTGGGTCATCCCTAACTGATACTCTTCTCTCCACCCCATACAAACACACGGTTAACAAGTAATTTTATTTGTTTGTAGGTGTGGCAGTGGGAAAATTGAACGGAGGTTGTCTACTCGGCATCTTGCTTCTTATGGGGAGGGAAAGGGAGTCCGAATGTCCTGCGTCAAGATAGCAGGGAGGGACATGGGAGCTGCTAGCACCCTCCTCATGGGAGAGGAGAGAAACCTGGGTGCCCTCAGCCTCATCAGCTGGGGGAGCGGATGGGTGAGGGGCTAGCTGTGTGTTTGGCAACAGGAAGGGCTGTTTCAAAACAAAGTGTTGTCATGTAGATGAGGTCGTTTTGTCTTAGCAAAAAAAAAAAAGAATAAATAATCCGGGACCTAGAGGGGTGTCTTCCTCCCTGGAAGTGAGAACAGCAGAGGACAGAGTGCTTCTGGTGGAGCCCTGCTGCAGAGGACTTGGTTTGGAAGGACAGTCTAGCAGGCCCAGTGGATTTTTGTGAGTGATTCTTGTTCGTAAAGCAGAGCTCCTACCTTGTGTTTATCTTGAATGTGCAGTTCAGCCGAGAACGAATGGCCACAGCAAGCTGTAAAGCAGCATGAGCAAGCTGGCTGAGTAGTATTTGCTGAATTTCCTAAGCAAGTGGAGTAGAAAGTGTTAGAGCTATATGAGAACTGACCTGGAAATGCATTAAATCTCGTAGGTGGAAATGAGTGGGGAAACGAGAGAGAAATTTAATACTTCACTGGGGAAAAAAGCACTCTAATTACCCAAGCTGTTTAGGTAGAAAACCTTCCTAGAAGAAACAAAAGATTTAGGTCTCTAAAACTTCATAGCTGACACAGCTGTAAAAAAAAAAACCCTTACAGCTGCAAGTGATGGGGTTGAAGGACCCTAAGGCCAGGCCTTGGGATGCTCTGGGTGAAAGGGAGGGAGAAAATGCTCCAGGTCTCATCCAGTGCCTGCCGAAAGTTTTGGTGCTGAGTCGCGTGCTTTGGTCCAGGTGTGGAGCCCAGCTCTGATGCCCTAGGACTTCTGCAGTCCACGTATGGTCTGAGCATAATGTGGCCCTGCTGCCTGGGGTGCTGAGCGCTGGTTCAGAGAGCTATCAAGTGACCCTCACACCTGTGTTTCTGTGGGAGGGCAGCTAAAATGCGTCTGTTTGGGCACGGAGGGGAAGGAGACCCCTTAGCGATGCAGCAGTGCTCCTCATGGGCATGCCTGGGCAAGGAAAGTAGACGGTTATGCACACGCAGGGTATCCCTGGGATCAAGAAAAAGACTGCAGAAGCCTCTGGCTGCTGAAAGCAATGCTTTTCAGCACCCTGTGAAGACAGAATACCTTCTCTGGGTCTCTGCTAGAAAAATGTCTCCAGCCATCACTGCTTGGGTGATGCATCTCCTCCTCCCCTCTCTCCATCACAGAGCAGTTTGGCTTTTTAGAGCAGAGATTGCGCTTCACGTCAGACTGATGGAAAGCTGAGCTGTTTATCAGAGGAGCTAATTCTTGAGGTTTCATTCTGCCCTGTGTGAGTCAGTAAACTGGAGAGTGTAGAAATCACCTAGGCTTTTGCTAAAGAGAGGATCCACGGCGTTAGCTCTGTGTGTTGGGTTTTGTTGGTTTCCCCAGTGACCTTTGCTGCGTTTAATGCATTGCCTTTATGAGACCCATGTATGGTTTCTGAGCACCCAGGAGTGTCTCTGCGTGCTTGGTGCAAGATTTGAGAAAGTCTCTTTAGTGCTGTTCGGGTGCTCTGGTCATTGGGATCCATTAGGGATGATCAGGAATACGTTATTTGTCACTGGGACAAACAGTCTTCTGTGAAAATTCACCTTGGTAGCTGGCAAGGTCACCAGAGTCGATATACATCCCAGCTTTCTTGCCATTTTCCCTTGAAAAATAAACACTCTTGGAGTGACAGATAAATGCTGTTTGCAGCTTTAAAGACCGCATCTGGATAGTTAAACTCACTCTGTTTTCACCTCACGATGACGAAGTGGGGAAGACAGAAGAGTTTTCTGTGGAGAATCTGTCCTGCAGAGTTTAAAACGAGCCTGAACGGCTCGGAGTTAGAGCTAAATGTGCGCGGACCCCTATGCCTTTGCATGCATAGATGTGTTCAACAGGACATCAGAAGAACACTTTGAGGTGAAAAAAAATCTTTAAAAATATAAAAGTGGCCTATGACATTGGGTTGATCTTTGGCAGCTTGTGTAATACTTGGGTTTTGTGCTTTGTTGTTCTAACAGATGTTTTCTAGCTAAAAAAAAAGACAAAACTACCCATGAAGATAACTCCAAGTCCCAAGTTGCCCATGTAAATTGAGGCTTTCCCCACCCACCTCCTCAGTTCCCCAAATATATGTGAGCGCACTTTCTCCTTGCCCCCAGCTGCGTTTGTCTGGAGGCACCAGTTGCGCAGAAGCTATGGGAATCCATTTCTGTTTCTGCCAGGTGGCAGGTGGAGAATTAGCATAGTGACTTTCATGACGGGGAGCAGGAGGCACAGGGGATGCGGATCCAGCAGCAGACCCTTCAGTGAAGCTGTGTCACAAATGGAAGGCCCCTGAGATTTATTACTGTTTAGTGATAGATTGCTCTCCCAGTTTTTCTCTCAGTAGTTTCGGGCTGTGATTCCATCTAACACAACACAGTAAGATGGCTGGAGTTAGGCAGGGGCCTTAAGGGAGGCTCTCGGATGTGGGGAGGTCAGCGGGAGCAGCGTTGGCCAGCGTGTCCTCCAGAGCTGCCACCGCCACCGGTTCCTTCCCCGGGTGGCTGCTGAGCACCAGCAGCCGCAGCTGAGATGAGTGCAGTCTACGAGTCTTTGGCACCTCTGCCAGCAAGACCATGTGGGCTGGCTTTGGGGGTCCAGGGAGCCACAGCTCTAAACCTGTCTCTGCTCCCAAGTTCTCTCTGTGCTCGTAGGCCATCCCCATGGTCTTTGGTCTCCTTTCTCCAACTGCAAAACGAGGGATGTGTTATTAGATTTTCTCACAGGGTTGGAAGGTAAATTCATTAATATTTGTGAAACATCAGATACTGTGGTGATGAGTGCCACAGAAAAGCCCATGAGGAAATTAATAATTAGGTATTCAGAGCAGGGTATGGATGTTATGCAGTAAATAAGGTGAGACTGCATGTTGAATGAAGAGGATAAAAAGAAATATTGAATAGCTAATTCAGTCCCAGAGCACCATCCAGCTTGTGCACCGATTGAAGGAAGGGTCACGTGGAAACTTCCTATGCAGTTGCGTTATTAAAGATTGTATCGTAACATATGGACACCAAGGGTCTACATTAAAGTCACCTGTACAGCATTGAATGTTACATTTTTCCTAACATTTGATAGTTTACTTTGTATCTACACTTCCTTTTAATGTCTTTTCAGTTTCTAAAATAGTACTTCATTCATAATACACTTTGGGATGAAAAATGTGGTATGAAGGAGAAAAGGTGTTGCCTTTAAACAGTACTGCAAATTGATTTGAATAAGTGCTGAGGTGATAATTACCTTGTCACATGCCCTTCCAATAATGGGGACAAGGCTAATCTGACAAAGCACTGGTGTATTTAAACAGATGAGAGGTAAATTATGCTCTGGGAACTACAACTTTGAATTCAGCCCCCCGAGGAGTTTAATTATAGTAATTTGGGTGTCAAAAATTGACACTAGGCACAGGACTAGTCCTACTACACCAGAGGAAAATTACCTCTGCCTGCATGATATAAAGAAAGAAAAAAACAGGTTGTATACTGGTTGCTGGGTCTGGTAGTTAATTGTAGCGCTGCCAGCCTCCTGTTCTTATTCCTATAGACAGGACCCATACGTGCATCAGCTACGAAGGGAGTAAACTCTCCTTGCCACAAATAGCATTCATTCCAGTTAACCAATTTAACAACAGGCAGCTTACTTTTGGAATGGATGATATAATTAGAGAAATAGTAGCTGGATAGATGACGGAATTCTTTTCCCTGGCATTTGTTAAACAACGAGTTTGCTGGAGAGTACTTGGCCAGCTATGGCAGCAAATAGGATTTGTTAAACAAATTTGACAAATACTGGTGGAATGCGTCTAATATTTGATGAATGTAGCTTGGCAGGCCCCTCATTCTCAGTTGCTTTTTAAAGCCTTTTAATTTTCTTGGCATGACTCCATGTTCGTTATTCTTTTTCCGGTAAGTACATTTATGGGTTTCCTGATCCTGATGTTGCTCCCTCACCTTTACCATAATTATCTTCTGGACCTGTTTCTTCTTCCCCACCCGTACTTGACCTTCTATACTCTTTTTCTCTCCCCCTCGTGTCATCTTTGCTCTCTCCTGTTGTATATTTTATATTCTTCCTTTCGTCACTTTTCTCAAATTCTGCTTCCCTCTGTAAAACCAGTGACTTTTAACTCTCACGTTCGTGTCTTGGAAACATGTCACGTCTCAGCTGTGGGCCACTAGGAAATAGTGATGTTGGCGCTAGTCAGAAGGTGTGCTTAGGTGAGAAATGGCTCCTTTGACTGTGGACTCCTGGGAGGGAAGGGCTCTGCGGTCTTTAGGACGGTGATGAGCTGCTTGGTGCTACGCACTGCACTCCTGCCGTGACTGGGTGAAATTGTCACCGAAAATCCGGGAATAAACCTCGTCACACCAAGGTAGTGTTAAAAGGCAGCATTCTTTATTGCGACGTCGGATGCACGGGGGATAATTCCACCGAACGTGCATACCCCATACCCTTTTCGTGCAGTTTATATAGATCAAAATATACATATTCATCTGATTACATAAGCCCTTCCTTTCATAGTCAAATCAGTTCGTTTTCATACACTCCTCCCACCCGCGCTTGCGCAGTGCCTCCTAGTGGTGGTCGCCGGGGGTCCTAAGATGAAGGCTTATCCTCTTCATCACAATTTCTGTGCAAACTGAGTCCTCTTCTGGCTCTTGTCCCTGCGGCACAGGTCGTCTTGACCAGTTCTAGGCACCTGCTGGTTTTAATTAAAACTAACTTCTTTGGGGGGAGATGTATGACTTTTTGTTTCAGTTAATTCACACAACAGATAGGTACCACAAATACACCTGCAACCATTTGGTAACGCTATTTCTATTAAAAATCCCCCTTCACCATTATTGTTTAACATTAATGATTACCTAGGGACTAAACCCTCTGTTCCCAGACCTAATGTCC
>Ga0065711_1010073_pt1 | contig 10066 bp, 10 predicted proteins | sample Hoacrofraction12_FD_59098 | JGI IMG/M metagenome (GOLD analysis project Ga0065711, IMG submission 59098) | Hoatzin crop microbial communities from Cojedes, Venezuela - Epithelial fraction 12 v2 (version 2) | ecosystem: Host-associated > Birds > Digestive system > Esophagus > Crop | place...
AAGAGATGAAGTTCAGGGAGGGCTTCCAAGCTGTTGGGTTCAGACAGAGCAAGTGACTCACCGTTGGCTTCAGCACGAGCTGGTGACCCATCCTCAGCCCCAAACGGGCACCCTCAGCTCGGCATCCTTATGCGCAGCCCTACCCAGCACAAAACCTGGGCAGCAAATGTCCTCCCTTCCCAACTTCACCACCCTCTGAAGCTGGTCCCACAGAGCAGCTCACTCTAGCATCAACCAACCAAGTGGAAACCCTCTGAACACAATATGGACAATATGTCCCAGCAGCTTCCTCCTCAAAGGAGGTCACTGCTATTTGGACAGCTTAGGAGACGTATTTCTGCAAGCTTAGGAGATGCATTTCTGCAAACCCCATTATGGGACCAACATGCTGATTTCTCCTCTAAATACATGCCCATTCACCCGTGTCAAGAAGAGACACATTTCTGGACAGTTTGCATACCACAGTTATTGCCAAAACTCGCAGTGTGTAGCGGGTCAGATTAAATTCTTTTCCAGGGCAGCGAGAGATGGTCATAGCTAGGATCTGGAGGTTGACAGGCTGGGTCTAAAACTCCCTGCTAGAGAAGGTCCTGCCCTCTCCTGCCCTGTTCCCTCAAGAGACGAAACCACGCTTGTCGCTTCCCGCACGGAGAGGCATGCTGTCAGGATGCACGGCTGGCAGGGCCTCCCAGGGAAGCTCAGTTGCTCCTAGCACACTTGAAGTAGAGGGAACTGAAGGGACAAATCCCAGGCAGCTGTGATGGGCATCTGCAGAGATGCTAACGCAGATCGCACCCTTCCTCCACCCCACCACGGTCTCCCAAGAGCAGCTAAAAGCCACGCAAACCTGATCACTGACAAGTCTGCCTCTGTCCTTCCCAGAAGCCACCTTCAACATGGTGACCTTGCACGTCAGGGAGGCTCTGACTGCCAGCAAGGATCCAACCTAGCCCATGCCTGTCAGCTGGAAGTGGTGGGGCCCATCACAAGCTGCAGCTCGTGACCACCTTCACTGCTGCCAGATCCCGCCGGCACAGCAAGATAGGCAGATTTGCTGGCATTTCTGACTTCTCTGAGGTTCACGGGTGGCCCAGAATATGACAAAATATTGAGTTGTTAGCAAAGCAAAGAGATTTGGGCTGGAGTTCCTGGGTAGAACTGCCAGATGTGTCACTTCTACTCAGAGCTGAATTGGCAGACCATCGCCGCTGGGGAAAAAGCTGGAGGGGAAGGAAAGGAAATCAAACAATTTCCCAAGTCACCTGTTTTCATCATGCCAGCGCTGCCAGCTTCATACCAAAAAGTACAGCCTGCAGATTTCACTTGGCTAAACGGGATCCCTTCTCTGCTCCTCCACTCATTCTCCCACTCCCTCTGCATCCCTTGACTTCAACCATTCCTAGGCATTTCACACCTAATTATTTATTATCCTTAATGAATGTTCTCATGCATCCACCCCTCTCCTCATCTGTAGCTGGTTTTAATCGGGCAGCTCAGTGGCGAGAAGTTGTGCAATCTTTCGCGCACATCTGCCACCAGCCCTGCTCCACCTCCACTGCTATTTATTTTAATCCCAAACAATGAGTCTTGAGGACTTTCTCCGGTCTCTCGATTCAGGGATAAGTGTCAGTCACTGCAGAAAGAGAGAGGGACCTCGCTGAGATAATGTTCCAGGCTGACGCTTAATCAGCCTGATGGCCTCATTAACAGCACAACCCAGATAACGAAATATCCTTGCAGCACTGGCATTCCTCCTTGCTGAGCAGACGCATAATAAATCAAGAGATTTGGTGGGAAAGAAAAGCCCTGCTCTGTTCCCATGTGCTCTGGTGGTACAGCCTTCTGTTCCAAAGGCCCCACAACTTCTGCTGGGATGGAATAACCAGAGATAATCAACACCTCCTGCAAACACCTGCCTGACTCCCAATGCACCGGTCCCCAGCTGGACCCCTCGGGCTCCTACCAACAGTGAAGGCTGCAGTATGGGCAGCTGGAAACCTGTGGCAGCCATCAGCAGCGACGCTACCATCAGCCCTACTGAGTAAAATCAGCCCCTGAAATCCCCCCAGCATCAGTCAGCCGCTTTGGAAAGCTGTGCTCAGCTTTGCCGTTCCATTGCTCCAAGCCTCAAACCTCATATGGGGGTAAGGGAGACTTTGCCTCATTTTTTTTTTCCTTCTTGGGTCTCTTTTTGCCTGCCTGTGATGATAATCTGAGCTCCTGCCTGGCAGGAGGCCGACAAACAAACAGGGTGACAAATCAACACAGCCACGCCGCTCGCAACCCAGCCTGAAACCACAGTGTCCTCGCCCCGGAGAAGCGCTCCTTGTGAAGCTGGCTCGGCGTGTGAGCCGCCCTCCCGGGAGCACATCCACTCGCTTGAAAGCCTAAATGGAAACCCTGTGAAAACAGTGGGAACAAAAAGGGCATAGATCGGTCCTCCGTCCTGCAGAATGCAAGTTCTGCCTGGCAGCCGCCCACCCCACAGGGAAAAAAAATTTCCACAATGTCTCTTTATTTTCCATCCATCCTTTCTAGGTAGGCTGTGCTGTGTGCTCACCTTGTGGAGGAGCAAGAAGATGAATTCAGGCACTTTATGGACAACTTTCCTCATCCCGCAAATGCTCACAGCCTCCTGTTGCTGCTGGCATCCCCTGAGGGCTGAGAGATGAAGAACTGACCCCAGGCAGAGAATTGTCTTCTTCTCGTAGCCCCGGGTCTCCCGGAAATATCACAGGGAGGATTATAGCTTGCGAGTATCCCAGCAGAGGTTGCATGCTGCAGAACTTCAACGGAGAGGGATGGAGAGAAAGGCCAAGAAAAAAAAATCCAACAGCACAGCAAGTTTTCATTAAGACTGACTTCAGATTTGGCTTCCATGCACTTCTCGGATCCAGGCTGCTTCACATAAAAGGGCAGTTTTTACCCCAGTGAACATCATGGTTTAGATTTACATCAAGGCTTTTGGTTTGAGTCTCTTTTGCCTGCTGTGGGAATTTATGGGTAACTGATTTTTCCTTGGGAGCTCTGGAGATGATGGAGTCCTTTTCCAAAAAAGCCTGTCACATACTTGTTGGGATCTCACCTTGCACTTGGCAGCTGGAGGAATCTGACTGCATCTACCTGACATCAGGAAAAGATCCATGTGGTTTGGATTCAGAGGAACAGTCAAGAATTTTGAAAGCGGAGGACACAAAGAGTCCCACAGACAAAAACCACTAACATTCAAACAACCTCGTGTCAAATGCCTTGGTGCTGCTCTCATGTTCCCCAGCACAAGACTCTGTTGAGTCTCTTGATCTATTTGAAGGAAGGCAGTGGCTCACACAGGCCAGCCAACGCGGCTCCCTCGACAGACCCATTTGTTCATGGCTCTATAATCGGAGACAGGCCTGAGCAAAGCCCCAGATCAGAGAACGTCTAAATCTGGTGAAGGCAGGAAACGTCAAAATCTAAACCCGACCCCCAGTTTTCTGAGAGACCTTGAACTTTTTAATGGGGCTCAAGTACAAATCCACTCATGGATATTTGACGTGTTTGAAATCTGAACTGAATGCCACTTCAGGGCTTGGACCCATCTCCCCAGTTCGTTTTTCAGCTCCTCTTTTACTTGAGAAGCAGTAGTCTCCCACCCGACTTCAGTGTACTTATTTTTCCATTTATCCCAGAATAACAGAATTCTTCTCCAAGGGTTACCCTGCAGGGTACCACTACCTCGTAGAGCACATCTTGGCATCTTCAAATGAAAATCTTCACAGTGGCTCCACTGCAAATGCTAAATGTGGTTTGCAGCTCTGCCTGAAGAGGCAGACAGTGACTTCAGCAGATCTTCTGGAAACTCGGGTCCTGTCTGTCAGTGAGCTTCACCTCCATTTCCTCTGGGTCTCTTGGACCTTTGTCATTCCAAAGCCCTTTTAAAATGTCATCACTTCAGGAGAGGCAAGTCGGTGCTTGAGCCAGGGCTGGCCTGCTGGGTGACGGAGTGATGAGACTAAAGCTTTGAACTTTGAATAGTCTGGAAAGCCGGGAGAAGCCAGAGCAGGAGCTTACATCACCCTATCTCAGTGGCAAGCAAGCACGGATTCTCCCCAAGCCTGTGCATTGTAGCCACTGTCGGACAGTTACGGGAAGCCAGCATGATGAACGCGTGAGTCACTGCGGCTAGATGCTCTCCTGGGAACAGGGAGCAAGAGTTTCCTTGCAAGAAGTAGCTTTTTTCCACTGTAAATCTTCTAAGCACAGTGATGAGTCTGAAAGGTCACTGGGGCTTGGCACTGCTTTGGCAACTGAGAGCCAGATGGCTTTGGTGGGAAAGAGGATAACACTGTCTACTTCTGAGTGCCTCTCCGTTAACAGGCTTCACCTACAGCTGGTCTGCTTCGCTATGGACCTGGTTTCTTCACCTCCTGGCTGTTCTAAGGTAGGCAGAGATCAAACATAGGCTTTTGCAGGGCTGGAAATCCTGGTCCTACCCTAAAGGAAGGGGAGTATTGTCTTTGGCTTTAACAAGGGAAGGATTTTCAGCTACGACCTCTATTAGTATTTTTAGAGGGGATCTCTAGTGAGTAGTGAACTAAATCTGCACGTATTCTGATGGTCCTTAGTGGAAGAGCTTTTGATTTTGCGATGAAGGTCCTGAACACATACACCACAAGCGCTTCGGCCCCATGCAGATCTCAGCTTTGCCATTCAAACCAGCGGGGTTCCTGATAGGAGTCAGTTCCTTCCGCACGTAATTGTTATTCGCTGAAGTCCCTTTTCTTGGATTTGGGAGAGGAATTTCAACTTTAAAGGGCACACAGATAGGAAACCCTTCATCTGGAAATATGGAGAAGATGATTCACAGTCCCCTATCATAGAGCTGACACTGCTCTGGCACCAGTGGTACCCAAGAGGAACGCCCTCAAACACTGGAGGCCTGAGCATCCTCAGAAGTGCTCTGGAGGGTGGGAGATGAAAGCAGCTGTGCACAGCTTCAGCCCAGCCAAGACTGACCTCTTCAGAAAGGCTAGTGGTACCACAGCCAGAGGAAAAGCCAGCTAAAAGCAAGGAGGTTGTCAGAGGAAGGGTGAGAAGAAAAGCAGGATGATGAAGATGGCAAAAACCCCTGTGTGCAACTGTCCCTCCCCACTTCTGTAACACTAATTAAAAGGCACAGGAACAACCTGATGACACCAACTGTACTAGTGGCTTTCCACGGTCAGATGCCTAGGGAAGGGTTTAAGAATACAATAAACATGCTGTGAATTTTTTTTCCCAGAATATTCTCCCAGCCTCAAAAAAATACAGCTCAGGGATTTCCTGAGCTGAAGGAGGTGTTGTCTTTCTATTAAACAGGACTCGGGGGATTTCCCTTCTACAAACCTCTCTGTCGTCCCTTGGTTAACACCAAAAGAAGAGAAAGAAACATTGCAAACTATATTGATGATTAGGTGTCAGCCTACAGTGCAGGGAAAGAAATCTAAATTAATTCACCTGCACCTAAAGGCCAGGTCAGAGGAAACCCCATTTCTTCCTCTGACAACAAAATCTTGGTTCATTAACAAAGTTTTGCAGTAAAATCTTTCCCCTGACTCAATGGGACTGCTCTAATGTCCTTGGAAGGATTATTTCAACACTAAAAGCTGAATCAGTTGGTTCATTAAGCAGCAAAGGTCAAGAAAATCCACAAGGGATTTCTCCATTGAACATTATTATTACTTCTACAAAACGTCTCCCTTGATTTTTCAACCAGCTGCAAGCGAGTTTTTGCTTTTAAAGCAAATGAATCGGGGACCCATCAGCACCCAAACACATCTGTGTGGAAGCATTAAGGGGCCTTTTGGGGTGAACCTCAGAGCTGGAGAATGGTATTTAAAGACATTCGACTAGGAGGGGCGGAGGGGGAGATAACTCATCACACATCTGGAAGTGGCTGCAGCTGTACATTGCACCCCTCCACAAAACCCCTTTTCTAAGGAATTTGCCATCTACTCTGCATCACTCCCAGCGACACGCAACCCAGGCAAACACAGAATCTTGTGCACAAAGTAACGACCCCTTTGCACATCCCTCCCTGGATGGCATCCAAGGAATGCTGCTGGAGCTTTCTGCTCCGCTGGAGAAATTCGTGAGCGTATTCAGCAGGACATGTCTGGGCAGAAGACTTGGCCTACAGGACTTGCCTTAGCCTAATTTCTGAATCAGGAATTTCTGCTTGGCTTAAGCAACGTTAATTTTCTTTGCCACTCTCAGGAATCATTATAGAAAATTCATCACCTCGAGATTTTTTTTTTTTCCTTACTATGCCTCCCTTTCACTGGCTTGACAATGCTTCGCGTTATCTTTCTTGCACATCTTGGCTGTACGGTAACACGTGAGAAATCTAAACTCCACACTAGTTGCAACATCTTCGTTGCGTATCACAAATGCAAGACTCTGTGGTGGGAAACAGACACTGTCACGGGAGGCACCTCCAGCTCACCTCGGTACCCACTGATTGTGGCTTTTTTTTTTTTCTTTTTGAGATCTATCAAAACTGAGCATGAAAGGATCGAGAAAAAAATTATACAGTCCAGCAGCTCCTGGCTGATGGTCCACGTACCACCAACATCATAGAACACAACTGAAAGAAATACTCACAGACGCAACCCCGCTCCTGCAAACACAGCATGGGGAAAAACATCAAATACCAAATGAACATTCAAAATCTAGGTTCATTTTTGGTGGTTCTGAAGGGCAACCACTTGCGTGGGCACTGCCTTTTGGCAATTGCTACTAATCTGCAAGCCGTGGATGTTTTTTAAAATGATGTAACAGTCCTTCAGCTAACAAGTTGAGAAAGACTGATCTGGTCCCCTGCCTCAAGGCAGGGTGAGCTGTGTTCTCATGGCACATCTGAATGATGTCTGAATTATTCCTGAAGTCTGAAGACGAGAAATGCAGGAGACACAACTGGGTCCAGAACTGGTGTTCCTGATCTCCCAGCCAGTCTCACCCGAGCAAGTCACCTGCAACACCACAGGGGTGGAGAAACTGACCAGTTTCAGCTCTGCTTTGGTGAGATGGAAAAGAGTAATTTGTCTGCGAGATGTTTCCCAGTTTATTTATACGCAGACCCCCATTCATGAGGCACCTTCAGACGCTGCAATGATACGTCTGGGGGTGAGAAACTTCTTTTTCCTGGAAAACAGCAGAAAGAAGAGAAGCGACTGGAGGAGAGTGTCCACCCTGACTCTGGTTTCCACCCAAACGCTTTAAAACAGCTCAGGGTTGCGGCACTGAGGCCTTAGAGGACAACACAGTGTAGGTAGAAGAGCGCATAACCAAAAAGAGCGATGGGAAGAGGATTTTGGAAAAAGGAGGAGAATGGCACTGAGTCAACACAGCGGCAGGGTGGATGAAGAGGAGGGAAAGAAGCTCTTCATCACACCAAACTGCCAAATTCCTCATTTCCATGGCAACTACAAATACATCCTGCCATCTCCATGCCTTGACTTTGTGGCCCACAAGCTCAGGACTTTCACGTAGCATTGGACCAGCTAATTGACATTTAAGTCATTAGCAGCACAGCAAACTAGTGTCAGGGCTGCCTGCACCCTTGGGCTGCTGGCTTGTTTTTGTAGCCCGTATCCCAGGGAGGAGGCCCTGCTCATATTTAATGAGGCATTTCAGCACCTACTCAGGATCGTTATTGGTCTCTAATGAGGGCAAAGGTGTTTGTGGTATTTGACCACTTGCCTAATTAGTTTATAGCACAAATGGTCCCTGCTGAGTAGGAGATTTATGAGCTTGAGCTTGTCCTGGAGAGCAGTACTGGGAAGGGAGCTGATGACTGCAAACACTCCAGGTTTCTCAAAGCACAGCTCCCACCTACCCACTGGTGAGACACCAAAAAACCAACCAAGGAGCTTCTGGGGAGCAGCACCACCCCACAGGGCACAGCTTGCTGCCCCTGCCACTCACCCATGTGGGTCTTCCCCCCATGCACTTCTGGGGACAACGGCAGGGAGAAAGGTTTACCTTGCAAGCACTGGAGTTCAACCACTCCAAAGAGCCTCAGGCGAGACATTTTTCCCCATGACCCATCCAGCACACAGAAAAACAGGGTTAACTGCTAACGTGAAACCTCTTTGACTCAGAGCCTGGCTTTCAGACCCCTCAGCAGCCACAGCCTGCCCTACCAAACATCTGCTTCGTGGGCAGGAACATCTGGCTATCACTGGACACCCCTTGCTGGCATTGAGCAGCAGAGACAAGGATGAAATCCTGCCTCTGCTTTTGAAGGAGCACATTCTTGCTGCTAGGTATGGGCATCGGGGTGCCGACACCACAAGCTGTACCACGAGCAGATGGAGATGGAGACAACTTCCCCAGGTCTTCATTCTCCTCCCTGAAGCCACATTTGGGTGATCTACAAACTGGTTTTGCTTCAACTCTGCATCATGACTCTGCCCGACGTCCCTGACAATGCCAAGAGGGCGTCACCTGGGATGGGAACAAACTCGATTTGACCTGGGGCTCGCAGTGCTCTTCACCACTGACAAGCAGCATCACCGTACACCAAGCACGATTCCACATCCTCAGTTTGGTTGATTCAGAGGCACGTTGGATTTCGTTATGAACGGGAGAACAATTGCAGCAGGGCTTCAGAAACTCCTCACATTAAACACTTCAGGAAAAGCACCAGAAGTTCCGAGCTTTGACTGAATTGCATCTGAAACCTTTGGGACTGGAAATCCCTGATGCCACTGCAGCACCAAGAGAAGAGCTGCTATTTGTTGACAACCTCTTGAAATCATACACTCAAAAATGTCCAGCGACTGGAAATAATTTTCCTCTAAATTTTCAGCTAATTAAAAAAATGTTATAAATGCATCTTGGATTGCTAAAAATGGTTTGCTTTGCTTTCAACTATTAGATTCTTTCATATACATTTTTGAGTAAGATTTAGGAGAATTTCCAATGAAGAAGCAGTTTCAGTCATCATAAGAATGCCTCCCCTTCCAAAATCCCAAAGCCTNAACATCTAAAAAATGCGATACAAATGAAAAGAAGAAACAAACCCAGCATGNACACGCAATCTGCTTCACACACATCCACGTCTCCGGCNCGGGACGGAAAGAACATGTAACGCAAACCACGCTGCGGCAGCTCAGCGTTGTCCCGGCTGAGCCGGCGACCCCACGACTGCACCCACGAGCTGCCCCCAGTCCCTGCACTGTGGTCCCTGAGATGCCCGGCTCCCCGAGGGCAGGCCCTGGCTCTGAGACACAAACCCCCTTCCAACGACCTCTCTTCTGTTAGCCTCAGCAGGAAGAGTTGTTTGTTTGTTTTTTTTAAGTCGCAGCAAATAGCTTAATGCAAAGCAGGAGCAAATAAGCAGCAGGGCTTGCCAGACGCATAGCATCTTTCCTGCCTTTCGCCTGCGGCTGTACCGGTTCCCTTTGCATTTTTTGCTCCTATGAGTGTTCAGGCTGAGTTCACAAATCAATTCTGACAATCCCAGTTGGTAACTGTGATGCCAGCCCACGTAGGGGACTGTGGAAACCAGCATCACTGCTGCTGGGATAAGGCTTAGCTTGACTGCGATAGCAGTGGGTCCCCCCAGATAGCCTGGTGCCTCCTTTCCCCTGGTTTTCCTCTCCTCTGCTCCCAAAGGACACTTGCCACTACAGGGGCACGCGGTGCCAGCAAACCTCTGGCTCCTCTCCATAATCCTCACACTACAGAAATAACCAGTGCTAATCCTTCAGCCCTCTGCTTTTCCCCAACATCCACTCTCCAGTCCTTGGTAGGCACCCATGTGGGTTGTCCAAAGGCTGCCCGCAGCAGTGGTTCTCCAGTGCACCCCCCATTCCTGCCCCGGTGTGCCCTGCTCCTGCCCCAGTGCCAGGGGTCTTCAGCAGCACCAGCTCACAGTAGTTGTGCAACAGCTCGAGGACAAGTGGAAAAATCACACTTCCAAGCGGGAGGCGATGAGATGCAATTCTGTCTGTACAGGACAATAAATCGCCTCTTTGACGTTTTTAGCCTTAAAATACGTAGAGCAGAGAGCAAGGATGTGGCCGATGAAGGAAGACTGGAA
>Ga0065711_1011347_pt1 | contig 10066 bp, 8 predicted proteins | sample Hoacrofraction12_FD_59098 | JGI IMG/M metagenome (GOLD analysis project Ga0065711, IMG submission 59098) | Hoatzin crop microbial communities from Cojedes, Venezuela - Epithelial fraction 12 v2 (version 2) | ecosystem: Host-associated > Birds > Digestive system > Esophagus > Crop | place...
GTGTAAAAAAAAACCAAAAAAAATCAAACCCCTTCTTGAGCATAGTGGACCTGGCTAAGCACGTGTTAATTACAAGCCACTTGTAGTGGCCAAAAACATTACCTTGCAGCTTCAAATTCAAGACTCATTTTTACCACTACACAGTATTTAGTATTTTCATGCTGACAGTTATTTTATTTGCTGCAATTTTACCACGTTTGTTACGTGATAGAACTATCTAATTTGCCTTTGAACCAGTAAGTTCACAGAGCTTTCCGTCAGACCGTCACCGCTGTGAGCAGTGAAATTGCAGTTTCTTATAATTTGACATTTTACTTGACATTTTTTAGTTATTTTCACAGCTTTGGATCGACAGCAATGATGAATTTCAAATGAACAAAAGGAGCGACATGACCCATGTTCAACAGAAATCTTGTCAGGACAAGACAAAAATCAACTGGAAAGATCAAGCATTCATCGTATTAGTGGTGTTATAAGGAAGAAGAACAAGATCTGTAAGTTATTTATGAACACAGATATAAAGCGTAACGTATATGCCTTGTATACTTAGCCTCCCATTGTGGAATGGAATCTAATTTCCACCCTCATCTCACTTCCTCCTTCCCTCTTCCAAATCTCTCTTTAAATCAAAAGCTAATCTTGTATCAATATTGTACTGTCCAAATCATAACTTGAACACAGCTGAAGTTCAAATGTTTTTGCATAAATTCCACTGGCTCCTATATAAATAGCTTAGCAGACACATTAATGGGACATTAATAATTGTTTATTAGTCCCTTGCAACACCAGTAGGGCACATTTAATCCGACAAAGACGGGATGCTTTTGCCAAACAGCAAGTTAGCTCATGGAAACTTTCAGGCCTGGTCACCACAGCAATGAAGGGTTCATTGTACTTGAAATCCAAACAAGTACAGTAAGAAAAGGTCATGATACCTTCATGTAGCCACTCGGATTCAACTTTTCTCTACTATACCTTATGGCAGCTCTTCTGCGTTTTCGGTTCCAGCACCACAGTGCCCGCAATCATATGGTAAAGTCCCAACTGGATGGCAGCACATGCTTAGCTGAACCGTAGCTGCTTCCCACAAACCAGATCTTGTTTGCTTTGTTTATTTTTAGGGTAACGTTTGGAACGAGACTTTATACATACGCCAGGATGCGTTACACATCCTGGCTGATGCTGCCTTCGGATGCAGCTATAGGGACTGAGGCCGGGAGCTCCGGCTCGTGGCGTGCCCTGAACCCACCCTGCACCCAGGTCAGCCCCAGCTTTCGCTTGGTAACCTTCAGCGCAAGGCTCCTCTGTTTAGCAAAATATTTGCTGCCTGGAGCGATACAGAAGGAAATTCTTCCTTTTTATTTTTTTATTTTCTCTTTTCCCCCCCTCATTCCTTTTCTTCCTTTCCCGAGTTGTTTAGCTGGGGGTCGCAGATCTCTGTTCCAGCCAGACATTAAACTGAAGGGGGAGGGTTGGCTGGCTGCGACGTCTCCAGCTGTGGCTTTATTTTGGCTGGTAAATGGAGTCAGAGGTGGAATAAGAACAGAGTGTTGATTTCACCCATGTGTCAGGAGAATTAAAGGACTGAAATCAATAACAAATTCTGAAAGATCTCCGTACATTTACAAACAAACTTAATTTTTATTAATTGATTACCTGATCCAACATTCTGAAACGAGGACAGGTTACTTCTATTTGGCATCATATTCGTCTAATACAGGATGGTTAAAACAATGTTAATTTGAGTGAACTAGATAAATTCTGACCTGCAAATAAAGGAACAAAAGAAAAAAATGTTGTGTTAAGAACTGTATTCTGAGCACATTTTTCAAGTGTACAACACAGACCAAAATTGGCTTTTCTTATGGTAAAATTTCCAGAGACAACTCTAAAAGAAATGTTTAAAGATATTTGGAAAGGGCACTCCACATTTAATGTGGAGACTGTGAAAAAACCTGTCTGCAGTTGTTTTATCAGTTTAAAAGTCCATGAAACTTGATTTGATAATCAGCTGTTATCTATGATACTGACTCTGTGCAGGCGGTTACTAGTCACAGCTCCCGAGTTTTGTCTGCGATCTTGTGGCTTCCCTAAGAAATGATTAACAAGGTTGGACTTTTCTGCTGAAGATTTTATTCTTGAAAGCCCATAGCTCAATTTCATCCCACGCCACACCAGCATCCCGCAATCATAAAGAAACCTATGCAAAAACAGGTACACGATCCAAAATACAGAAAATGTTTTGGCATGCAATGATTTCTGAGGTTCCAAAGAAGCCAGACAAGGAATGCAAAGACACTCTTTAAAGTTTATTAAAAAAAAAATATGAAAAAATTTATATGGCTACAAGAGAGACTTGGCTTAAAAGAAATGCCAAAATTAAATCCCAGCCACTAAAGACTAAAATTAAATCTAAATCCAAACAGAAGACCTCTAGTGAGTTGCTCTATTAAAAGGTTTATTTGTTTTTTTATATGCACATCTGTTTTTAAAAGGTTGACAAAAAAGCTTTAAAAAAAATTGCATCAAGTGACAAAATTAATGGTGACCATCTGTAGGTCCTCTGGGCTTTAACTCTGGACAAGCAAATAGAAACGCGGCAGAAAAACAAGTGAAGAATGGAGACAGATGTCCGGGGCTGTCTAGAGACGAGCCACCTATTTAATTAACCGCAGTCATCGCAGCCGCAACGTTTCAGGTCCCCGCTGCGTGGGCTTTCCATGCCATGCTTTTCCCCGTTCTTCTTCAGGGGGGACGGCCCTGGCAGAAGGGAGCTGGCTGCGGAGGGAGGCTCCTTTGCCCAACCTCTGTCTTCTCCCCACCAGCTCTCCCCGGGGTGCCCTCCCGCAGGGTCCAGGCCCTGTCCCTCCTCTCCGCTCCCCCAGGAGCCCCTCTGCGCTGGGCTCACTTCGCAGGGCTTTTTGTTTCTCTGCAGAGGTCATTTCTGAATCCATTTCTGACTCCCCACTGGGCACCTCTCCCGCCTCACAGAGGTGACAGCCTCCTCCAAAAGCACGCAAGCCACCATTCCCCAAAAACGGCAGGGCTCCCCAAGGAGCCGGGGTGAGGACGGAGATCCTTGGTGCGCCATACCTCCTGGGGGGACTCACCCACCCTCTCTGCCCTCTCCAGCACCACGAGACTGAAGCTCTTCAGGGCAGATGGCGGGAAGCAGTCCGGACAGCAGATAGCTTTTCAACCCAAGTTTCACGCTCAACAGGTCACGTTGTTGGCATGAAACACTTACCATCCTTTTCACCCCACTGAGTCTCCACCCCATGGAGAGACTCCTTCCCTGATTCCTTCCGGCTTGTCTTGCATCCTCCAAACTCAAAAGCCACATAGCACCCCAGGCACCCTCCTCACCAGGAGCGGGGCTGAAGGCTGCTTGCGGACCCCCCCCGGCAGGGCTGCGGCCGACAGGCAGCCGGCCCCGGCATGAGGGAGCAACGGTTCTCCCACTGGTCAAAGAGGCTCTCTGCCTTTTGCCTGCCTGCAGAAGGTGACAGAAGTCCTGCTAAAACTGCCGCTACATTGCCGTCTTGGCATATCATTTGTGTAATTTCTATCAAAAATGCTTCAAGCCCAGAGCTCCCCAGAAAAGAACAAAAGACTCAGCTTTTCAGGACACGTTCAACTTGACACAGAAAGCTAGCGACTCTCAACATTTCACACTGGTCTGTAAGAAAAGTGTAATTATATCATTGAAAACTAAAATATGGACAACTTGGAATTAAAACACAGAAGAAAGGGTTGCTTTAAAAGAAAGGAAAAGGTATTGCAGGATTTCCTGCGTCTCTAACATGGTTGCTTTATGGTTACAATAACTGGTAAGATCACCAGAAAAAATCCATCCTTTTTATCTCATAAGATGACAGCTACCACTTAATCAATGTGACAAACGTTAAGGAGAACAGCTGAGAGGGAAGGGTTTCTACGTAATTGAAAAGTCAGTCTTCAGTTCAGTTTGGTGAATACCTGGCTTTGCTAATAGCTGAAAGGAAAAATGTCTTTAAGGTTAAATATTCATACGATTTCAGTTCAAGTTTGAGAACTCATTACACATCTCTCTTCTTTGAGGATGAGAGATCAGAGAAGTCATCACCTAGCAATAATTGGATTTTGTGGGGAAAGAACTTTCTAAAACTCTCCATTGTGAGCATAAAGAAGAAACAATTAATGAATTGATGAGCTAAGCACATGAACAGCTCAAAATCCGCAGTTTATCTGCTCTGATGAAATCATATTCTTTCAGACAAGGGTTATGCAGGGCCTCATCCAACAACCAGCCAGGCTGACTCTCCTCACACAGCACATGCTGCGCTCTCCCTTGGCTGGAATGAAGCAAAATTATTTCATCTGGGATTTATAAAGTCATCTGAAGTGAATGTATACAGCATTACCAATCATGTTTCATCTCCACAGTGCCCAGGCCAAATTAAGTTTTGTTTCACTAACGACCAGAGGAAACAGTGATTCATGACTCAAACAGGCGGCGAGTCAAACAAAGGACTATGGTTTTAAGATATTATAACACAGAGTGGCTTTACTGTAAAATCTCTTTCCCTTGGCACAGGAGCCTAGAGCTGCAGCTCAACCAAGCCGCAGGTACAGCTCTACCCAGCATGACTAAATTTAGGGTGACATTTTCTCAGCACATGGTTTCTTGCCCCTTCCTTTCCTTCTGCCCGGGCTGATACCCACCTCCCTTTAACGGAGTCCACTATGGCACCCGCTTCACTCTTACATTACCAAGTGGGTTGCAATGCCTCAGGCATTGCTAAAGTGCTCCTCTGACAGAAGAGTAACAGTTGATTTTAAACAAAGCTCTCAAACTTGGCCATCTCTCCTTTAAGGCTTTTTTGCTCTTCATTGTTTCTTCATTTTCTGTTTCACGCAAAACATCACCAGCGGTTCCCGGCAGCTCCCGTCCCTTCTCCTGTCTCTGACTCTTCTCTTCAGAAACTCCTACAGCAGCGTACAGCCACCCACAGAACACGGAGGAATCCCCATGTGATGGAGGGTGAGGACAAAAACCCACCATTGCCACCGTCAGCACAACACCATTAGAGTTTAATTTGTTCCCAAAACAACAAGGTTTTCAAATGGTTAGGATCTGTTTCAAATGTTCCAATAAAACAAACACACACTGTTTTGGAAACAAGAAAGCCTCTTAAATTTTTACACCCTGAACAAAATTTGGTGAATGAGTGCTGATGCCTTCAGTGCCCAGAGACTGAACTTTCCCATGGTAGAGCACACCTACGTGCACAAACGGACTTCTTCATTCTCAAATTGATTTACCTTTTTCCTGCACTATCTGAGGACAATGTACATGCTCCCGATTATATCAAGCCTGTTTTTTTCCCCTGACTTACTCTGCTTATTTACAAACAAAAGTCTTGATAGACTCAAACTGATGCGAAAGTAAAACTCACCAGGATCTATAGTTTACCTCTAAAAACATTTAAGTGTAAATCCATCTCCCCCCAACCCCTTAAAGCCTACTGTCACACTAAAACAATATATTCACAGAAATGCACCTGCGTAACTTGGTGGAGATTCTGTGCCCGTCAACTAGCGAATGGACACATCCTTAAGAGCGAGCACAGCCATCTCTGCCAAAAACCGGGCAACTTGGCAAGGCTGTAATCTAAAGGTCACCTTAAACATCCTTCTCCATTTCCTCCTCAACACAACACACTAGACCTAAGCTACAGCTAATTTCCTGCCAGCACAGCCCTGAAATCTGCTCAGTCCCTGACTTTCCACTACACAGGTCCTGCAACACATTGGTCCCACAGTGCAAGTCAGCATGAGGTCTGGTTAAAGGCATGGGGTGTTTCAGTTCCCAAAGCTCACAGCTTGGCACCTTCACCAACACTAAATAAATTAAAAGTCAAGTATCTGTGAATCAGATTTGACTAAGTCACTCCCTCGTAATCCTGCAGGCTTCCGATGTGGAAAAGGGAGTGGCAGAGGAAGTCGCTGCTACTGCTTATCTCTTCCTCCGAGAAATTATTGGATACGGGAGAAAGATCAGAAAAAGGGCAATGCAACAATGACAGAGAACAACCTACATAACTCTATTCCCCTGATAAACCACATCTGTTTTACCGGAATAACTATCCCAACTACTCCAAAAATTGCACCCAAATACGACATTTTTAATTATTCTGTCCTACTGTACAAGCATGATTCTCTCATACTTGATAAGGATTAGTGTTGTAGGCATTGTCAAATCAATTGCTCTTTCCAGTAGAGGGAAACTATGTAATCATTTTAATCAGGTCATGACAACTGACAATTATAAATGTGCATCAAAAATGAAAACGTTCATTACCATGTAAATACTATAGTTCAGTGACTACAGATTGAGATTCAAACCATTGACATAAGAGACACTGACTGCTGAGTGCGTCCAAATAAAAATGACAGTGAAAATGTTGAAGCTTTATAACTTGTGTGCCATAATAGCTACTGTTACCTGAAATTGAAACTGTTAAAGTACACATTTCCCTGAAACTAATTTCGTTCCTATGCATTCGGTAGGACAAGAGATTACACCACCTAATCAAACCGCATTATTTTAACGGACACCACTGCCGCCTCCTTATTTTGCCGTCACACAAACCACTGTTTCATCTGGCCTAGTTCACTGAGATCATTTGAGGTAAGAAGGAGTGTTAATTCTCTTCTGCCCAAAAAAAGCCACCAACAGGTAGAAATGTATTAGAAGAGATTTCTGTTGAAAAAATTAACTCCTTTCTTCATGCAGAAAAACAAGGCTGGCAGAGGACAAGCCAACCTCAAGTCATACTCCTCTTTTCTATCTTGGTACCTTTCTGGTAGATAAGCTTAAGAGCCAGTTATCTGACCCAATGACTGGTTCGTTTCACACCAGTAACAACAAGCTCCCTGGTATTATTCTGACACTATTTCATTAACTCCTTTCCTATTAAAAATTGGAGCATGCTCAAAAGATTTGCAAATCAAGACTTCAAAAATTCAGATAGACATGGCAAATAGAAAGCTCTGCTGGTGGCTGGTGGGCTGTGTTTGCTTGTATCACATTGTTAAGACTAACAAAACCCAAAACAAAGATAGCTGGTGTAGAAATAAACGTACATAAATACTATAGACCAAAATAATTCTCACTCCTGAAGCCCAGGAAATACTGACTTTCTTCATCTAAAATTTCACGAACGGGGTTGAGTGAAAAACAATTATGAAGCCAAATTCACACTGTACAGGAGCAGAAATTCTCACTGTACAAGAGCAGAAAGACCCTAAAGAAAAGTTTCTCCTTTCCCATCCTACCTGACATGCCAAACTCACCTCTAGGATGCCTCTCACAAAACGCCATACACAGCAGGTAAGTCCCAGAAAATCTAAGCAGCTAGAAAGCTAATCAGAACAGCTTCGGAGATCACCTACTCCCTTTTTCTTCTTGTATTTTTGGCCTTCTCGGATGTCCTTACCAGTTTTTTCCTGTCTATTGCATTTTCCCACTCTCTCAGGCAACCTTTGCCCACGATCCGCTTTCCTCTGTGCCGATGCCTTTCACTGCCACTGTGCGCCTGTCACTTCCTTTCGCTAATCGGTTCCCTCCAGTGCCCACTTCTTCTGACAGTTTCTGTCTCTTCTTTTATTTGTCCATTTCTCCTCAATTTGTCTCCTTCCCGAGATGCTTGCCCCATATTTCCAAACGTCCCCTCCAGCCCTGTAACGCTTCTTCATTTTCCAGCACTCTCCGGGCAGCGAGCATGCCCTCAGACTAAATGCTTCTCGTCTCGCTTGCTTGGCAGGCCACATCACGACAGCGACAGCTCAGCCGGCCTCCGCCGTGGCCGTCGTGCTGCCACACACACAGGGCAGCATTTATCAGCAAGTCCCACGACTGCGTTCCCTCAGGTAGGGAATGCAGGTACTATACCTGCAGCTACACCATTCAGTATCATCAAGGAAGTTAAATGAAATGGTTCACTTAAAAACTGATCCCACCTGCACGAGATTTGGGTAAGAAAAAACAAGCCTGGTCACAGAGTTCACACCTGTACTGCAGTCTCCAGAGGGCCTTCTACAGGGGGCATCTCCCCTCGGATTTCCGTGGCATCTTGGATGTGCCCCACCGGTCTGAAACCAAACCTAAACGAACAGCATCTGCTCTGAGCACCGAAAGCAGGGCAGCATCCTACAGCTGCTTAGTTATCAAAGGGAAACACCGATTGCTACGCTGGCAGTTACTACACATCAGAAATGACTGTTTTAACAAACGGAAATGAGAGAATACACTCCACGCGCAGTGAATACAGCATGAATTCCTGCATAAACAATCACCAGCACTTTACCCCTCCTCTCCACACACTTTAATTATTTCAGCTTTTCTCTGGATCTTCAAGTGAAAAAGACAGACAAGATCTTCCTATCCAAAACCCTTTAGCCCTTCTGCTCCAGCTCCAGCCTCAGGGTGGACCCGCAATCTTGACCTCACCCATCCTCTGCTTCCTATCCAAAAAGAAAATACTCTATAAATTTTTCATGATGGACTTGGTTCCTTCCCAACAATGGTCAACTGGTGTCTTTACATACCTGCAAGGAGCTGGTTGCTAATTGTATCTGATAAGCATAGACAGTAACTGATAAGGCAAAAATGGAAAAAAATAACTATTCTTCCTGTCCTGGTTGCTGCCAAAGATTTCCATTCCATGAGTAAACACACGGACACACAAAAGAGTCAATTTAGCATTTGTCAAAATGGAAGGGAAATAAATTTCTGCTGTGGAAAAGGAATTGCGTAAAGCAACCGAGAAAAGATATCACTGGCTCTGGAAACGATAAGGTGTTACTATTTGACTGCTCTAAAAGTAAACCCTTCTCTGTTACCCCCTTTGTTCAGCCTAACCCTCCCCTTGACAGCAAAGGTGGGCACTCTTCCGTCTTCTGATAACTTCATCTCCTTTCTCCCCTACATTGCTTCCTTCTGTTGTGGGAAGCAAGCCCATCCTCCTCCTTTGCAATTCCATTTGGCGCTACCATGCCTTACCTCCTCCCATCGTCTCTTCCTTTCCCACGTTAATATCTTATCTTTGGGGACTGTATCTATGAGAACACAGAGAAAGAAAGAAAAAAAACCCGAGAACTTCACCAAATGTGAGAACTTGCAAAATCACATCTCTCATCTCCCTCTTCCCCTGAAGGAGAGGGAATGCGCGGCGAAAGATGACACGCTCACCGCGTTCCGACCCGCAACACGCTCGCCCAGCCGCGCTGGAGGTGCAGACACGGAGGACGCGGGCGCGCAAGACCAGACGCCTCGGAAGACGCGTTGGCCAGGCGAGCGTGTGGGGGACAGGGAACCGGGGGCACCACGCGAGGGCCCGGCGGAGGGAGCGGCAAGCCCACCTCTGGAGCCCGTCTCTGGAGCCCTTCTGTCGGCACAGCCCGGTCTGTTGACACTTCTGCAGGCGGGGACATTCCTCCGGCAGCCGCGGGGCGGGAGGAGAAGCGGCGGCCGGTCCCCAGCCCGCTCCTCCCTTCGCCGGCGGGCAGCAGGTCGCTTCCCGGAGCGGCTCCCACCCCCACGCTGGGTTCGCCACCGAGCGCGGCCCCGGCTGCCGGCAGCCAGGGACGAGCGACGGCCTCCGGACCCGCCGGGGAGGGAGAGTGGGTCGGGGGGACACCGAGCCCCGAACCCTCGGTCCCCGCCAGCCGCCCGGGCGTGACGCCGGGCTCCTGCCGCTCAGTTCCGCCGTTACCGAGCCGGCATCCACTGCCGGCCCGGCCCGGGGAGACACCCGTGCGTCCCTGCCGGGCACCGCAGCCCCCTCGGGGGAGGAAAAGCCGCCGGCCGAACAAAGGGGCGCGGACAAAGAGCCCCGTCCTGCGCCTTGCCCGGCGCCAGGTAGATCGCTGACGGCGGAAAACCGAGCGGGGCCGAGCCCCGCGGCGCCTCCCCCGCCTCCTCGGCCCACGGACGCCCCCGCCGCCGCCCCCCGGGGCAGAGGCTTTGTTCGCCGGCGGGGAGGCGGCAGCGCCGGGGGGGAAACACCCGGGCGAAGCGGGG
>Ga0065711_1052184_pt1 | contig 10066 bp, 4 predicted proteins | sample Hoacrofraction12_FD_59098 | JGI IMG/M metagenome (GOLD analysis project Ga0065711, IMG submission 59098) | Hoatzin crop microbial communities from Cojedes, Venezuela - Epithelial fraction 12 v2 (version 2) | ecosystem: Host-associated > Birds > Digestive system > Esophagus > Crop | place...
ATTAGAGCATCACATAAAAGCACCTGAAAGCTCCGTTAAGATGCTCCACTAGATTTCACGTTTGTCGGACCAAATTTAAGGTGACCTCTTGGCAACTTCAGCTGACAAATAGTACCCAGTGGCTGTTTTCAGTTTCTCCCAACACTGAAAGTTACTTTGCATGTGTTTTGGAACACTGTGTATGTTTGGAGTGAGAACTACAAAGTGTAGAAATCTTGTCTCAGGCTGAGAGGCACACAAATACATGGACTCACCTGTCTGCGTTATCTACAATATACACACAATTTTTGCTCAGGAAAACTCATACTCATCTCATGACAGAAACAGGCAGAAAATATGCAGATTTTAGTCTGCATGGGCAGTTTTACTAAAACACTGAAGTGTTTGTTTTGTATAAGCAATCATTTTTATTTCACTGCCATTTTCAGCTCTGAGTTTTTTGCTTCAATCCCCATGTGCAAATGTGCTTACTCACACAAATGGAACTGTACATAAACAGAGTGCTTTATATCACATGGTTATAAAACAAGTGGTTTCTAATGTACCAATACAGGTTTTTATGTTATTTTTTTTTCCCACACAGTATGTCTGTGCCCACATACTGTCCTTGAACCCTTTTTTTTTTTCTTCAGTGTTGTCTTTTTTTTAACTTAATAAATATTGAAATCATATCAAATAAACAGATAGACTCAAAAGCAGTCTTTGGAGGAATGGATAACAGGGTTTTATGAATAAAATTTCTAAGATATTCTATTTATTTCCAATATTTATAACCAATAATATTATGAGTGTTATCTGTAGGAAAGAATGACCATGACTCACATTTAGCTAATAAGAATAATATAATAGTAACACAAAGACTAGCAAAAACATTGAATTTACAAAGGACAGCAGAGCAATGCTTGTCTTTTTTATATTTTTTTTCCTCTCTCTTCACTTGAATGTCCATGTTCTCGAAAAGTGATTCCAGCAGTGACAGAAACGATGCCAATGGTTAGTTCCTGAAGCTCGGTGGCATTTACAACAGTCTCAGCAAGCAGACGGGAGCAGCTCCCACTCGATGTTTTTGCTCTGGTCCTGCAGTAGCAAGGGGAAGTACATACCTGTAGTTTTGACTCCAGACTGTCCTGATGCTAAAAGCCCAATAAGGACACAGGCTATGACTGCCACCATGCAGAAGAGGACGATCAGGGTGGTTTCCAGCCCACTGAACTGCCTCTTGCCCATCTAGGCCCAGAGAAACACCATCAGTATACGGAAAACAGAAGTAACATCTTTGAAAAAAACTTTATAAATTCTATTCATAATTTAATAAGTTAGCAAAATTTACCAACAATTCAAATTATAGACCATGTCCCCTAATCCCAGATCTTAAACACAGCACTCCTTAAGGACTACATGTAATAAAGCTCCAGTTCAGGATAATTCACACAGCACAGGTCACTGCATTGTTACACTAGCGGGCAAGCACTGAGAAATGCATTTTCTTCCCTGCAAACCACACACATAGAACACAATTTTCTCCTCAGATTAACTATGGAGTTTTCTACATGTTACTGAAATTCCTGAAAGAGAAAAAAAACAAAATCCCCTTCTCTTCTCTCTTTTTCTTCTCCAAGTTTTCTTTCTTTCTTCAGAACGAACACAAAGTATATCCTGCTTCGTAAAGGAGGAGTGTACCTGATAAAAACCTGTAATGAACTCTGACTCTACACTTGTGACACATGGCAAAGGCAAGACAGAGGTAACAGGGTAAATTATTGATTTCCAAAGTGGAAGAATATATCATGCATATAATCCCACGGGATTTCACAGTGGGTGCAGTTCAGTGCAAGCAGGATAAACTGCCACGCGATGAACACTGGCTGCTGCTGAAATCACAACTGACATGAAGGAAAGGGTGCAGGTGGAGTCAGTGCCTTCAACTGCTGTGTAAAACTCGTGTTTTTCCCAGTCTTGCTTTTCTGTGAGGCACAGTGGAGCAAGGCGTGCTGCGCCAAGGGGCTGTGCTGGCTGCAGAGCCAGCCGCTCAGCCCCGTGCGAAGAGCAACACTGTGCCATTGACGCTGAAGTGCGCACCAGCAATAAAACTAATGAAAACTAACCTCCAGCATCCAGATCAATACAGACTGGCAGCAGCTCCTGCATTTTGCATTTGATTAAGAACATTTAACGTTAGAAACCAGCCTTAAATAGGGAGAAATCAGTTCTTTTTGGTTAAAGCAAGAAAGCGCAGGAACACATGTGTGTTGCAGTGGTATATCAAAAGATGTTCACATGCTTTAGTGATGACCCCAAGGAATGAAAAAGACTTTAGAAAAAGCGTTTGTTTGTATAATAGTTTAAGTCTATCGTATATTCTTGCCTCCCATGTCTTCCAAGCATAACCAATCACCCTACCTACACCCCTATTCATGGAAATTATGCAGCCACAGGAATGAACTAAGAGTAAAAGCAATACTGGACCATCAACAGTCTCCAGAAGAGTAAAGCTAGTACTTAGATAACTAAGTGCTTTTCAGTATGGTGATTAATAAAGAAGCTTTTATAAATAGCATAATATTATTCATAATTTCTCCATTAATATAAAAATTTGTAGCCATTTCTAATATTATGATTATTGTTACTCCCACTGGGTCTATTGTACTTAAAGTGTGCAACTATACTGTATGTTGAAAAGGCTATATTTTATTGCCTCTTCCTCACAATGAGGAAATCATACTCCAGCAGTTCTTCTCCCGAGTTCCCTTTAGCATTGCCTGAATGCCTGTTGACTAGGAGTCCTAAAAAATAACATTAGTTTTTCTGAACACTAGAATCTTGTTAAAATTCTTGTCATCAAGCCCTATCCCGTCTCCCTCTGTCCAACTATAATATTGCATTTCAGTTCTTTTCTTCTCCTGGTCTCCCCCAAGACTTAAGACTTCAGAAATAAGGCTTTATAATTTACAAATGCAAGTTCTGTTGTGTGATGTGTACTCAGCAGTGAGGTAAATGTCTCCAGAAACTTGGATGCAATAAAATGAATGACATACCTTAAAGCCCCTCTGCTTCCTTCATGTCCTGCTCTTGATTGTAAAGCTCAACACCAAAAGCGATGCTTTATCCTTTGCTGTTATCAGTTATCGCATTATTTGCCAACCAATGTACCAGTCACAGGTACATACATGATTACCGGCAGATTGCTGCAACTCCTTGGACTCAACATAGTTAATGTGATTATTGCAGTCAAGGAATGGCTGGTTAATTAATGATATTCTGCACCAATATGACACATTAGATTCTGCAAATGAGAGAAAAGCGGCAATAAAATGCCAGTAAGCATGTCCATCTTGCAAGACTAAACAGGTTTTTTACTCTTCTTTTTCTGTATCTTTGTTACTAGAACCTTCATGGAACCTTCACATTTTTTTTCTGCTATAATCACCGCAAGAAGTCATTAAATATTCCCAAATGAGGAAAAGAGCTATTAAAATAGTTGCAGGAGAGAATTGAATTTATGACCATAAAAATTTTTTTAGGAATGAACTATAAAGTATTCATTTTAACATGAATATAAACAGATTTCATGGGATGCTAAAAATAAGTGTCAAAACCAGAAGAAAAAGATGAATGACTAACATGGAAAGGAGTCTATAGGGAAGAAGCTTCAATCATAATCTTAATATGAAACCTTCATATGTAACTGGGTTTTCTCTTTTTTTCATAACAGATAGATAGATTCTTAACATTAAATCTTTATTTTCCAAAGGAAAATTATGAATTCATACTATTAAAGTGTGAACAAGTTATTTTTCATTAAAGTAGAAATGGCCGAGAAGTGGCACTGGTATTTTTTGAACTGTTCACAAATTTATTCAGTTCCCTGAATATCTCACCTCCCACTGTGAAGTGCAGGAATGAGATGTGTCCTCTCTGAGCACAAAGGTAATGGCCCTCCTCTCCTTAGTCAGCACTCAAAAGAAAGAAGATCAATCATACATCTGGAGCACTGGGGCTCTCCTGTAACCATCCATCTTTACACAAATCAATGCTGCCACTCTCCCTGACTCTGCTTTTGAAACATAGCCTGTTATTTAGCTATCTCACCCTCTCCATTTCCTTATAACACCCCATATGTCTGCATGTGTGCTAGTAAGCTCTGGAGATGCAATTCTAACATCCCTTTCAATACAGCTCATACGCTGCTTTATGAAAGTGCATATTGAGAAATAATGGTTTCAAATGGATTATGAAGATATCAATAATCTGGGAGGCCTGGGAGTTTTGTTTGATGTATACCTGTTCTCCAAGGTTTCTATCTTCATTTACCTATTCCAGGAAACTACTCAGTCCAGCAAAGCATATGGCCATGTGTTTCATTTAAGCATGTCTGCAATCACCCTGCCATCAATATAACCATTTGCTTAAGTGCTTTCCTGAATTCACAGTGCTACAAACTTATGTTATCAATCACCTAGTGAACATTTTCCATGCAACTTGAGAACATAAAAGCACCGAACAAAAAGGTCTCACAAGAGGGTTAACCAGCAGGTTTCCTAGCTGAGTAGATTTTCATTAGTCTACAAAGGATATTTACAACAGGGTTTTCGGGTCAAGATGTGGTATTGAACTCCAAGAAGCAGGACTGGAGAAGGCTTTTCAGTCGGGGACACTGAAAGACCATAAAGACAACCAAGAACTCTATTAAATCAAGAGCTGGAACAGCATGGTCTCTGCTGTGTTCTGCTTTGGTTTCCAGGAATTAAGAGCTGATTCGTTTCTGACAGCTGGTAAGCAGAATTTTCAGAAGCCCAGGAGTATAGGCTAGACTGTAGAGAATAGTGTAGGAAAACAAGCTAGGAAATTAGGTACTGTTAAAAATATAGTCATTTAAAAAGATACATTTATCTCTTAGTTTTTAACAGGTCCATTTTTAATTAAATCACATACAACTTGAAAAACTGGCTGGCTGGTCATATTTAGCTCCCTGATTGTATTCATTTAGATAGTTGTGTTAATAATTGAGTTTTCAGCTCAGGGACCATGTTAGGATAAAGAAATAGCTTACACTTTTTCTACGGTTTCACAAGATTTGTTTTTTCACTATGTCAGTATCAAACATTTACTTTAAGTTACAGTTTGGAACCCTTAATTCCTGCAAGAAGCTGCTTGCAGATTACCAGTTCAGTCAGGAACATAATCATTAACTGTCATCGAAGGACATCCATTGCAGATCCAACGGGAGCACACTCCTGTACTCCCCACAAGCTGAAGCCACTCTGGTTTCAGTGGAATGAAACTACTCTGTGGTGTTCAGTGCAGCTGTGGTCATATTCAAGGAAGGAAAAAGGCTGAGCAGTTTTCAGAGGCAGCAATGGGGAGCCCTGTGCTCAAGGAGTCGTCCTTCAAGTCTGGGAAAAAGAAACTATATTGATTTACCTTCTGCATATGACAAGGCAGCTGCCAGCCAAAGTCTCCTCCTCCTCCGAAATATCAGATGCAGCCCTTGTTCCTTCAGAAGAAGCAGATATCAGCGCTTATCACCTTTCTGTGTACTGAAGTGCAAGTTACTGTTCAGTGCAAAAAGCCATAGGTCTGTGCTGCACTCCCAGGTCATAGCTGACTGTCAGCTGCCAATCATTATGCGCTCATCTTCTGCTTCTTTCATGATTTTTCCTTATGGGTAATGAAGATGAAAATAGTTCTGTGAATGCTTCTGAAGTCTTTAGATGAAAGGCACTGTGTGAAAGCAAGATAACCGTCTTACCAAGACACAGCCTGAGACAAAACCAGGCAAAGACAGGAAAGCTTCAGTGAGAGCTGCAAGAAGATTCTGCTGTAACAACTTGTATAGTTCAGATCTGAACAGATTTGTATTGCTCTGGTGTGAACAGAATATTACAGGGCCTCAATGAAACATATGTATCACTGTGAGGTCAAATTAGGTGAATTAGCAACATATAGAGCTTTTTACTTAGAGAACAGAAGGTGGTTCAGCCTCTCCAAGGCGTCACTGGTTTGTTTTCCCAGGGAGCCTTACAGCCTCTGAAGTTTGCTGGCTGCTGTGCCCTGCTGAACAAACGCCTTGTGGCCTGTGAGCTGAGCTGCTGGTCCCCAGTCACCCGTGGCTCCCCTGCGCTCGGGCTCCTCTCCCAGGCGCAGGGACAGGGGGACCATGCGCAAGTCCCTCCCTGGCAGTACGGGCACAGTTGCGCTACAGTTTACATCTGCATATATCTGAACGTCACAGACCCTGCATACATTGAGTAATACCTTACTTTTCCTGAGACAAAACTAATATCCTACTTGGGCAAAAGTTAAATAATTGGGTCAAATTAACATTTTGGTGACAGTCTCAGATTCTACGTGAATACAACTGAACAGGTTGTTGGCAGGAGACCCAGTCTATTCCTGCTGTAACTCTGCTGCCATAAGTCAGTTTATACTGGTGATGAATTTGCTCCCAAGAATTTCAGGACGTGTTGGCAAACTAATGAGGCAGATGCATGCAAGCAGAAAACTGGTCCAAATTCAGCACAGCTCTTAGAGGGCTCCTGGGAACCCCTGGAGAAAATTCCACCATCAAATAACAAGAAGATCGCATGGATGTTACTCTTGCCCCCAAAGTCTTCCTCTTTGACACTGAAATCATAGAAGACTTGTTCCAGTGCTCAACTTAAAAAAAACCCTCCCCAAAATAGAAGTGCAGCTCTTCATACTGAAGAAGATCAGGTTTCAGAAACTCCATTAGAACAATCCCAGTCCATTGAGAGAGCTAAGAGAAACTATAACTATACTTTTCTCATTCTTACATTCATCTAGAGAGAAGACTGGGTGCTTTCAGAGCTATTTCTCTATTTTACATAAACAATGAATAAAATACACAGTGCTGAAGCAGAGGCTGGAGACTGGGAGTCCTTGATTTGAAAAGACTATCTTAGCCTTTCAGCTGAAGTCATTGCACGTTCCCTCTGGCTTGATCGTCATTGAATTATTAAACCATCCTAGCACTGCTAAACAGGAGCAAAGGAAAATTTAGGTTTATACCTCTTCCCCTTTGGTTTTTACAGATTGTAACTTATTTTCTTTATCACATGAGTAAATGGAAACCTGGATAAAGTCCTCAGACCTTTGCAGAACACCACCAATCAATGTAAGGTGTGATGAGTTTGGTGAAACACAGTGTTAAGAAGGTTCTGCACATACCTTAACCAGTTCTTTAGCACTCTCCAAGACTGCAGTGAACATTGGGAATGAGCAATGTGATTCACAGAACAGCTTTGTCTGCTGCGCCACCACCCTTCAGGGCTCTACCAGCACCTGTGACCTCAGTAAGCAGATGGGCTGTGAAGAAGACACCTTCAGAAAGTTCATTAATGTCTGTAATAAAGTAAATGCTTGCCACACCATAAGCATATTTTTCCTCTTTTAAGATGCAATAACCACTGTTCAGAATACAGCTTTGAAAACCAGTGTGAGGCAGCTTTTAAAGGGAAATTTCTAGACAGAAGCCTTACCAGAACTCCCTGGGAAACTTTTATCGCAGCTCCAAATCCAAGCATGAAGGCACACTGTTGTTCAGCTTTGCAACAAGTTATAGGCTTTTCAAGAGGATATAGAAGATTCCTATGTTTAGGAAAAAAAACACAACTGTGAATCAATTTTAAGGAGAAACTGAGCAGGAAAACTCCTCACAAAAAAAATAAGAACAAACAATACATGTCTGCCCTGGAGTCTCCTTCAGACACCAAAGTGAGGTTAATGCAAACCTGGCCAAGCAAGACAAAGAACTGGGAAAGCCTCACAATTTCATTGCAAACATTTTTTTACCCCCAAGAGACTCCGGAGAGAATGAATTTGAATTCGTTCAAAGTTGTCTCATTTTCCCAAAGCACCTCAGGATTCAAGATCAGATACTGTAAGATTGGTCTCAGACAGAAGTGGTTTTAATTTTATAGGAATTGACAGCCAAAAGATTTTGATTTAGTTTACTAACCAGATACAGAAATAATGGCAATTGAATAATTTCATTGTTATGGAAAAGTAGAACTTGTTTGAAGTTTATTTTCAAACTATGTGTGGCTCTTCTAAAAGAAGTGCAATTAGCCATTGTATAAACTCTATCTTTTTGTAGATAAATAGGTTTCTATGTGTCTAAACTCTTTGGAGTCCTTGCAAAAGAGGGAGAACTGTCTCTCAAACCTCCTAAAGCATGTCATTATTTTTTTGCCTTCTAGAAATTGGTAAATTCACATATGTGCTTAACTAAAAGCACGTACAATCTAATAATTCAACCACAGGCAAAAGAAAGTGTTGGATTTAAGAGCCTAAATCACTCCAATCTGTATTCAGCCTGTCAAAATGCACACTAACATAAAATAAATACTTATATGACCACCTGCTTTTGCCAGTTTGATGACACATATGCACAGACCAGTAGGAAGCCCAAGAGTCTGCCAACTCCGAAGATTCTTGAGTCATACATCAGAAAGATCCAAAATAGTTACGGGTATGTCTTCTAATGCTATTAAAAACAAACGAACAAACAAATAAAAGCCTGGGGACTCCCTCTAACTGTCTTGGCTTGTGAAGTTTCAACTGCACATTTTTAACTCTTTTTTGCAACCAGGAAGGCTAGAAACTTTAGTTATTCCTTTTAAATAAAGGTTAATATCTTCACTTCATTAGAAGAATAAAAAAAAAGATACCAAACATTTTAAGGTGAAATTATGAAGCTGTGATACTGACATTAACCTAAAAGCAATAAAAAACTCCAGTTACTAAATAACACTCAAAACACACCTAATTAGTCCTAATTTCATTATCCAGAATTCCTAACCTATTACAATTTTTTCAGGTCATTGTTGAACAAAAGCTGAAATGACAGCTTGTCTCCCAGCTTTTGCAGTGAGGAAAAGATAATTCTGAAAGTAGCTGCTTAATGAAATCGCTGTTTTGACCCTTTGCAATTTTTTGTCAAAGCTCATCTGCTGACTGTTTCTATGACTTTCCTTGTCCTTGCTGCAGATGGTTCTCCAGGCAGCGCCTGTGCATCTTGCTGCTACTGAGCAGGAAACAAAGCAAAGCCACCATTATTATATACTGATTCCTCGCCAGCTTTTTACTTATTTAGACATTTTATGACAGTGTATTATCCAGTTTTGCATTTTTTTCCAATAAAAACAATAGATGTTCATTGTGAAAAAACGAAAGCATTAAAGACTCAGGAGCTTTTTTAAAAAAGGTTGAATATTTAATATTCACATATCTGTAGTAATAACTGAAAGATATGAATAACATCAGTGCCAAGAATCTAATTTTCTTACGCCTCCGTTTCTATATGGTAATTCAGTAACCACTCAGCAGGTGGGCTGGTCTGCACAAGTGACACGAGGGCTCATGCAGGCAGCATGGAACAGCTCTCACTTACACCAGTCAAGACATGGGAAACCTCAGTTCAAAGACATGATCTCCATTAGCATAGTCCCCTCAATGTCATTTAACTCACACAGTGACCTCTAAGCTGTAGCCTTGCACCTTGTGGTGTTTGCATTGCTATGATGAAAGATTAAAAACCTGAAATATTAAATAATCCCCTTAAATGCTTCTGTTTTACACACACATTCTTTACAAACCCTTAAAGATTCTGATCATACTGGTTTCAAGGTTTTCACTCTAAACACAAGAGCTGGAAGATTTTTTAAAAAAAAACAATACCTGATATTTTTATAGTCACTTCTAATCTCAAGTGGGAGTCTGAATGAAAATATCAAATACTGCCAGACTTTGAACAAAGCTTTGGGGACTGGCAACACTGCAAGTGTTGTTGTGTAGGTGCTGCGCATCACACCTTCCACAAAAGACCATGCAGAGGGACTTGAACAGTGCAGAAAAACCACGGTTTTCCTCTTCTGAAAATCTGCGTGCATCCACCGACTTTGCTTAACTGAATCGCTTTCTACTTGCTGAGGATCTACTGTGTTCCGCAGAAGGTTACAACTCGTTTTCCCTCTTCCAGACGCCAGGATTAGAAAATGTGATGCTTTTCTTTGGCCCATTGGCTCTTCCTCTGGAAGCTCCATAG
>Ga0065711_1010075_pt1 | contig 10065 bp, 4 predicted proteins | sample Hoacrofraction12_FD_59098 | JGI IMG/M metagenome (GOLD analysis project Ga0065711, IMG submission 59098) | Hoatzin crop microbial communities from Cojedes, Venezuela - Epithelial fraction 12 v2 (version 2) | ecosystem: Host-associated > Birds > Digestive system > Esophagus > Crop | place...
CAGCCAGTCGATGGAGCTGATTCTGCCCTTCTACTCTGCTCTGGTGAGATCCCACCTGGAGTCCTGTGTCCAGCTCTGAAGCCCTCAGCACGAGAAAGACATGAATATGTTGGAGACAGTCTAGAGGACAAAAATGATCTGAGAATTGGAACACCTCTCCGATGAAGACAGGCTGAGAGAGTTAAGGCTGTTCAACTTGGAGAAGAGAAAGCTCCAGGGAAACCTTAGAGCAGCCTTTCAGTACCTGAAGGGGATGTACAAGAAAGCTGGAGAGCGACTTTTTACAAGGACATGTAAGGATAGGACAAGGTGTAATGGCTTTAAACTGAAAGAGGGTAGATTTAGATTAGACACAAGAAAGAAATTTTTTACAGTGTGGATGGTGGGGCACTGGAACACATTGCCCAGAGAAGTTGTGGATGCTCCCTCCCTGGAAGTGTTCCATGCCAGACTGGACACTGCTTTGAGCAACCTGGTGTAGTGGAAGATGTCCCTGCCCACGGCAGAGAGTGGTTGGAACTAGACGATATTTAAGGTCCCTTTGAACCGAAATCATTCTATAATTCTAAGATATCTGTATGAAGTTGCCATTCAAAATACAATATTTTCTTGCATTTGAAACTGCCAGAAAAAATTAAATTTGTCCTTTGCTCCTTTTTGCTGGAGTGCAGTCAAGAGGGAGTGGAATGTACTGGGGATTCATTTAAGGTACAGCGTAGGGACTATTCTATTAAACTTGAGATTGCTTTCGTAAAGGAGAATACACAGACAACCTGAACATAATCATATGTACATATATGTTTTTGACCAGTTCAAAGACTGTGCATGTGAAACATGAACTTCAGTGAGCTTTCACATTTTTAGATTTTGTGGTATTCCTCCTCTGTCCCTGAGGTCCCATTTGGTCTGAATTTCAGTGCAGTGTAGCCTTACACAATAGGCCATATTTTTCCGTTAGATACATAGTGCCAGAAAGCTTTTTGACGTCAATGGCAGTTCTGTGTATGCCTTTGAGGGGAGAATTTGTCCTGCTGTGGTTTCCCTACATTACTGCGTATTTTCCAACAATATTACAGAGCAGCCTCTGCCTGATTTTCAAAGTGCAGCTTTACCACCCAGATTTCAGAGGCTTTGGCAGCTGGGTTGTTACTTAGTGTGGAACTTGGAAAAGAGGAGTAAAGATTCAGATGTACACAATAGAAGTACAATTTTCTTATAGGATAACTGCTGTTCACATGCTTGGAGGGTGGGAGGATTTGCCATTGTAGCAGTTCAGTAGACTTTTACGCAGTACCATATGACACTGCAAACTATGTCCCCATATCACAAGTCTCTCAGAAGTTGTGGAGTACATTGATACATAATAGTTGAAGTGAAATAAAGATGACAAACTGATACTTTATACTGACCAACAGAAAAATTACTTTATAGATATAGTGGCCTGTAGACCCACCGAAACTTATCGGTTTGAGGGATAAGACATTCTTTTTAGAAGTCCTGCTTTACAATAGGGCTACACAGATAATTAGGGGACTGGAGCATCTCTCTTATGAGGATAGGCTGAGGGAGCTGGACTTGTTCAGCCTGGAGAAGAGAAGGCTGAGAGGGGACCTTGTAAATGCTTATAAATATCGTAAGGGTGGGTATCAAGAGGATGGATCCAGACTCTTTTCAATGGTGCCCAGTGACAGGACAAGCGGCAACGGGCAGAAACTGAAGCATAGGAAATTCCGTCTGAACATGAGAAAGAACTTCTTCACTCTGAGGGTGATGGAGCACCTGGAACTGGTTGCCCAGAGAGGTTGTGAATTCTCCTCCTCTGTAGATATTCAAGACCTGGCTGGACAAAGTCCTGTGCGGCCTGCTGTAGGTGACCCTGCTTCGGCAGGGGTGTTGGACTGGATGATCGCCAGAGGTCCCTTCCAACCCCTAACATTCTGTGATTCTGTGATTCGGTAATCTGTCAAAATAAACTGCAAAACATATATAATATATATAATTTTGTCTTACGGTTTGGCTTCACAGACCAGGGTTTGGAAGGTGTTCAAATTTATAGTTCTGCTTAATTAAAGTGTATAGTTGGTATAGTTGTTCACTTCTTAAGTAACTGACTTCCAAGATGCTTTATATGTACATTTCTTATCAACTGCTTTGTATATTTTTGTAGAAGATATCTTTCTTTTTTTCAGTGGATAGGAGAAAATATATATTTTTGTCTTTTACCTTTTCCTTTTATGATCTATTCACAGATCAGCATGTTAGACTGGAGCACTTAGAAAATCGTATGAGCTCAGAAGAGAAATTTGATTTCTTCTTGCAATGATAATGTTTAGTGAGAAGCCTACATCATATTTTGATCAGTGGATTGGGGTAGAACAGAAGAAAGAGAGAATAGAATATAACTGCTCATAACAGTATCTGTATTTGAGCCAAAAAAAATTGGTGATTAATTATCACATTTTCAAATGAAATTGCACAAGTTAGAAAGCCAAACAGGTATTTGTTTTTCGTTTGGAATATAAAGGATTTAAGCCGTGGAGTTACGGAAGGCTACCCTTTTTCTCTTTTCCGTGATGTTGCTTGCTAAACTTAGATCTTTTTATTCTTTTCATTTAGACACATATATTTTGGGACCACATATCTCCTTGTTTTTTTCTCCAGTGACTAGGAGATGACTAGAAGTAAAAGTGGGATCACTCATATTTTCGTGAGATTGCTCAGGTACATTTGAAATGCTGCATCTTTTTTTTAGCTGACTCCAGTTAATTTAGGTTTTTATTTAAAATTAAATATTTATGCTTTATCTCGAGTACAAAGGAAGTCACTTACTCATGTGATTCTGAAAAATTTGCAGTGTGAAAGGAATGCAGGCTTATGGCTTGATAAAACTGAAATATTTCAATTATAAAGATTGAAAAATACTAAAGTTCTTGTTGGCTTTTACCACATTTTTTTTCATATTCAAATATTTAAAGACTTTTTACCAGTTTAAAATTCCTAAAATGTTAGTCTGATTTTGTTTGTACTTATAGTAGAATCTTTTCCTGATGTATTTTTTTTTTGTCTAGAGATTTTGTGTTATGTTTTGTTGTCCTAGAAGTACAACCCAGTCAAATGCTGGATTATGGGTATCTGATCCACAGCTCCTTATTTATACACACTATGTCATATTTTATCTTCAGTGCGTGGAGAGGTTGTTTTTATTCGAACTCAGACTGAAAGAAAGGCTTATTGGCTTGAGGTGTAGATAAATTATGTGAACAGTATGATGAACATAACTAGGAAATGTTTATTCATTGTTACTTGTAAGGTAAGAAGTAGAAGAAAACTAACAACTTAGTAAGCATCAGTTTTTAAACAGAAGTACTACTTCTGTGGAAAACGTAACTTAGGCATGGAACTGAATAGCACAAGATTTTCTGGAGGATAAAATATAGAACATATCTAGTTCATTCATTAAACGAATATATAATCATTGAGGGGTTTCTGTGAGCTTTGAGCCGAACAGTGGAGAACATGCCTCTAGAGACAACATCGGGTTGTTATCTTTCTGAAGCCCATACCCAGTTAACACGCACATTCTTCCCTGTTCGTGCCCTTGTTTGCTCTCTGTAAACAACTTGAAATAACTGTTTCCCCCTTGTGTTCAAACAAACAAGGACCTTTGATACTAGGAAGAAAATTAATAACAGGTGAAAGATCATGTTTAACAAAGTTGGGACAAAGCATCCTTTTGCTTTAAAGTATTTATTCTCTAATCTTCTTTAATTCCTAGCAGATAGTAACTGTGGTCTGTCACTAGAACTCACATACTCTGTGTAGTAAGTGTAAACATTAAAAAAATCTTTTCATCATATGCAATAAACAAAAGTGAGGGAATACATGACATCATTGAGATTTACATAGGCACATTTGCCTTCTTCCTCATTTTTTCTTGAACCACACCAAAGAAATTGAATTTGGTTCTCTCACTCGAAGCATAGACTATTAACAGAATACATATGTGCTGTGATCAAATGCAGTTAAAGTATTTCTGCTGCAGAATGAGACAGACTGTAACTTATATGGTTCTATACAGCTATTAATTTTGAATTATTCAATTTGTTTCTTTCTGTGTGCTTTGTCACCATTGTCTGTGCTTTTTAGCGGCTTTTATTTTCATATACAAAGAAAATAGGATATTATTTTTTAGGTATTCTAAGTTTCTATATATTCTAAAAGTCCTTTAAAAGTCAGATATCCTCTTGACATTTAAATTTCCCTTAAGATCCACTTTGGCCTGTTTTGTATTTTCAATACAGAAAATATTGCCCAAATTTCTCTCAAATGAGTATTTATATTCCTACCATTATTAATTGTTAAAAAAAGCCTAATAAAACAGATTAGCTCATTTATAGCCAATTCAAGTTAGAAATCTCAGTCACCATGACATCATTATATCTGCTTTCAGAAACACATTTCTGCTGAAGATTTTTAGCAAGAGCTTAGCTGCTGTTTCTAGCTGCTGAGCACTACGAACAAAGTCCTATCACATAGCCATACATTCTAAAAGGACTTTTATAGACTAGTATTTCAACCTATTTCTTTGCACTCAGAAATGACACATAAATTCAAAACAAAATCAGCTTTAAGATAGCCTCTATCATACCATTTCTTAGAGTTTGACTGTTAAAGATCAAGCAAGTTGGGGGAGGGAGGGCGGCAAAAAATTGCAGCTGCTTGAACAACTCTAAGGGAGCTATTAGACTGCAAAATGACTGCTTTCTAGATACTCTTCTGGAGAGTTTGTAAACCACTTGTTGAAGACTGTGGCACCTAACTTGCATTAGCTAACACCTCAGTCTGACCTAATTCAATGCATTGCAGCAGTGATCTGAAGCTTCTGATACATACCAGAAATTCGTGTATTTGAAATTAGCCACAGTTCAGTAAGCTGTGGGTGACATTGTGGCTCCTACAAATTCAGTATACTTTGCAATAAGATGAGAATATTGGCTTCAGGTCTGCAATTCTATTGTGTAAATATTTGCATACAAGCTTTGTTCTCACCAGTGTACTAGAAAAGAAAAAAACAGATGGAAAAGGGACTTGAATGCAACAAACTGTAATTTAGCTTCTAAGCAACAGAAAAGTTGCCAAGCTATTCTTTTTTTCTTATAGATTGCATGAAAAACCATTCCTGACTTTCAACAAATGTGTGTATGGCCAACACTGAGTGAAAAAGACTGCTGGTTAGAGCATCAGTCTGATGAAAAGAATAAGAAATTCTGATCTGGTGTTTCTCCATCAGTAAAGAGTGGTACTTTCTACATGGAAATTAGGAGCTATTTTATGTCTGACACCAAGTGAGACAAGTATATGTCATGGTCTGAAAATGAGATGGTACATTGCTTTAGTATTTAACATATATGAACTCCATTTTAACATATGAAGTGTTCAACATTTTCTTATCAACAGAATTTTATTACATATTCAGTAAGGTTTATCTTGAATATAGAAGTACCCACACTATTTTCCAAAAATATTCCCCAGATTAAAAATGTACCACAAATGCAGCTGGGATGCTAAGAACCCCTTACTCCAGGTGTTATGGAGACGATTCAGTATTTCAGGAGAGGAATCAGCTTCCCTACTTGCTTATTTAACTTCATAAATACAGTTCAACAACCTGACAGAAAGACATTGAGACCTAAATACGAGGATTCTCAGCAAGGGAGCTGTGTGTTTTTTTCTCCTTGTCTTCACATCTCTCTACCATGAACACACTCTACACCACATCAGAAACTCGGAAACATGAGCGGACCTAGGTTTTGGCTTTTGGGTTTTTTTAGCGGTAAATGTTTTATTTTCTTCTTTGCACTGGCATAAAAGCAGCTGAAGTCCTTCATAAACAGGGGAAAATGAAAAAAAGGCTTTCTATGTTAACTGCCATATTAAATTAAAAATGAAACAATATGTTGTATGCCATTTAGAATACAAAACATTTTTTGATATGCCCTTGATATGAAAACCAAGTAAAAATCCTTTAGAGTTCTTTATGCTTTCACTTGCCCCCTTTTCTTACGTCCCTTCCTACTCTCTCTCTTCTCATCTCTCTCTCTCCCTTCAGCTCCTCTTTCTGTTCCTGGAACATTCTGTTTCTCTTACGAGCTAACAAGTTTGATGTGGCCCTGTGTCTTATTTCCTTCCAGGCTTGCAGCTGTTTTGGCAACAGAAGAAAAAATTCCCCTAACAAATCAAATAAAAGCCCATTCTGTGAAGAGGAATTGAAAACAGCAGGCCTCAAAGAGGACTGCACACGAGATGCCTTGTTCTGGCTTTCAACACGACTCAAATCAGAAACACATTACCATAATCTGAAACAGCTCACTGCTAACACAAGACAGAGGGTGGGTAATAACCCATGTATCATTAATAAATAAATTCCAGCATTAAAGGCTTTACAAAGTATGACAACATTATCCGGGCAAAATTACTGCCCCTTTTCCACCCCCAATATTATTTCACTCTCTTGTGTGTCTCTTTCACTCCCTTTCTCTCCTTTTTAAAGTGATTGAACTTTCGAAGAAAATTAAACATGGTGCAAGTTTTAAGCAGATGAAACCCGTCTTAGTGCACAAGTCTGAAATTCCAGAAGGGAAAAATAAAATAGCTGCCAAAGTTTAATATTTCCCATGTACTTCTATTGGATCAGCAAATGACAATTTATTGTGTTGCACTCCACTAGTTGCCTTTGCCCTCTCTCGTATTTTACTATTCTTATATTTCAGTACAGATTTCAAGCAAGAATTTTGGCATTGTGTTTTCCACTAAGTTGAAAGATATATGTATAAATTCTCAGCTTTCCCTCTACAGTCTATACAATCTGTCTTCTCCTCTTTCTTCCTCACTCATTTCAGGGATAATTTTGCGTAAAATATGTACCTTTTAACTTTCAAAGAGGTTGGAGACTAGTTAAAATAAAATAAGATGGACCTACCACAACACATTGGTGCCTGACCAACATGAGTATATCACATGCAAGGGGAAAGGAGAACAGATGGGATGAAATTTTTACAGTGTGTTACACAGTTATAAGTACAGAGCTTGAATCCCAGGTGGAGTTTGAAATCTGTATGTTTCCAGAGTTCATAGTATTACACTCAGCATTGGGATGCAAGTCTGTCATAAAGACAGAAGTGGGCCTCAATGTTTGGTTGTATATTTGTGGTGAGTTGACCTTGATGGTCCACCAGGTGCCCACCAAGCCACTCTGTTACTCCCCATCTTCCAAAGGACAGGGGGAGAAAATACAATGAAAAGATTGTGGGTCGAGATTAGGACAGGGAGATCACTTACCAACTACCATCAAGGGCAAAACAGATTTGACTTGTGGAAATTAGTTTAATTTATTGCCAATTAATTGTAACAGAGGAGGAGGGAGGTGAGAAATAATAAAAAAAACTAAAAATACCTTCCCTCCACCCATGCCTTCTTCCTAGGCTCTTCCCTCTTAACTTAGGGGGTTGGAACTAGATGAGCTTTCAGGTCCCTTCCAACTCTTATCATTCTATGATTCAATGATTCTATGAACTCTTCTACCCTCTACTCCCTGCCGGAGTGGTGCAGGGGTATAGGAAATTGGGGGTGCAGTCAGTTCATGATGCTTCGTCTATGCCTCTCCTTCCTCTTCACACTCTTCCCCTGCTCCAGTGTGGGGTCCCTCCCATGGGATCCAGTCTTCTTGAACTGCTTCAATGTAGTTGCTTACCATGGGCTGCAATTATTCAAGAACTACTGCAGAGTTGGTCTCCAACAAGATCACAGGTTCTGACAGGCGCCTGCTCCTGTATGGGCTCTCCACAGACTACAGCTTCCTTCAGGGCACATCCAGCTGCTACATCGTGGACCTCCATGGACTGCAGGGGAATCTCTGGTCTGACACCTGGAGAACCTCTTCCTCCTCCTTCTTCACTCCCTTTGGTGTCTGTAGGGATTTTTGTTTCACATTTTCACACTCGCTTCTCCCATCAGCTGTCGTACAGCTTTTTTTACCCTTTCTTAAACATGTTGTCACAGAGGCTCTACAAATATCACTAATGGGCTCATCATTGGCCAGCAGCAGGTCTGTCTTGGAGCCAGATGAAACCAGTTTTGTTCAGCATGAGGTCAGCTTCTGATGCCCTCTCACCGAAGCTCCCCCTGCAGGCCCCCCTGCTGCCAAAACCTTGCCAGGCAAACCCAATACAATACAAAAATACCATGATTCTGTGTGAATGGAATATATTTCACTCTAAATATTAATCTGATTCCTGGATTTTTCAGCTATTTGATTTGGAGGTTCACTAAGGACACTCTTGCCTATGAACTGAGCTGATGCAATGGATACAGAATCATAGGTGGGAGTAGTTGGTTGGCTAAAATCCAACTTGAGTACATTCAAGCATGAATATATACATTCTGAATTACATAAATTCAATTAGATACTCTCTATCTATTTAATTTAAATTTTAATTTCTGACCTGAACTTTCCTGTAACGCTTAGTACAGTGAAATATTATGTCCAATTGTAGTACAGATTGAAATTCTCCCTGCATTACATACTTGTTTACTTCTCTTCCGCACGACAAATTAGACACATCTAAATTTTTTTCTACATAATGAAACATCCTGAATGAACGGTTTCCCCAATTAATTGGTAAAATTGTGTATCTTTTTTCAAAAGAATCTCTAGGCTGGCAGTGCCAAAAGACCTCTGTTTTTCACGTCGCAACTATCTGAATGTGAGTATATCTGGCCATAAAGATGTCCTTATGAATTACTGCCTCAGTTCCTACAAAAACCACTACTTGGGCAGCTCTGAAAAACCAATAGAAAACTTCTACAGAAGTTCCTCTTCTACAAAGAAGCTCTAATTCTACTTGTACCTTTACCTCTACCTCTACAGAAATCTTCTGCAAAACACAATCTTACGCTTGCTTATTTTCATCAGATCAAATGAAGGTTATTGTACTGAAGCACATTTGACAGGAGGATCTGATCCACAGCATACCTTTCTAAGGTCAGTAATGAAATCATATTTACCCCCAGGCATGTACCCAGGTTCATTTTTTATCTACAAGATGGCATAAGAGTTAGACATAGCTATCTGAAAAACCTACATGACACAGTAGTTATGAATACAATCCAGAAATCAGTAAGAGCGTTTTCAGCAAACCTCAAATTCTAAGGGGGCTGATGGAGAGGCCTCAGTGGAGTCTGTGCTACGCAGTCTATTTACTTCTTGGCTCACTATTAAATGGAGTTGTTCACTTTTAGGGCTGCTGCCTTAAAGCAACCTGTGAAAACATCTCTGTCCTGGGTTCAGCTGGGACAGGGTTAATTTTCACAAGAAGCCAGGAGGGGACACAGGCTGGACAGCTGACCCAAACTGGCCACCGAACAGAGTACTAGATACCATGTGACTTGCTCATTTCTGAGTGGGGGAGCTGGCTGCGGGACAGTTAATTTAGATTCAGGAGCACGCAGGGCATCGGGAGGTGATTGTTGCTCTGTGCATTTTGCTGTTTGTTTTGTATATTCTCCTTATCACTATCGTTCTTGTTAGTGTTTGCTTCATTTGCTGTTCTGTTAAACTGCTCTTATCCTGACCCATGAGTTTTGCCTTTTTCTTTCCATTCTCCTCCCCACCCCAGTGGGGGGAGGGGCAATAGAGCGACTGTGTGGTCCTTTGTTGCTGACCAGGACACCTTTTTTCCTCCATCTTTAATTAAATTAAAGCAATAGGAGGACTGATAGGAGATAGTAATGATATAATATATCGAAAAGTTAAAATCCATATTCATTCCTTTGCAGTATATTTTAAACAGTTTTTATACTATAATGTGTCTTATTAAAAAGAAATAGAAAGAAAAAAAAGAAGATAAAAATAGTTACATTCTTTTTAAATGCTAATTGAGGATGACGGAAAGAAAGAAGGAAGGGAGGAGAGAAAGGAGGTAAGGGACAAAGAGCAAGTGAGGAAGGAAGGAAGTGAGGAAGGAAGTGAGGAAGGAAGGAAGGAAGGAAGGAAGGAAGGAAGGAAGG
>Ga0065711_1017725_pt1 | contig 10065 bp, 9 predicted proteins | sample Hoacrofraction12_FD_59098 | JGI IMG/M metagenome (GOLD analysis project Ga0065711, IMG submission 59098) | Hoatzin crop microbial communities from Cojedes, Venezuela - Epithelial fraction 12 v2 (version 2) | ecosystem: Host-associated > Birds > Digestive system > Esophagus > Crop | place...
AAATAATCCCTGACATAATCCGTATGGGCATGCATGCCCAGCCAGTCTTTTACCTTCTCCCAGAACTTCTTCATGATTGAATATCCCTGATCCACTTTCCCGAAATGACACGGATCGTACCGATGATGGACTTAATCGCCCAGTCCGCTTTTAATGAAAGAAACACAATAAACGCATTGCAGTGCAGCACAAGCCCCGTATACCAGCCAAGAGGCACCGAAACAATCCAGAGGAACACCGCATCAATCATCAGACAGAATCCTGTGTCTCCTCCGCCTCTCAACACACCTTTCGTAATCACCGACTGCATGGCCTGGAATACGATCATAATCGACACCGCATCCAGCATCAGCATCGCCGTCTCATATGTCTCTTCCTGAATCTCATAGAACCCCACAATATACGGTCCGGCAAGACGGATCACCACCGCCGCAAATAGTCCCATGACTGTCGTTAATAAAAGCATGGTCAAGGCTTCCCTGTAGGCAAGCTCCTTCTTTCCCTCTCCGATCCGGTTTCCCGTCAGAGTATGGGCAGACTGTCCCATGCCGGAAGTAATGACCGTCGCTAATCTCTGTATCACCGCAATAATGGCATAGGCTGCCGTAAAGGCAGTACCCATATGTCCTACGATAATGGACACTGCGGTGTTGCCAAAGCCCAATAAGGAATCGGAGGCGATGACAGGAATGCAGTATTTGACGTACAGTGGCCCCACATCCTCTGCTTTCTCAAACAGATCTTTCACCTTAAACCCGATCTTCTCATCCTTCACAAAAAAGCTGACGCCGATGATTGCCGCCTCAAAGCATCTGGCAATCACAGTCCCTAAAGCCGCCCCTGCGATCTGCATTTCCGGCATGCCGAAATGACCGAAGATGAACACCCAGTTGAAGAAGATATTCGCAAAAAAGCCGACAATGGACGCAAAGAGCGGCACCTTCACCTCCCGCACCGACCGCATGACCTGCGTTAAAGTCATGGTTATACCGGTGATAAAGAAAGTGGGAATACTCCATGTGAAGTACAGGGCACCCTTTTCCACAATATCGGCTTCGTTTGTATAAATAGACATAATCTGTGAGGGGAAGAAGATCACCGACAGAGTAAACAGCAGTGAGATCACCGCCGCCACCCTGAGCATTAATGCGACAGTCTTCTTCAGATGGGACAGGTTCTTCTGGCCCCAGTACTGGGCTGTCAGTACCGCCGCACCGCATCCCATGCCCATGCACAGAATCTGGAAGATATTAATGTAATCATTGGCGAGAGACGAAGCGGAAAGCTGCACTTCCCCATAATCCCCCAGCATGATCGTATCCATCATATTCACACCGATGGTAATCACATTCTGGGCGATGATGGGCATGGCCACATCAAAATAACGCTTATAGAATGACTTTTCCGACACGAAAACATTCTTCATCCCTGAACCCCCTCACAATGACACCATTCTACCAGATGTTTCCCGTATATACATCAGACAGATATTTCTGTGCTGTCTTCTGCAGTCTGTAAATCACATCCGGATCCGTGGCAGGTTCCGTATATTTGTACCGGGGAAAATACCTGGATAAGTGCAGGACAATGGACGGGTCCAGAGAAGAGAGATACTCCGCTTCTTCTTCCACGAAGTTTACGTCATCGCTCTTTCCCGGCACCACCAGCGTCGTCACTTCCAGATGACACTTATCATACACATATGCAATGGTATTCTTCACCACATCCTCACTGCCTTTTAATTCCGTATAGAAGTCCTTCGGTCCTTTCCAGTCAATATTCATCGCATCCACATAAGGCATCAGCTTCTCCAGAACATTCTGTTCCACCGTACCATTGGTCACAAGAACCACCTTCTTCCCGTAAGGCTTAATCCTCTCTGCCACGTCCATGATGTATTCATAGCTGATCAACGGCTCATTGTAGGTAAAGGCAATGCCCAGATTATTCTCCTGGTTCAATACAATCTCTGCCATACGGTCAGAAGAAATACAGGTATACCTCGCACTCACCTCATCCGTCATGGAAATGGACGCATTCTGACAGAACGGACAGGCAAGATTACAGCCGAAGCTTCCGACAGACACAATATAGCTTCCGGGATAAAACTTCTTCAGAGGCTTCTTTTCAATCGGGTCCAGAGCCAAAGAAGTAATCAGTCCGTAATTACAGCAGACGTTCTTTCCTTCTCTGTTTTCCCTTGCCCGGCAGAAGCCTTTCTGCCCTTCCTTTAAATGACAGTGATGAAAACACACATCACAGACAATGTCACTCATGCCGGATGACCTCAAACCGCTCCAGTTTCAGTGTGGGATCGTTGATATCAATATTTCCCTTGCGGCAGGCGATGGCAATCTGCTGTTCCACCGTATCCACGCCTTCAATATCCGGTAATAACAATCCCACTCTNCCGTCTCCGTCGGAACAGATGACGCCGTATTTCTTCACATCCAGGTATGTGCCGTCAGGAATCTCTTCCGCTTCCTGCAGTACATCAACACTGATCTTAAGATACGGCAGTTCTTTTACCATAACGGGAGTAAACCGCGGATCTCTGGAGCATGCGGAAATGGCATTGGAAATAATCTCCTCCGCAATATTCTTCCTGTACGGCTGTGTCGTTCCGATGCATCCCCGTAATTCTCCGAATTCTTTGATAGACACAAAGACACCTGCCCTGTTTTTTGTAAGCTCTGTCTCCACGGTTTCGTCCACGGTGATCTTTTCTCTGTTTTTCACCCATGATGAGATGGCAGCTTCCGCAAGCTTGACGTAAGCATCTCTGTTTCTATCATTTAATCGATCCGCTTCTTCATTCAGATATTCATCCAGAAAATGCCTGTTTTCATCTCCACCCTGCGGTTCATACATCACAAAACCATAGCCTACACCGAAGGTGGCTTCATGAGAAAGCACTTCAGGTTTTACAGATATTCCATCAAAAGCTCCCGCCATCATCACAAAAGACCTGTGCCCGCATTCCATGGCTGCACTGCAGAAATTATGATCATATTCCAGAAGGTTCTTGAAGTCTGCGTTTCCCATGTCTTCCATGATCTTCCCGTCATAGGCAGGACCTTCTTCTTTATATCCATAGGGGCCGTCTTCTTTCTGGCAGTGTGCCAGGTCTCCGCTGGCGATGAAGACCGCCCTTCTGTCTAACTGTTGTACCACTTCGTTAATAATCTCTCCCGCTCTGTAATGTAAAGGCAGAGACAAACCGGACAGGCCGATTCTCACCAGCTTGAAATCCTTCCAGTATTTCTCAATGAAATACAGGGGTACCATCGTTCCATGGTCCAGTTCCTTCTCCCTGTCATACTGGTCTCCCATGGGGAACTGCTGTGCTTCGCATTTTTCCGTCAGTACACGTACGAATTCTTCATCGTAGGTTTCTTCAAAGGAGACATCGGAACGGAAGTTACGGAAGTCACCATATGCACCACTCCCGGAAGACACATTGAAATAATCCCCGTAAAGCAGCGCATGGGGAGAAGTCACAATGATCAGCTCCGGTTGAATCTCTGCAATCGTTCTTGCGACTGTATCATAGCTGTCCAGCGTCGCCTGGATTTTCTTCTCTTCCCCTTTTCCGATTTCCGCCACGGCAATGGGCGGATGCGGTACCATGAATCCGTATTCAATCATTGTCTTTCTCCTTTAACAGTCTGTCTAACGTCTCGCCATAGGACGGCAGGAATTCTTCCATGAAGTCCTTCACCTCCGGATATTCCTCCGCCATGTCCTTCAATGTTTTTTCGGTGGAAAGCTCCGCAGTCTCAAACTCCCTGTTGCCTGACTGCCTTTCCTCGATGCATTTGATGAGTGCGCTCATCTTATCCGCCGCTTTCACCAGCCTGTACATATACCTGCTGTTCTCATCTTCCTCTTCTTCCAGAAGCACTTTCTCATATACCGGGCGCAGGTCATCCGGCAGCTGTGCCAGCAGTCTTTTCACTGCATTCTTCTCCACTTCCTTATAGGACTTCCGGATGCCTTCATTGCCGTATTTGACAGGTGTAGGCATGTCTCCCGTCACAATCTCCGAAGCGTCATGATACATGCCCAAAAGGGCAGCTCTGTCCGCATCCAGGTTTCTTCCGTACCGTACGTTTCCGATGGTACATAAGGCGTGGGCGATCATGCCCACTTCCAGAGAATGTTCGCTGAGATTCTCCGCCCTTGCATTGCGCATCAATGCCCAGCGGTCGATGTATTTCATGCGGGAAATCACCGCAAAAAAGTGATAGTCCATTGTCTATGTCCTCCGTCTTCGTTACTTAAACTATAGCATTATTTTCTTTCCCTATCCCACCGTTTTGGTACAATAGTCCCGATGAAAGAAACACTGCAGAAAGACGAAGCGCAGGAGAAGGCTGTCCAATTTACTGAAGGTCAGCTTCTTTTGACTGCCTGCCCTGGCAGCGGAAAGACAACTACACTGCTTCGGAGAATTCATTATCTGATCAAAGAAAAGCATGTCATTTCTTCTTCCATTCTCATGGTCACCTATACCAAAGCCGCTGCGGAACATATGAAGAAGCGGTACGCAGAACTGTATGGGGAGGAGTCCGGTGTGTTCTTTTCCACCATCCATGCCCTGTGTTTCCGGATTTTAAGGCAGTATGCGGGACTCAGAACGGATGCGGTGCTGCAGGAAAGTGAAATCAGACCGGTGCTGTACGACCTGGCAAAGAAGGATTCCTCCATCAATGACCGGGAGGAGTTCATCGGGGATTTTCTGTCGGATGTGACTTACCTCAAAAGCAGAAGGCTTAAGCCGGAGGAAATCATTCCTGTATCTGTAAAAGATAAAAATCAGTTCCTTTTCTACTTCAACGCCTATGAGAATTACAAAAAACAGAACGGGAAGATCGACTTCGATGACATGCTTTTAATGACGGATGATCTGTTTCAAAGGAATCCTGACATTCTTCATACACTGCAGAACCAGTTCCGGTGGATTCAGGTGGATGAGTTTCAGGATATCAATGCCATCCAGAAAGACATCATCTACGCCCTTGCCGGGAAGAACGGAAACCTTGCGGTTGTCGGGGATGACGATCAGGCGATCTACGGCTTCAGGGGTGCGGAACCTGACATCATGCTGGAATTCACGAAGGATTACCCGAAGGCAGTGCAGATTAATATGACCACCAACTACCGTTCGGAGTCGGAGGTTATTAAACATGCCTCAGCGCTTATCTGTCATAATGTCACCCGGTTCCAGAAAGATTTCCTGGGAAAGAGAAAAGAGACCGGAAATGTGAAGGTTCATGGCTTTCAGACAAGACAGAAAGAAATCGAATTCCTTTCCGATCAAGTACATCAGCTTATGGAAACTGCAGCACCGGAGGAGATTGCAGTATTGTACCGGAAGAACAGCCTCGCCAATGGGATTGCGGAGGAATTTCTGAACAGAGGCATTCCCTTCTCCTGCAGAGAGCGTATGGCAAGCCGCTATGCCCACTGGATTTACAGGGATGTGCTGACGTACCATCGTCTGGCCAACGGGACGGGAGACGAAGAGGATCTGCAGCACATTGCCAACAGACCCCAGAGGTTCCTTTCAAAGAGATGCTTAAGTGCCTATCCGGACCAGAAGCGGATGATTGCCATATTGAGAAGCGAGAATAAAGAAGAATGGCAGATCGAAAGCTCCATTGATAATCTGAATGATTTCTTCAGCCTTCTGAAACAGTTAAAGCACGCAGGCCCGAAGGAGACCATGGAACTGCTGGAGTATCCGGGAGATTATACAGGCTATCTGACAGCGTACGCGGAATACAGAAACCATGATGACCAGGAGTATCTGAGTATTTTTGAAAGCCTGAAGGAAGATGCGGGGAAGGTGAAAACATTCAAAGAATGGGCTGACTATGCGGAAAGTTACAGCGATGAAATGGCAAAGGCTTCCAAACGGAATGACGGCATTACCCTTTCCACCATGCATGGGGCGAAGGGTCTGGAATGGAAGTATGTGTTCATCACAGACGCTAATGAGGGCATTACCCCGGATGCCAGGGCTTCAGAGGACAGAGCGAAAGAAGAGGAGCGGCGTCTTTTCTATGTGGCGCTCACCAGAGCGAAGGATGATCTGTATATTCTGTATTCTGACCGTCCGGAAGGACGCAAGGCACCGCCTTCTTCGTTCCTTGCGGAAATACAGACAACGCTGCGGGAACAGAAGGAGCTGGAAACAAAACAGTTGAAAACAAACCTTATATCCAAGATTCAGAGTGACCCGGATTATACGGCGGAGGAGAAGCAGATGATTCTTTCCGCACTGCAGAAGGAAAAAGAGAGGAAGCAGAGAAAGAAGAAGCACAGATAAAGTAAAATATATTTGAGAGTTAACCGTCCAACTATAAAATATATTTTATGTTATAATAGGGTCATGTCAAAGAAAAAGATAGTCGTTATGCCCAGAACCGCTAAATATCTTTCCCAAATGGGAGAGCAGATCCATCTGGCGCGCTTACGCCGGAAGCTTTCCTCTTCCCTTGTGGCAAAGCGGGCGGGAATCAGCCTTCCCACACTGTATGCCATTGAAAAAGGAAGTCCTACCGTGGCAATCGGGAATTATGCGAATGTTCTGATGGCTTTAGGCGGTATGGATCAGGATCTTCTCAACATTGCAAAAGATGATATTGTGGGACGTACCATGGTGGATCTGGAAATACCCATTCCAAGAAGAGCACCGAAGGAGAAGAAGAAATGAATGTTTACGTATATACGGACTGGTCATCAGAGGAACGTCAGCCCCGGCTTGCAGGAACACTGTACGCCGCAGAAAGCGGAAACCGATCTGCGGTTTCTTTTGCGTTCAGTTCTGAATGGCTCAGCTCAGCGGAATCTTCTTTAATGCTGGATCCGGATCTCTTCTATTTTGAAGGAAGACAGTATCTCCCTGCGGGGAAACAGATGTTCGGCCTGTTTTCGGATTCCGCACCGGACAGATGGGGCAGAACTCTGATCAAACGCAGGGAAGCGATCAGTGCTGAAAAAGAACACAGATCACCGCGAAACCTCACGGAAATTGACTATCTTCTCGGCGTATACGACGCTTCAAGAATGGGGGCGCTTCGCTTTTCAAAAGAAGAAGGCGGTCCGTTTCTTTCCGATGATCAGAGGTTGGCAGCACCGCCCTGGACAACGCTCCGTGAACTGGAACATGCCTCTCTTGCCTTCGAAAGCGATGATCCTGACGAAGAAAAATGGCTGAATATGCTGATTGCTCCNGGTTCCTCTCTCGGAGGAGCACGGCCTAAAGCATCCGTTGTAAGTCCTGACGGCTCTTTATGGATCGCAAAATTTCCGTCACGGCATGATTCCGATGATAATGGTGCATGGGAAATGACAATTCACGATCTGGCTGTTATGTGCGGCATTCAGGTTCCGGACGCAAAGCTTGAGCGTTTCTCCGAATTCGGTTCAACGTTTCTTGTAAAACGGTTTGACAGAGAAATGGAACGGAGAATTCATTTTGAGTCATCCATGACTCTGCTCGGCAGAACTGACGGTGCCTCGGGATCCGACGGCACCAGTTATCTGGATCTTGCGAATTTCATTAAAATGTATGGTAATTCCGACGACCTGAAGGAGCTTTACCGCAGAATCATTTTCTCCGTTGCCGTTAACAATACCGACGATCACCTGAGAAATCATGGATTCCTTATGGCGGGAAATTCCTGGAGGCTGTCTCCTGCTTATGATATCAATCCAAATCCATATCACAGCGGACTTTCCCTGAACATTTCGGAAACAGACAACAGAGCACAATATTCTACGGTTTCCGGTGTCTCAGATTTATTTAATATCCCAAAAGATGAAGCAGATCATGACATTCAGGAAATTCAGAACACCGTTGCAGAGAATTGGGAAAAAATTGCAAAATCCCATGGCATCAGCTCCCGTTCTATCAGAGACATGAGTCCGGCATTTAATCCGGAATACAAGTAAACAGAGCCCCAAACCCGGGACTCTGCTCTCTTTTTACCACTTTTCGAAATGGACTCTGTCTTCTTCGTAGAAGCCTTTGACGGAAGGTTCCTCATCCGGAATGCCGAAGGCAATCAGGGAATGGGGAATGATGTCTTCCGGAAGGTTGAACAGCTCTCTCTGTTTTTCCACCCGTTCCATCTGCGGCCAGGTGCCCAGCCAAACACTGCCGATGCCCAAGGCATGGGCTGCGAGAATCATATTCTCCACCGCAATGGACACGTCCACCGTAAAATAATCCTTCGCAGGCTTGAAGGCTCTGCTTAAATCACCGCAGGCAAGAATACCGAAGGCTGCGTGCCGTAAAGGTTCCGCAGGTCTTCCGTTGGCATCTGCCATTTTATTTAACATTTCCCTGTCTTTTACCACAATGAAGGCATAGTCCCTGGCATTGACGCAGGACGGTCCTTTCATCCCTGCCTCCAGAATGGTATGAATGTCTTCATCGCTGATTTCTTCGTCTTTGTATTTTCTGACGCTGGTGCGTGTCAGAATGTTTTCCAATGCGTCCATGATTGTTCTCCTATCTGATAAAGTTCGTATGGTATTCGTGCTCTGCCTCAGGCTTTTCAATTCCTGACTGTTCAATGCATTTCATAATCCAGGCAAGATACCTTGCGGCATTGCGCATTGTCTGCAGTCCTTCTTCATCCTGCTGGATGTCTCCCGGCTTCAGGCCGTGGGCAATCTCCCAATAGGTGCTTCCCACCTGAATCATGCCGGAAATGGCAAAGTATTTGTTTAATACATCAAAGGAAGCCGTGGTTCCCGCACGCCGCGCGACAGCGATGGAGAAGCCGGGCTTTCCGGAGAAGTCCACTGCCCCGCAATAGAACACTCTGTCCAGAAAGGACAGAATCCTGCCGCTGGGATGGGCGTAGTAAACGGGTGTGCCGAACACAAAGCCGTCTGCGGTCTTTGCCTTCGCCACAAAGTCGTTTACCTTATCGTCTGTAAAGACACAGCCCTGCTCGCTGCACTGTCCGCAGGCAATGCAGTCACGTACCGGTCCCCCGCCGATGTTGAAGATTTCTGTTTCGATTCCCTGTTCATTGAGGATGCGGGCAGCTTCCTCAAGAGCCTGGTAAGTGTTGCCTTTCGGCTTGGATGATCCGTTAAGCATCAGTACTTTCATGATATTTTCTCTCTTTCCTGTATTCATTCTATCAATTTTTCTTTGATTTTGGTTTATAGTATTTGACATGAATGAAAAGAATCTTCAGCTGAAATACACGGTCTTATGGGGCCTCTACTGGTTTGCCGGATGTATCATTACGGGCTTCCCTGCCATCTTCTTACGGTATAAGGGACTGAGCAGTACGATGATCGGCATTACCACAGGCGGAGCGTGCATGCTTAACATCTTCCTTTCTCCCATCCTGATGTCCGTTATGAACAAAAGCAGAACATTGAATGAGAAGAAGGTGCTGTATCTTCTGACAGGCTTCATCGGGATTGCCTATCTTCTGATGGCATTTGTGCCCATGCCCAGGATCTGCATTATGGCTTTATACATCCTGCTGTTTTCCGCTTCCGTTTCCAGTATTCCTTTTATTTCGGATCTGGGAATGAATCTGATCCGGAGCGGAGAAAATCTCAACTACGGCTCTGCCAGAGGCATCGGCTCCTTCGCCTATGCTCTGACGGGTATTCTCATGGGAAGAATTTCCGACTCTGTCAGTCCCCTGTATTTTGCGCCGGTTCTTGCGGCGGTATCCTTCCTTCTGATTCTCTGCATCAGATCCATTCCTGAAACAGAGACGGAAGAAAAAGAGGAACGGAGAGGCACCGGCTTCCTGCAGTCGGCACGGAAGTATCCGTCTTTCCTTCTGATCCTCACAGGCTTTGCGTTTATCTTTGCGGGCTTTGCGATGCTTGGCACATACATGATCGATATTGTCAAAAGCCATGGCGGCAGTGATACGATGTACGGCATCATCATTTTCTGCATGGCTGCCTCTGAGGTTCCTGTCATGGCTTTATGCGCAAAGCTGCTGAAAAAGACCGGAAGTACAGTTCTCCTGATGGCTGCGGCATTCTTCTTTGTGGTCCGCAATGGCGTCA
>Ga0065711_1052185_pt1 | contig 10065 bp, 2 predicted proteins | sample Hoacrofraction12_FD_59098 | JGI IMG/M metagenome (GOLD analysis project Ga0065711, IMG submission 59098) | Hoatzin crop microbial communities from Cojedes, Venezuela - Epithelial fraction 12 v2 (version 2) | ecosystem: Host-associated > Birds > Digestive system > Esophagus > Crop | place...
GGAAGGAGAACCTCCCTTGTCCTGCTGGCCACACTCTTCTTGATGCACCCCAGGATTCCATTGGCTTTCTTGGCAGCCAGGGCACACTGCTGGCTCATGGTTAACCTGTCGTCCACCAGGACACCCAGGTTCCTCTCCACAGAGCTGCTCTCCAGCAGGTCCACCCCAAACTTGTACTGATGCATGGGGTTGTTCCTCCCCAGGTGCAGGACCCTGCATTTGCCTTTGTTGAACCTCATCAGGTTCCTCTCTGCCCAACTTTCCAGCCTATCCAGGTCACGCTGAATGGCAGCACAGCCATCCGGTGTATCTACCACACCTCCCAGTTTGGTGTCGTCAGCAAACTTGCTGAGGGTACATTCTAACTCTTCATCCAGGTCGTTGATGAAGAAGTTAAACAAGTCTCAAGCACCTCCTCCCCCCTCTGCTTCTTCACTGACCTTGGTGTCTGCAGAGTTGTTTCTCTTACATTGTCTCACTCCTCTCTCTTGACTGCCGTTTCCCCACAGTGTTTTTCCCCTTCTTAAATATATCACTGTTGCTGATTGGCTTGGCTTTGGCCGGCGGCGGGTCCATCTTGGAGCTGGGTGGCACTGGCTTTATCAGATATGTGGGAAGCCTCTTGCAGCTTCTCACAGAAGCCATCCTTATAGCCCCCCCGCTACTAAAACCTTGCCACACAAACCCACAACACACATACATGTTTTGAACTTGGATCTTATTGATTTAGCCCAAAGGCTGGAAAGAAGTGACGCACTCTGCCTCACAGCTGAATTGACAGTAGTAGAGAAATTAACAGAGTTAATTACCAGAAATTACCAGAGTGGAATATATTTGTTCTCATGTCTAAATGTGCAACATATACTGCCATGAAAACTTGGAATAACAATCAGATAGCTCTGGGAAAGTCATTCTGTGGAGAACACTGCATCATAAACGTAAAAAACATTCTTACTGGAAGATGCGAACCTTAACTAAAGTCTTTCAGGAGATGCTGGACAAGGAACCAGGATTACTCCCAGTCAATATCTCTGACAGGACTTGCTCATATGGATCTAAGAGCTGGTGATCCCTGTTTCTGTCCCAGGTCCCACAAGAAGGAAATGTGAATGCGTCACATACAAAGGATTGTCAGCGCACTCTCATTTTGGACACAACTAAGACCATCCAGGAAGACCATCATGTTGTCTTGTACACTGTCCACAGTTTTGATGTAAGGAAGAAAAAAAACAATCTTATTTTTTTTCTTAAAGAAGTCATAAGGGTTGTTCTCAGTACCACTGAGTTATATGAGGTTTTTCATAAAGGAAAAATAAGGAATGGGAAGCAGGAAAAAAAAAGTAAAGGTTCCTAACCTGAAGCATTAGTGATGTGAGGCCCAGACTTGAACTAGGATACAGCTTCCATACACAAAATCCCCCTGTGTTCCCTCTGTAGAAGTAAGCTTTAGTAGATGTGTAACTAAAAAACCACAACAACATTCAAAGGTAATATCAAAGCTCATAATAAAACAGAAGTAATCTGGGACGCTATTAGAAAACAGGCAATATTTGCTCTTCTCTGCATGACGTGGCAAAAGTGGCTGGGCTATGTGATGTCCCAATATTCCTACTAAGTGACAATAACTGCCATTAATGTGCAGGATGCTGTCTGTGTAGGTGACACTGTACTATAATTTTGTGGAGGAGGATGCTTCCACCTTTCAGACAGTTGCTTACAGGAATGGAAATTAATTGTCTAACACTGAAGAAAGATAAATGGCACGATCAAAGATCACTCGCTTGTTTTTCTTTAAAAAAAAAAAAAGAAAAATAACTTTTTATAGCTAGTCACCTAGCATTAGGACTTTGAACTGTTTGCTTCTGTGACGAACGACCTTCTGAAGGTGAAAATCTATTAGGAGACGTGGTAGCAGGGCAGGAGTCACTCACTGCTGGGACTGGGGGCTGATGGAGTAGCCAGGGAAGCCTGCAGCCTCATCACCAGGGGAGGTGGTATGGTAGCACTGCTCCCTGCTACTAGGGGAGTCCTCTTCAAAAGTCTGTGGTGGCTGAGACAGATCTGCAGCCCTGGGTGATCTCAGTGTACATCCCACTTTTGAGGGCTACATTCCCAGTCAGCTTCAGAGGTGAATTTGTTTCGAAAGGATTAAGGATGTTAGTTAATGGAATTATCCCTTTTAACATGGACCACCTTGGATCCAGACTTCGCTGAACCAGAAAGGTTGTTTTGAAAGTGGTCTCTTGGCCCAGTGGTGGATTTTTGATGTAACATTCATAAACTTTCTCCTCCCAGCAACATGACTCTCAGCGTGGTGGCTGTGCTGTCCGGGCCACAGGGCTCAGTGGTGCAAAGGGAGCGGGAATCTGTAAGACTGATCTCCTGGATACTGACCCGAACAAATGGCTTCTTTTGCCACTTCCTGATGACAATGATCAGTCCAGTAGATGCTAGGTGGAAACTCTAGCAAGGAGACTTAAGGAAGAAAAACCTATTTTTCATATAAGTATCTCTAATCTTGTATAGTTGGAGTATCTAGATCACCGGGCACTGAGCTTCCATAAAAGGAACAAAGCATTGGATATAAGTATATAGTTTTAAGAAAAAAGTTGCTTATAAGCATGTAAACCGTAAGATCCTTCATACTGATGCGAAGGTCAATCTAACCTCCAAACTTGTAGGGATGCTGGTGCACACAGAGGCTGGTTTAAGTGATAATTTCCACACTATAATTTGCAATTCAGTTGAACTGGTCCCTTCAGGTTTTTTGGATAAGTGCCATTTTCCTTAATGGAGCACTTTTCAGTTTTTCAAGAATTTTGGAAAACCTTCTGCAGATCCAGTTTGAGATAGGCCCTTTAATTAATTTCCTCCAGAGTTCAGCTTTGGTTTGGGAGCCTATGTGACTACAACTGCAGAGACAAATGGCAAATAATTCATGTAACGTTTCTGAGGGTTTTATCGTCACCAAGAACTTCTCTCAGATGTAGGATTCACCCGACTGACTTTCTGAAAGACTTTCTGCTCCTGAAACATTTGAAAAAGGTTTTATTATTAACTTTTATTCCTTTAATGAGTTCCTTTAATAAGTTGCTCCTCAATAAATTGGCAGGCCTTTCTGAGGTTTAACATTTAACTTGTCAAGATTTGTGTGCTTCTCCTATTTTGGTCATGATTTGTCATTTCTGAAGGGTATCTTTTTACCTGTAGCCAACTTTCCTCTGCCTCCCGAGCTCTATTCTGAGCGCTACTGTTGGCGGTAGACTTTGACAGCAGGTGTCTTGTCTGGTAAAACATATCTCCTGACTGCAAGGATTTCACTCTCTTTGTTTTTTTGCTCCTCCTTTCCCAGACATTTTATCTACATCCCTCATTTTATGTAAGGTCCAAATACTGGACTTGGGGGTGTTTCTCACTTACCATGACAATGCTGAATTTGAATACAGTGCTGTCATTATTGTGTACATTGGAGTGTATCTTGTTGGTGGTCACACCTTCAACATGATCCTGTGCACTACTCAAGGCATAATTTAGGAAGGACTGTTCCTGTCATGAGATATCTCACAAGTATCTCCAAAAAGCAGCAACATAAGGTGACTAAGAGTGGCACGGACACTGGGTATCTGCCTTCATTCGCTTCTGTGCAAAACAGTGCCTGTGATTCAGCTGCCACCTGGGATGTCTGGCCCTCCTGCATCCAGGTGGCATCTCTGAAGGTGGCTTCTCCTGATCTTCCTACTCCCGTGTGCAGCTTTGGGTCTGGGGAAGTGGTGGTCATCTCATTGCCCTGTGTAGTCTGAGCAGCTGGGGATCCTTGCCAGCCTGGCACGAGGGCCGTTTGTACCCACTCCTGCCTGCAGTGAACATTCATCAGTGACAAGGCGGCATGGCTTGGGCTGAAGTTGTACCATTCCCTATTCCTTTAGCGCCAGAGAGCAGCATCTTCACCAGGCAGCTGCTGCCTCTCACCCCCACCCCAAATCCTTCTCATTTTATGTGTCATTCAGAAAACTGAAAAACAGTCAAATACAGGTTTTTTTATCAAATGACGGTGATAAAAAAATGTTCCAGGTTGGGATTTCATATGCCAAGTTTCGGTGTGGCGTGAGTTTTTATGACTGAGTTATAAACCCCCTAAAATATGGTTTTATAATGGAAGTGCTGACACAACCTTTATACGCCCCCGGCCATAATTCTAGATGATGTAAAATACCTTATATAGAAAGCCAAGATAAGTGGATTTTTGCTATAAAGAGCAAGTAGAAGATGAGAAGTACACCTTTTAGCTAAGTATTTTCATTTTTGTTTTAATTTTGACTGAAGAACAAGCCATATATCTAGAAGGGCAGGTTTCTAAAGTCTTATTTCATGTTTGTATAAGACTGAATTATGTTTTTAATCTTTCTAGTAGCCAAAAGTTGTTCTTCCAGGAAGATCACTGTTTCCTAAGGCAAAAGTCAGGCATACACGTGCTAATGATAAATAGACATTTTCAAAGGAATTTTATTAAAAATCTGGAGAATACCACAGCAAACATAAAGTAACATTTTCAAAAAATAGATACAGTGCTCAAAGGAAAGTGTGTTAGAAGTAATGGACTGGATATCATTAAAACTGACCTCATAAAATCTACAATGTATTTTTGCAATGCTGCTTTTCCAGGTCATTTCAGGATAACTGAGTATCCAGGAAGTAATGATACTCATCACCAAACAACACCTGGAGTTTAGTTCAGCTATAGCATCCAAAACTCTGGGTATTTAGTCAATGATTTTGTGTGATATCAGAATTTCTTCATTCTGAAAATCAGCCTGAGAACAACAGAAAACATTAGAACAGGCTACCCCAGTGATTTTCTGTACTTCACACTTATTTCATATGAGATTTTTTCTAAAAACAGAGTTTTACTTTACTACTCGAGTTTGTTTTCTTCTGTATGTGTTCTTTTGTTTAAACTCAGAGGCATAGGAAAGGGGAAAGGGAAATTTCTAGACTTTTGATAACTTGTAATATGTGAGTTAAAATTTCAGACCCTGGATTGCACTGTACTTCTGCATATAACATAATGTCAGTTTTCAGGCTGTTCAAGAACATACTGAGAAAATGTATTTTTTTCACTTAACAATAATACATTTTAAATATAAAAAATATTTTAATAGCAACCTATAAATTGTTGTAATTGGTCAGATTTGTGCCTCAGTGACCTTTTCAAGGCTTCAGATTTTCATCTCTATTTGAAAGAAGAATCATTTGTGAAATAGTGACTGTCCTTCTCTTCCTGACACCACGATTTCTGTCATCAGCTAGGTGGAAGCGCACATCCTCTGCATAACAGAAGCAGCCAGGCTGCTGATTGAGCCTTCAGCTTCCACTTGCTGGGAGGTTGGCAGAACAGTTTGCGCTATGCCTCCAACTGTCTCTGCTGAAAGAAACGGGGGACTCCAAACCTGAAGCAGCCGAGCATTTTTTTGCCTTGTCCTGAGAAGGTCCTGTCTAATTGCATTGATAAAGGTGTCTACAGAAACCTAGACAGACTTCAGAGGGGAAGCAATGCAGGCACAGAGAGGTTATGTCACTCGCCCCAGACTGTGCAGGAAATCTGTGGCGGGGCCGAGAACAGGACTGAGGTGCTCGGGTTCTGTATCTCGACCACAAGGCCATTTCTTTCTTCCTGACGATTAATGTAATGAATAACGTCACTGCTGTAGGGGCTAGCATAGAAAGTGTTGCGCTATGATAAACAGCTGCTCTGTTGCAGACTGGAGATCAAATATTTCTCCACAAATGTTCAGCAAATCTCTGAAAATTGAACTGAGGGCTGCTTATGTTGATTACAACCATTGTTATTTTCTTAAAGAAAGATACTTAAAAGAAAATGTTTATTCAAATTAAAACAAAATATTTTCTGCTTTACATATAGTTTCATTTCTTTGTTTTTGAAGCAAACAGATGCTAATACAGAAAGAATTTTTTTTTCTTGGTTTCAGTATACATTTTAAAATGTTAATTTACTGTCACTTTGATTTTGCCTTAGTCATACAGCGTCCTCACAAGAAGCACAGGTTCCTATATAGGAGGGTGCCACAGCCCTAGCACAGCTGGTGCCCAGGGCTGGCTCTGTTGCAGGGAGCAGATGCACAGCCGGCTGTGGTCCCTCCCGAAACTGTTCGACGGACAGGGAGACAGCACAGCCCGCCAATCTTTTAGTGCCCACAGCCTTCTCTAGAAATCATGCCTGTCATGTAAAAAAGGGCAACATAGAGGCAAAAAACCTCACAGTACACCAAAGTTATCAGAACAAGGATGGGCACACTGAGAAACAGCAACAATAGACAAAAACCTTGGAGCGCACAAGAGGTTTACTGACAGTTCTGGCACGCTAGTAAGTCTTGAAAATTTTAGCAAAAAGGTGACAGACACAAGAGATGAGAAAGGGGAAGGATCTGAGGCACCACCAGCAGTCACCGGATGCTCTTCTGCCTGACAGCACTCTTATGGGGCTGGGGAGACTGAGGCTGGGGCAAGTCAGTTTGTGAATATGGCTGCAACATGCAAGGGGCATCAGAGGTGACATGTCTTTGAAGTAGTGTAAGTTGGGGTGAAACCCAAAAGCTGATGAATTCCTTTTGGGCAGTTCTGTGTGAAATTCTGTGCGAGGTCATGAAAACTGACTATAAATTTTTATTCTGCTGAAGACAGAGAGAGCTGGCAGGTTGATGCTCCTGAAACATCCAGGTGTGAAATGAGAGCGTAGTTAAAGTGTTTACAAAGAGCACCTACGTAATTATGAAAACCAGCAGAAAATCCTTTGTAAGCTGCACCCCTTATGAAGAAAGTAAGAAGCTAGGTTCATGTGAGAACTGAAGCATTTGCTTATAATCTGAGATTCTAAAAGAAAAGTACAGTTGGCTGACACTACATATGTAGGGAAGTGTTAGCCAAAAAAGCTACAGAAGAAGATGAATCTATTAAAAGAGAAAAGCTCCGGGTTATGTGATAATGGTGCAGGTTTTGCAGCAGACAGGCTATAGGCATTTCTGACAAAACTAGATTATTTTTCTACCAATGAACATGCCTTCATTTGTTGAACTAATGGACCAGAGGATTATATCTACCTGTTAAACACAGCCCCACGCTTTGCTCTGGTGAGGCTGTGTGCTCCACTGAAGCTAGCAGTGATGAATATGCTGTCACACTGGCAAGACACTAAAACTGTGTAACTCTTCAGTTTACAACAGAAACTTGCCTCTCTCTATTACTCACAGAAGTTGTGGAGGAAGGGTTTTACTAAAACTATTGCCTTCTATTCTAAATTGTGTGTAGTAGTTCAGTTTATTCTGGAGTAGATACAGACCCCATCTAAATAAAGTGGCAGAGGTACGGGTCACACTGAGCAGGGATAGTGGTGGAAAGCAAAAGTATTCCTTTTCCATCTTCATATTTCCTCACTTTCCATGGCACAATGCGATGATTCATATTGCAGGCAAATCAGCTTCAGGAACATTGAAATCTGTTGGTGTCTATCCCAGAAACATGAGAAGCTGCTTTAGCTTTAAATAGAATGATAATGTTTATTAATTTTATTGATGTTTCTGTTTCCAAAAATTAGAAAAGCAACTCTGCCAATGTCAATAAATGTGCAAATGTCTTTTCTACTTTTGTATAAATGAAAAGCATTATACGAAGGTCCTCCTAGAAACAGCATGGAAAGGTTTCAAATTCTTGAGTCACATTAGGTTAAGGAGAGTTACTTAAGAAGAACAGATATGTATAGCCTTCATGTGGACTGCATAGCTGTAGTACCCAAATAGTTAATCATCTTTAATCTGTTTAATGTGCCTAATTATTAAAGTTAGTTTGTTTTAATGTCAGAGGCTTTTTGTCAGGCCAGAAGACTGATTGTGAATGAATTGTGATGAGAGTAGTCAGGGATAGACTGCATAGACTTCTGCTACTTACCCCATTTGTTAGTGAGGAGAGAAGCAGATTTAGGGACATTAAATGGCTACAGACGGTGCAATCAGTCTCTGGCCAACAATATTTCAGCCTCTTGGTGACCATATCATTGGCATATTTTCTTTCTACATTGCACAAAACCTCAAGGGATAAGTATTTGTTGTTCTCTATTGGTTAAATTATCCTTAAAACCATTAAAAACATATGTATATTTTTATATAAAAGCAAACCAAATATTTTGTTTAGTAATGGGATTCAATGTGAATATTATTGTCTTTGGTGCTGTGCAGAGCACAGCTAGGATTTGGGGCAGATTCTTGGATGCTGATGAATATATTCCAGGACTGCGGTCGAAGTGAAGAGTGTTCAGTAGTTCCCAGGAACAGACTTGAACCTGAAGTCACTATTTATGCATCACTCTTATTCCAATCTGTGGGAGTTTTGCATAAGTTAAGTGTCAGTCACTTTGACATTTAGCCCAGCTGGCTGAATGATATACCATGACTGTATGGTGCATTTTAATAAGAATTTTCTTCTCAATACAGTATTTCACCTCTCGCTTTGCTACCTGTCCTTTAGCTAGTTTATGAATGCTAAAGGTGTCATTTAGTACATCTGATTTAGAGAACAGCCTTACAAGGAGTTTTCTTGCAATGAACAATTGATAGGTGGATAACAGCAGGGATGGAGGGGAAGTCAGCTGGAAACAGAGGCAGGAATTTCTGAGCACAGCATTACCACTAAAGTGCATGTGCGTATACCCCACCTTTAAACGATTCAGCTCCCTGATTGTAAAAACAAGGACCAAGACAGGAGGCTTTACCTTTGTGTCAGGCTCAGAGGAGCACATAGGTTCTACTGTAGTACCCTGAACAAACTACATTAGTAGCAGTAACTGTAAGCTGAAGGAAGTGTTTGCTGTGAAATATTACTTGACAAATCCATACCATTTTCTTTTTGTGAAGTGAACATGCTAGCTTGCAAATCACAAGTGTATTTAGTATGAAAATTATAATTTGCCTCATTACTTACACTTTGTCTATTTTTTTATCTTGGCAGGGCATCTCAGTTTCTCAGTTGATATGAGATATCTTATTTTATTTGGACTTCACAGATCCTGTGGTATTGCAGCTCATTGACGGGGTGAATGTAACCCATATGACAAAATACCTCAAAGAAAACCTGATAATTCTTAGTGCAAAATTCATCTTCAGCAAATGCTACTTTCTGTTTTGTTAAAACTTTCTCCACCTCAACATTTACCCACAACAGTAAACCCTGCAAATTAACTAAGACCTCGTTTGCTTTCCTGGAAAATAGTTGCAGGTTCTTTCCCTACCCTTACCTCTGCTGATTGATCAAAATTTCTTTCTTTCAGCTTCTTGCACTGGTTTCCCCTTGTTACTCTATATTTCCACTAGCATGCCTTTCTTGTCTTTGTTTCATACCTATTTTCTTTGGCTTCAGCTTAATGTAGCATTTAAGAATAGGCTAATCTTGGATGACACAAGCAGTCTTATTTCTCTGTAGTGAGATTACTTATGTACCCAAGCAGCTCATTTAGCCAGAGTTTTGCTAAAGAATTTGTCTGAATTGAAAAGATGTGGTGATTTTCATCCAAATTACATCATCATCATATTGTCTGCATTAGAGAGGTGGGATTGGCATGGGGCAAGCTTGACATGCACTAATTTTTTGAGTGCCAAAACCCTGCAATATTTTTTTAGTTTTAGTCTGTTCATTACTTCTGCCACATTTCTTTCCAGGAAATATGTGCATAGGCACTTTAAAAAAGAAGAAAGTTGTAGTTCTAGAACCAAACTTTCAGGTGACCCAGAGATCAGAGGTGACCCAGAACCTAACACAGTCACCTATTCTCATTCTCTACAGCCTCCGTGTCTGAAGAGTAGAGCTGGAAGATGTGACAAAAGACCTATAAGTGACCCATTCAATAAAGCATCTCGCTGGGCATTTAAAATAGCATTAAACAGATGTGTTTAGGCTGTGCTGCCATTCAGCGTGACCTGGATAGGCTGGAAAGTTGGGCAGAGAGGAACCTGATGAGGTTCAACAAGGGCAAGAGCAGGGTCCTGCACCTGGGGAGGAACA
>Ga0065711_1052186_pt1 | contig 10065 bp, 14 predicted proteins | sample Hoacrofraction12_FD_59098 | JGI IMG/M metagenome (GOLD analysis project Ga0065711, IMG submission 59098) | Hoatzin crop microbial communities from Cojedes, Venezuela - Epithelial fraction 12 v2 (version 2) | ecosystem: Host-associated > Birds > Digestive system > Esophagus > Crop | place...
AGCAGGGCCCGCGATGGCCCCGCCGCCCTCCCCGCGCCACCCACCGCAGCCTCACCTCGTCCCCGTCCTCGCTCTCCTCCTCGCTGCTGGACTCCGAGGAATCGCCGCCTTCCTCCGACGAGTCGCCGTTGTCGTCGTCGTCGTCGTCCTCGTCTTCGTCATCGTCTTCCTCCTCCTCTTCCTCCTCGTCGTCGTCCTCGGATTCCTGCGGGGTGGGAGGGGGTTGGTCGCGGGCGGGCGCCCAGGGACATCAGCACCCATGGGTGCACCACCCCGTCCTTGGCCACCAGCCTTCGGGTTCCTCCACCCACCCAGTGGGACCGGGCAGCTCTCACCCCACGCCCTGCCTGGGAGCTTTTCCCCGTTTCCATGACAAACGGCCCCAAAACAGCTCCCGGAGTCGGCGTGAGGGGACAGCACCGATTGCAGTGGGGCAGACCCAGACCTGGGGGGGTTCCGAGCGCGGACTTGGGGAGGGATTTATCGTCTTCAGGAAAGGGCAGGTGGCAGAAAGCACCAGGGACGTCTCCAACGAGAGGTCCGGGTCCCCTGCTCCGCAGGGAGGAGGGTGCTGGGCGTCTCCGCCGCGGAGCACTCACCGACTTGGACTGCATCGTTGGCTTCATCTTGGGGTTGGGGCCCCGGATCTTCCCTATGCTCTTGCGTTTCTGCGTGGGGGGGGGAAACAAAGAAAAACTGTTTAGAGCCGCAGGGCTCGAGCTCGGCTCCTTCCCGGTGCCCAGCACGGAAAAAATCCCGCCGCTGCGGTGCTACGGGGGTGAATCCCTTTGAGGGGGCTCTCCCGAGCTCGGCTCGCCCACCGCCCAGCCTAACCTCACCCAGCGCTGATCCCCGCCCGGCCCCAAGCCCCCCGGGCCCCCCCCACGGCGGTGCCGGGGGGCTACTCACGTTGGAAGTGTGTTCCTTGTAGGCAGCCCGCTCCTGGGGCGAGAGGCTCTGCAGAGACAGGGCAGATGGTCAGGGCACGGAGCGGGGAAGGACCCTACCACCGGGGCACCCCCTCCCCACATACATTTTTTTAAAGGCCCCTTACGTTACAAAAAGCCAAAAAAAGGGGTCTGGAGATGGTGGTTCCCGGAGGAAGGCCGTGAGCAGAGACCACGCCAAGCACCCCCAAGAACAAGCGTCCCCCCCAGAGCTCCCCACAGGGGCTCGGCACTCACCTTGAGCCAGATTTCGAGGTGCACCTTGTACTGTTTCTGCTGCTCCTCCGCCAGCTTTTTGTAGTGGTCCTTCTGGCCCTGGGAGATGCGCTGCCAGCGGCTGCCGATCTCCACCATCCGCTCCTTCAGCGGGAGGTGGTTCAGCTCCCCGTTCGACAGCAGCTCCTGGGAGAATTTCTGGTAACCGTTCCTGCGAGGCGGGGGGAAGCGCAGAGACCCGATCAGACGGCGCGCACGGAGAACCCAGGTGGTCCGCCAGCAGCCCACGCTGACCACCAGCCATCCCCACCGCGGTCCAGCCCTTGCTCCCTCCACCCCGGGGCTGCTCCAGGCTCTCCCGCACCAGCCAGACCCCCCTTCTCGGACCCCAGACCCCAGGTACTCACATGGGGGGTTTCTTCGGCTCTCCCTGGAACTTCATTTTCTTGGCGGAGTTGGTGGAGCACGGGGGGGCCCGCATCTCGCTCAGCTCCCTCTGAGCCCGAGGAGAAAGAGAGGTCAGGGAGACGGGGGCAGCGCCGGCCGCGGGGGCACGGCGAGGGGCGGCAAGGGGCATGGACCCACCTCGTATCGCTTCTGATCCTCCGCCGCTTTCTTGATCCACATCAGCTTCTCCTTCTTCTCCATGTTGTTCCAAGTGGCCTCCATGGCCTTCAGCGCCTTTCCCCGGTCGTTCTGTGGCACAGACCCCCCCAAGCCGCATTAGAGATGCGCACAAGGTGCCGGGGACGCCGGGGTGCTACCGCTGGCTCCACCACAGACCACGGGGCACCCTTCGCCGGGACCCCTCTCCTCCCCACGGCTCCCAGCCCCAACCCGTTGCCTCGGGCGTGGAAGCAGGGGAGAAGGTGCAAGGCAATTCCTGCTGGTGGGAGCAACGATCCCGCTTCCCGGCCCGCTCCTCACCTTGAAACGAGCCAGGTAGTCCCCGATGACGCTCTGTTGCCAGATCTCCTCCGCCGTCTTGGGAGACTCGGGCAGCTTCCCGCGCTCCTCCTTGTCCGAGCCGTGCTTCTTCTCCGACTGCGCCTTCATCGCCGCCTCCCGCGCTTTGTACTTGGCCTGCGCGGGGGGTGCACGGCGGGGGTGAAGGGACAGCACGGACCCCCCCGGCACAAGTCCCACCACGCACCGGGAGGGCAGGCAGCTGGACACTGCAGCTTCCCCCAGCGCCGTCCCCACAGTAGCACTGGCAGCCCCCCGCCACGCACACCCCCATCTCGGGACTCCCCCCCCCACCAGGAAAACCATCAAGCCTTTAAGTTGAGGCTCAAAAGTCCTCCAAGGTTTCCTAAGCTGCTGGGATTTGACCCACCAGGTCCCGAGAGGGAGCGGGCACGGCCGGCAGCGCCCATCGGTGCCGACACCAGCGCCTGGGTGATGGCTCGCCGGAGCTGTCGGACAATCGTCCCCGCGGGCAAGCAAAGCCCCTCGCAGCAGGACAAGGGCTGCTGGAGACGCCCAACAGAGCAGCGGAGATGGAGGAGCAGGGTCGGGGACGGTACCAACCTTCTTCTTCTCGGAGAGGTCATTCCACATGCGGGCCAGGAGCCGGGTCAGCTCGCTCTCCGACAGCTCCGGCCGCTCCTCCTGCAGCTGCTTCCGCTTCTCCTCCGAGAAGATGAACATGGCGGAGATGGGCCGTTTGGGCTTCTCTGAGCTGGCCTGCGGGAGGGAGACGGGGCTGTGGGTGGGGGCCAGCCCACAGAGCAACCTGCCTGGCACTGGTATCCTCCAACCCCAGGAAAAACCACGGTGAAAGACCCAAGGCATGAAGCCCTCAAAGCACCCTCAGATGCCAGCAACCCCATCCCACGTCCCCGGTGCGTGCTGCCTCGTGTCTCCAGTTGCCGCTCTCACCTTGCCGGTCTCTGGTGAGGACTTTTTGGACGCAGGACTCGTCGCCCCTTTCCGATTGCTGCCCAGCATCTTCTCCTCGCCTAGCACCCGCTGCTGCTCCTCCTCAGGCAGGCTCTGGGTGGCACAGGAGGAGAGGCACGGTTAGACGGCCCAGCGCTAACGAGGCTTATCATAGAATCACAGAATCATTAAGGTTGAAAAAGACCTCCAAGGTCATCAGGTTCAACCGTCAACCCAACACCACCACGCCTGCTGAACCGTGTCCTGAAACGGCTCTGATGCCACCAGGGAACAGGGACATTGGGGAGGGGGAACTAACGCACTCGGCTGTCCTGATCCTAAAGCCCCCCCAGCCAGGGCCAACATCAGGCACCGCAAGCCCGGGTGTGCAGCCTGGGGGTCCCCATGCCTGGGTCACCTCCCTCACCGGGCAACGTCCCTCTCCCCGAGCCCTGTCCCCTCGCCGGCTCAGTCTCACGAGCTTCCCCTCTCTGATGGCAGGGCGGGCAGGTGCCCAGCTCTGCACGCACCCCTGGGTTTTCCGCCCCGCGCCCTTGCAGACGCAGCCGGGGCCGCGTCACGTCCGCCCGGGGCCGAGCACGATGCTGGGACGGCCTCGGTGCAGCTCCCCCCGCCTACGCCCCGGCCGAGGGAAGGAAGCGGGAGACTCGCTGCCGCCCGCACAGCCGCAGCCGCTGCCGGCAACCCCTCCACCCAGCCCCAGCTTCCCCTCCCGGACGGGGGAACCCATCCCCACCTCCCAGTGCCCAGCTGGAAAACACCGGGTCAGGCATTAGGGCAGCTTGGGAAGGGCCAAGACTACGCGCAAACACCTCAGCACAGCACCCATGGCCACTTTTTGGGGGGAGGGAAGAGGCCAGGGCTCCCTTCCCACGCTCGGGGTCCCCAACACCCGACGGCTGAGGCACCCCCGCACCGCTCACCTCCAGGAAGCGGAGGAGCTCGATCTCGTAGTCTTTCTTTTTCTGGAGGGAGATGGAGATGTGCGGTTACACAGAGATCTCCCACCCCATCCCTGCCTCGTGCAGACCCCGACCCGGCTTCAGCCCCCCCGGCAACCGCATCCTCCACCCGGACCATCTGCTGGTCCCACATGCGTGGAGCGGGGAGACAGAGGACCACGGGAGGTGACCGAGGACCTCAGGGAGAACTGCCGGTCAAGATGACAAGCACAGGCACTGAGGAAGGGCGAGGGGCTCACTTCCAGCAGGATTTGCAGCCCAGGCTCTCCCATCCCAGTCCTCCCCCCCACAGCACACTGGTGCCCATCCGCCTGTCCACCCGTCTGTCCATCCTCGGCCCCTCACCTGGTCACACTTTTTGTGGTACGCGTCTTTTTCCTTCTGGGAGAGCAGCTTCCACTGCTGGCTGCACAGCACCATCCGCTCGGTGCTGGGCACGTCTTTCATGTTGGCCATCAGCTCTGCGCAGTACAGGGAGTAGCTATTCCTGCAACCCACCGAGGGACCCTGCGTCAGGGACAACCTGCCCTGCTCATGTCCCCTCTGAGGAGCTGGCTGGGTGCTAAGAGCCCCCCAGGACCCCCCAGCTGCCCTCTGGCTTGCACCGGGCAGTGAAATTCTGTGCCAGAGGTGTCTGCATTTTAGGGAAGGTAGGGGTTGGATTACCCCCCGACCCGGAGCACGCAGCAGCACCATGAACCTCACCCAGATCCTCTCCAAATGTGTATTTAATTCACATTTAAGGACCAGCTCAGTGGGGTCATCGACCACCCACGCCCCTGGTCCCAGAAATGATCGGGGCTCTCAAAGCCAGGCAAAGCCCCAGTTTCCTCCTCAGCAAGCGCCAGCGTCCGCCCGAGCTGGCCAAGAGCCCGAAGCGGCAGCTCAGAGGGGGACGGGGAGGGACGGGACTCACGGAGGTGGCTTTGTGGGTCGTCCGTCGAACTTGTCCTTGAGCTGGCGCTCAGCCTTGGTGAGGGTGGAGCGGGTGATGCCCTCCTCGCTGATGTTCAGCTCGGGGTGCTTCTGGATGTAGTCACGCATGATCTCCTGCAAAGGACGGAGAGCGGTCAGGAGAGCGGCTCCGACCCCCGCTTGGCTGGGGGCCGGAGGAGGAGGAAAGAGAAGCCAACCACTGCCCTAACCATCTCCCCAGGGATGCTTCTCCCTTCGCCGAGCGTCGCTGGAGGAGGCAGGGCTCAGACTCTCTAGGGACCTGGCTGAACCCCCACGCTGGCTATCGGGCGAGGCTGGCTAGCTGCCGGTGGCTAGCGGCCGGGAGGCAGAGTGGCTCGGAGTGAACGTAGGGACGAGTGTGGAGGGGGACGGGCGAGGCTGCTCCCTACCTCGTACTCCTTCCGCTGTTCCAGGGCCTTATGAATCCATTTCAGCCTCTTTTTATCCGAGAGTTGAGACCACTGCTTGCCCAGCGACTCTTTCACCTCCTTCGTGGTGGCCTGAAAACCCAAAGCCAGAGGTGAGGGCAGATGGGTAAAACCCAAAAAAAGAAGAAGGGGAAAAAAGAAAAAAAAAAAAAAATAAAAAAAGGCAAAAATTGCATGGCCTGCCGTCTTGTCCCGGCGGCACCCGGCTCGTGGCCGGGGAAGGGGGTGTGTGCGAGTGTGGGGCATGGCCAGGGCTGGGTGTCTGCGCTGGAAACCTTTCCTGCCCTGACTCAGGCTGTGGTCACCCCTTCAACTGTGGGCAAAAAGCGGGGTCTGTACCCCTGAGTCTCTTCCAGATGTGCAGAGCCCCTTCTTACCTCCGTCCGGACTGCTGGGAGCTTCTAGCGGTGTCTTCCATCCCGTTTCCCCCCCCCTAAAATGCTTCTCTCGTTTCCCCCTCCTCACCCCCCAGCAGCGGGGTACAGGACCCCTCGACACTCACGCTCACACGCACTCCCACCCACCGTACTCACATCTGGACGCACTTTCAAGTAGATCTTCTTCTCGTGGTTGTACCACAGCTGCTGGGGGGTCTTGGGTTTTTCGGGGACGTCAGATTTCTTGGCGTTCTGGATGAGGTCCGGGTGATCTTCCCTTTACCCGGCAGGGAGGTGGGGAAGGGACAGCGTTACGGAGGTTGCAGGTGGAGGGAGAGCAGCCCCTAAACCTCCCCGCTAAGGGATAACTGTCGCTGCAGAGCTGAGCCTCCACGGGCTCAGATACCGGGGGGTTGGTCCCCAAAAAGACTGGGAGGGTTTTAGGAGAGATTTGAGACTGTCCCTCCCAGGGGAGCATCAGCTATGAGCATCCCCTAAACCTCCCCGCTAAGGGGTAACTGTCGCTGCAGGGCTGAGCCTCCACGGGCTCAGATACTGGGGGGCAGGGGGTCACCAAACAGACTGGGAGGGTTTTAGGAGAGATTTGAGCCCGTCCGTCCCAGGGGAGCATCAGCCACGAGCATCCCCTCCAACACGGCGGGCTGGGCTGCATCCCCGGAGCAGCAGGAGGTCACCGGGAACGCCAGGATCCGCCCGGGCCACAGCGACCACGCTCCAAGGCAAGGTCTGGGGGGAACGGGGCGGTCGCTTCGGCTTTTAACAGCACTGATGGCCGGGCTCCTGTCCTCCCCTCGCAGGCCCCAACCCCCAGCGCGGGGCTGGTCCTCTGCTCTCTCCCCCTTGCCGAGCCTCCCAGACAGGGGGATGCTCTCAGACACCTTCTCCTCGCTCTTTTATTTTCAGCATCCCCCCTCTTTCTGCCTTCAAGCCACAGCACCCATCAGAGCTTCCTCCATGAGCTACACGCCCGAGGGGACCCTGGGTCTGCGTGGAGGGACCTGGGGGGACACAGGGGGCTGCCCGCTCACCTGAACCTCGCCAGGTTCCTCTCAAACTCCTGCTTCTCTCGCTGGAAGTCCTGAATGTATTTCATCTGGGGACAGAAAGCCACCAGGGAGGTGGAGAGGGACGTCAGCACCAAGGAACAGGCAGGCAGATACGTCCCCGTCGACCCCGCCGGCTGGGCAGCCCACCACGCCCAAAGGGACTCCAGCCCACCACACCGGTCCCGCAGCTCCCAGCTGAGGGTTTCCAGCCTGCCCAGCGATTCCCAGGCAGCAGCGTCTCCCCCCTCTCCCTGCAGCCCACCCTGCCAGCAGCCCTGGGCAAGAGGGCACAGCGGCACTCTGTGCCCTGGACCTTTCCTGACAAATCCACCCAGACCGAGAGCCGGGGCACCCAAAACGCCTGCCCAGGCTGTGGACAAGCTCAAGGTCACCTCCAAAAGCTGGAGGTGAGGTGGGCAGCTCTCCTCCCGGCATCTCCCGCGGCTCCGAGCAGAGCCCGGCCCTCCACCCCTCGCTCGGACAGGGCGGGTGGTTTAACCCCAGCGTGAAACACAGATCCACCCCGCAGCCAAGTCACCACCCAGGTCCGCCTGGAAGAGACGGACTGACGGACAGACCCAGCCAGCCTCCACCCCACGGATCCTGGGAACCAGGACAGCAGAAGGAAAGGAAGTCTTACTGGTCTGACAGGACTAAACAAACGCCCGGGTTTCTCCCGTCGAGAGCCGGATTAAACCCTCACCAGGCAGAGGCTGGGCTCTGCTGGTTTTACTGGGAGAGCCGGGCAGGCAGAGGCACAAAACTGGGAAGGGGCTTGCTGACTCCCCCCCCGTACCTTTTTCTTCTCGGGAAGCTCCTTGTATTTCTTGGACAGGATCTTGGTGAGATCCAGGTTGCTCATTTCGGGGTGAAGCTTGGCGTATTTGGCCCGCTTCTCCATGAAGAAGCGGAAATAGGGAGTCAGGGGCTTCTTGGGGAAGTCGGGGTGTTTCTGGGGAGACAGCAGAGCAGCAGACACTGAGCGCGGAGCCGCTGGCACCGCAGAGGGCACAGCCAAACCCCGCCGGCTCCCAGCTCCCCTGGTACCGGGGGAGACCTGCCTCCATCCAGCCCCACTGGTGATCCAGCTCCCCGATACGAGAACGCCCCAGCTTTAATGGCAAGGGGGGAAAAAACACTGGGAACGAGGGCTCCGCTCCCCAGGAACTGCAGCATCCCAGGGCTGGGTATCCCCGGAGCAGCCTCCGGCCACCCAGAGCTGTTGGCACGGAGCCGCTGCGCTGCAAGAGGGGAAACTGAGTCAGGAGGAAGGGATGGGACCCACCTCCCAGGGACGGCCGGCGGCAGAGCATCGACTGCCCTGGGGCCGCCCGGAAAGCAGCACCCACCCGACCCAGCGGGCCAGGAATAGGACGGCGGCTTCCCGGCTGCCCCCCCAGCGCTAAACTTGGACGCAGGCTGCCAGCAATGCAGCCGGACATATTAAATGTACCCTGGACTTGGCCCGCGCCCAGAGCCCGCGGCCTCCGGAGCCCCGGGCAGCCAGCCGCGGGGATTACGGGCGGTGAGGTGCCTGCGGGGGCTCTGCCGGCGGAGCCACGCAGGTCTGGGGTGCCGCACGGGCGACAGCCCCCCGTTCCGGGAAAGGGGGAGATCCCCTTTCAGGGCCCGACCCCAATTCCTGCCCGGTACCTTGAGCTTTTTGCCCTTGTAAGGATTCTTCACGTGCTCTTCAGCGTCCATAATGAGCTCCGTGAGGGTCCGAAACTTCCTCACCTGCGGGGTTAAGGAAGGGCCACAGACGTGAACGGGCTGCGGACAGGGCAGATCCCCGCTCGGCACGGCGTAAACCCACAGGTCGCGCCAACGACCCGTCCCAGCGCCTCCGAAGCGTTCGCGACGCCGACGGCGGCGACACGGTGTCGGCACCAAGGGCCGAGAGCTCGGGGCGCCGGACTTGAGCGAGTCCAACCGCCCCCGGGACCCCTCCCCGAGCGCCGCGCAGCTGCCGCTTACCTCGTTGGAAATCTCCATCCACTTCATCTTGCACATCTCCCCCGAGAAGTCCTTGAAAGCCACTTTCTCCCAGTCCAGGTGGGACTCGGTGGTTTTGAACTTGCTCCCGTCGTTGGAGGGCAGGTTATTCTTCATGCACTCGAGCAGAGTCAGCATGTCCTCCTGCGACCAGCGGTCTGCGCAGCAAAGGAACGGGCTGAGGAGCAGCGCCGGGCGGGCAGCCTTCCCGGCAGGACGCGGGGAACTACGGCTCCCGGCGTGCAGCTCCGGACCGCGCGCCAGGACACGTAATCTCCACATGCTGCTTCTCGAGATTAAAAGATCAAAGGGACGTGGCTGTTTCCATCACCCTCGAGCAACTTTCTACGGGCCAAAACAACCCGGGCAAAGCTAGAAAATCCACTCGGTGCAAACCAGAGAGACTCGCTCGTCCCAGGACGCCATCAGATAAGGAGACGGCTCTGCCCGCACGGGAGCAGAGGGCTGGTTCCTCCGCACGGGAGCGATGCGCTCTCCAGCCAAGGAGGAAACAGGGAAACCCACTTCCGAAGTGGAAAAGATGTGTCCGGAGCGACAGGAAACCCCCCAGCGCCGCTTTTCCTCCGACTCGGAGAGCCTTGCCATCACCTGGGACCCAGCTCCGTGTTGACCTCTGCCAAGGTCAAAGCTCGGAGACCCCGGGGAGGTGGGGAGGCAGAAACCAGCACGGCCCCCCCTCCCCGTCCCACAGCAGGGACCCCGATAGGGCGGGGTTGATGGTTACACCACCCCGCCATCCCCCGAGCTGCCGGGGGGAGCGTCCCCAGCTCCCACACGGACGAGCTGCCGGCGCGGCGGGATGGGCGCGTGGCGAAGCCGGGGAGCCTGGCGCAACCGGGATGGCGGGACGGGCAGCAGGCGGGATACCCGGCACCCAACGCCCCATCCACCCAACGCCGCCGCCGCTTCCTCGCCAGCGGAATTCCGACGCCGGGCTCTGCGCCGCGAGCTGGCGAGAGCAGCCCTGGGTGCTCTGCAGACACGGGTGGCCCCCGGGAAAAAGCAGCGGGCCCCGGGAGCGGGAAGAGAGGTCCCCAGGGGTGGGTTGGAGGAGGAGCAGAGCCCCGAGCCGCACGCCCACGGGGCCCTGTCTGCCTCAGCCCGGGCTGGGCTCCCCGGGCGCGGGACCGGCTCTCCGCGGCATCCCCTGACCAGCATCGCTGCTGGGCAATGGCTGCGGAGTTCGGAGCTGC
>Ga0065711_1052180_pt1 | contig 10064 bp, 5 predicted proteins | sample Hoacrofraction12_FD_59098 | JGI IMG/M metagenome (GOLD analysis project Ga0065711, IMG submission 59098) | Hoatzin crop microbial communities from Cojedes, Venezuela - Epithelial fraction 12 v2 (version 2) | ecosystem: Host-associated > Birds > Digestive system > Esophagus > Crop | place...
TGGGCAGCCTGTTCCAGTGCTCCGTCACCCTTAGAGGGAAGAAGTTCTTCCTCATGTTCAGACGGAACTTCCTGTGCCTCAGTTTGTGCCCATTTAATAAGTCAAGGTAGACAACATCCACGGCTCTCCCTTCGTCTACCCAGCCAGTCATCTCATCGTAGAAAGCTATTAGATTGGTCAGGCATGATTTCCCCTTGGGGAATCCATGCTGACTACTCCTGATAACCTTCTTTTCTTCCACTTGTTTGATGATGGCCTCCAGGATAAGCTGCTCCATCACCTTTCCTGGGATGGAGGTGAGGCTGACTGGCTTGTAGTTCCCTGGGTCCTCCTTCTTGCCCTTTTTGAAGATTGGAGTGATATTGGCCTTTCTCCAGTCCTCGGGCACCTCACTGTTGCATGCTGCTTTTCCACTCCGAAGTATTTTAAACTGCGTCATTTTGGCAGCAATCTGTTTTACCCTTCCACAGCTACTACATTTATAAATTGCGAACTTCCAAGTCAGCATGAGAAGGACTTTCTCCTGATTTACTAGTTATTCTGCTTTCAATGGTATTTTATTTTCTTCAACAATGACATCATCTTTAAGAGCAGGATTGCTGGCAGCTTAAAGAAGCTGTGTTTTGTGAAGTGATGCCATTTTATACATAAATTTCCAATCCTGAAAGAACCTCAAGTGGATTTACAATTCATTCAAATTTATTTTTCCGCCATCCTTAGCTAGTAATATATTCTTCAAAGCAATTTATATGCAAATATTTGTTTGAAGAAATGAGAGAGTGAGTGAGTGAGTGAGTGAGTGAATGAGTGAGGTAAACATGCAAGCCACACCACATGCATTACAGTATATTTTCTTAAAAGCGGGAGTTCTCCTTTGAGGTACAACAGCAGAGAGACAGAGCAGCAGCCATGGCTTTAGTGTAGGACCTGTTGCTCTGTTTCCACATTGCTGCGTTAGAGAACAAACCAGAGGCCATGTAGCACTTTTGGCCAGGTGGGCTGTAGTACATTTGTACATTTGTATAGGTTCTCAAGCCATCTTTGGTCAGTCCGTCTGGCGGCTATGGTGACCTGCATGGGCCACACACTCTCTACAAACTGCATAGTCCCTTACATAATAAGGTTTGGGGTTAGCCCATATAATTTGTACTTCGTGTGTGAGCTAGTTTTGATCCACGTTCCCATGGCTGCAATCAATCACACTTCTGATTACAGTAGGCTTATGGCTATTCATTGTTGAATTGAATGGTAAAAAGCTGAACAAATTCCTTAAAGCAGTGGGATAAAGGGGAAGAAACACTACTAACGTTTGAGTGTCAGGAGCAATGCTTTGAAATATACAAATACACATACATCTATCTATCAGTCTATTGATATGTATTGTATGTGTGCACATATGATCAAAATATGGAACTTCATATACTTAAATGAGCTGTGATTCAGAAATGAAGCAGAGGAAGCACTTGACCAAGTTTCTAATGAAAAATCTAAACCAAGCAAAACAACAAAAATCAGAGTCCAAACCATGGTCAACTTTGAGAACAACATAAATACAGCATGTACTCAACTTTGCATGTATTTTTGCTGGTACTGTAAAGAAAACAGTGATGACTCATTTCCTCATTCTTGCTGGGAATGGGTAAGATATTAAAGCAGTCATTTTAGAACAGACAGCAAAGCCTGTAACTTAAGGTTTCAAAAGGGTCTCTTCCACTTGAGAATTGCAAAGTCTGGATTTTTTTTGATTTTTTTTAATTACATGCCAAAACATACCACATGCCATGTGATGTTGAAAAAGAAAGCATAGTTTCTGACTCCAAAATGTTAGGCTTCAAAAGAATAATAGAAGAACATAAATAAAATCTGAGCCTGATCCTTACTTTTGAACTATAGATATAAATGGTGAACAAATTAATAACAGTAAGCTGTTCTCAAGTCTCTGTTATGTGATTATGAAGCTTCTGTCCAAAGATTTCCACCTGATGCCATTCTCTCTAGTCGCTTGAAAACATAGCCAAGAGATCTCATCTCTCATCCTCACAAAATCCTTACATTGCATTTTTATTTTTGCAGTACTTCTTTGAAACGTTTTTGTGAATAGTTGAACATCAGAAACATCTTTCCTTTTGCAGCTTAAAAATTTACCATTGTTGTCATAGTCGTGGTTTTCTGTGGTTGCTTCAATTATTGTACATTGGAAGGGGAATAATTGCGTTTGAAAGACTAACTCTTCAAAGATTTTCAAAGACAGCAAGAACCCTGTAAATTTAATAAGGTTTTCAAAACACAAAATACATCTGAGCACTGAATAAATTATAAAAACCGCTGAAAGGATGGTTTAGGAGTATTTTGGCTTTAATTTTAAATTCAGGGTCAGATTTGACTGTTGACAAGATGGACATTTAGTTTGGGAATACAAATAAGCCAGTGACATTGTAGGGCTGTTCTCGTTGGCTATCAGAGTTTTGCTTTTTGTCTGCACAGAAGTAGGATGGAACAGAACTGGTTCCAAAGGTAAGAAACAAGCCAATGCAACTGAAATGACTGTTGGATTTTTTGAACAGGGTGTTCAGAAAAAGGTAACATTACTTTTACTAGCCACAATTCATTATTTTGTGAATTATTTTATGCACAACTTATGTTTATGCTTCCACATGGAAATACGTCTTTTTTGTGGTCTATGAATTACATTTGATTTTACAGTTCTAAGGGTAAATGCCAACATTTTACTTTATGGAAGTTCAGGGCTGTATTGGGTTTGCAGAGAGAGGTTTTGGTGAAGGGGGGGCTACAAGGATGGGTTCTATGAGAAGCTGCTGGAAGCTTCCACTGTGTTTCATAGAGCCAATGTCAGCTGGCTCCAAGACAGACCTGCTGCTGGCCAAGGCTGAGCCCATCAACAATGGTGGTAGTGCCTCTGGGATAACAGAGTTAGAAGAGTGGAAAAAAACAAACAACTACAATTGTAGCTGGAGAGAGGAGTGAGACAATGCGAGAGAAAAATCTCAGCAGACACCTGGATCAATGAAGAAAGAGGGGGAGGAGGTGCTCCAGGCACCGGAGAAGAGATACCCCTGAAGCCCATGGTGAAGACCATGGTGAGACAGGCTGTCCCCCTGCAGCCCATGGAGGTCCACACCAGAACAGGTGGATGTGCCCAAAGAAGGCTGTGACCCCATGGGGAGCCAGTACTGGAGCAGGGTCCTGCCAGGACCTGTGGCCCTGTGGAGAGAGGAGCCCATGCTGGAGCAGGTTTGCTGGTAGGACTTGTGACGCCATGGGGGATCCATGCTGGAGCAGTCTGTTCCTGAAGGACTGCACTCAATGGAAGGGACCTATGCTGGAGTAGTTGCCATGGGAAGGCCACATGTTGGAGAAGTTCATGGAGAACTGTCTCCTGCAGTTGGGACACCACACTGGAGCAGGGCAAAATTATGAGGAGTCCTCTAATTGAGGAAAAAGCAGCAGAGACAGCATGTGATGAACTGACTGCAATCCTCATTCCCTGTCCCCCTGCGCCACTGGTGGGAAGGAGGTAAAGAAAATCAGGAGCCAAGTTAAGCGCAGGAAGAAGGAGGGAAGTTTGGAGGGAAGGCGTTTCTAAGATTTGGTTTAATTTCTCATTACCATGCTCTGATTTGATTGTTAATAAATTAAACTGATTTCCCCAAGTCAAGTCTGTTTTACCAGTGATCGTAACTGGTGAGTGATCTCTCCTTGTCCTTATTTCTACCCACGAGACTTTCATTCTGTTTTCTCTCCACTGTCCAGTTAAGAAAGGGGAGTGATAGAGTGGCTTCAGTGGGCACATGGTGTCCAGCCAAGGTCAACCCACCACACAAGGGCACCAAACTCATGCAAGGTTGCCTGTTTCACTGGCATTTTTGGTAAAATGACGGCTTTCAAGCTTTCACTGTGCCTTTATTTTTTGGGTGGAGACTGGACTTTGCAAATCTCCAATGAACAAAGTGTTCTGAGTTAGACAAAGAGAGATCAGCTTAGTTGCCTAAACTGCCTATCCTGCCTGGCCTTCAGCTGCCAGCCTGGACCGCTTAACCCAGGTGTGTCTGCTTTCCTGGGTCATAGCTGCCACCTCTGCGCAGATGTCCCAGATACCACAGGGTGTCTGAAACACCACCTGCTGCCTATCTTTGATAGCATGAATGAAGTCCGTACATTTGGTAAGCAGAATCAAGGTCTACTGCATGTCTTATCTCTATTGACTTTAACAGGAGGTTGCACACATTCACATGTAGGCAACTACTGCTTCAAGAAACCGAGCTTTAATCCATACTGTAGAGTTTTGTGTTAACCCCTGAGTCTTAACAGAACCTCTGCTCCCCAGTGCAACTTCTGCCTCCCGAGAGTCCTACCATCTTCGAGTATTTCCATAAGTGATTCCTCTTCCTCCTCTCTCTGTCCTCCTGGCTCTAACAGTTTGCTGAAGAAGTTTTTACTCCAAATCCTTGTGTCTGTAGCAGTTCAGAAGAAAAAAAAGGCATATTTTGCCAGATACCTGACACTTTATCACACGTCTGTATCATACAGGTTTTGATCACATCTGGCAGTTTAGTATATGTTCGCAGATTTCTGCTGCAATCAAGCAAATTCCAATCAACTTTAAGCAGAAGAAAGCAGTAGGCATGTAACTCCTGGTTTGTTCTTCAGTTAAACATGCAAAGGGTGCATTAAAATTTCTGTGTAATTAACACCCACTAAAATGAATCACATAAAGATAGTGGAACAGATATTTTTTTAAAATAATTATGTCTTTAAACATATGTTTTACCCCTATCTCGTCTTTTTCAAGTAAACAAAGATTTTAGGAAAAAAAAATAATAATGAAAACCTAACAGACTCTTACAATGAAATGGCAGAAGTTACAGAACAAAACACATATGTCTAAAAGCATATTTAATTGCACATGTAAACATCAGATATGCTGTTTGCAAATGGAAATATCCCAAAGTAAACATTAAAATGTTTGCCAGATGAATTGTTCTCAGTGCACCGACAAGCTCATTAGGTGAATCAGAAACTTTCACTTTGCCATCACTTCTTATTAGTTGCAGTTCAGTTCTGGTATTGAATCACAGTAGATTAATTCACCTCACATCACAGATATTTACATGCCTGAGCACTTCATCTTGTAGACAGATTAATCTACTTGCAAAAATTTAAAAGCATGCCTATAAGAGTGGTTAAAAACATAAAAAACTTTTTACATCATGCATTGTAAATACAAATAAATTCCTTTATAACCTCATGCAAACTTCAGACTATCGTAATATTTTCTAACCATCCTTTTCAAATAAATATATATATATGAGACAACTAATTACAAGAAATGCAATCAGCTGCCCTTTCCAAAATCTTACTTTTTTAGGACAGAAAAAACATGTAGACTAACAATTGGGACAGAAAGGGAGGGTTTGCAGTGGGCTATTTTAGGAAGAAAATGCAAACACATGACTTGTCATTCTGTTGCTGTACTGGAAGTTAAAGCCACATAAGTTACTACGACATTGGCTGACCCAAAGTTTCACATATTTGTTTCTTCAAGACATTGTTTCTGTTCAGTAAGTACTCCTAGTACATGAAAACAAACATCAACCTCACTGGAATATAAACAAATGCCACTTTCATTGGTCTTTCTTCAGGGTTATAGGCTTCTCAGCGTTAAACAGGCTGCTTCTGTTCTGGTTTAAAGTTAATGAGATCTCCTCATAAAAGTCTTGCTTTAGAACCTCCACACTGCTGCAAAGTAGAATCATAGAATCATGGAACTATTAGGACTGGAACATACCTCTAAGATCATCAAGTCCAACCATCCACCCAACACCACCATGCCTGCTAAATCATATCCCAAAGTGCAATATCTACGTGGTTTTTGAACAGCTCCAGGGATGGTGACTCAACCACCTCCCTGGGCAGCCTGTTCCAATGCCTGATAACGCTTTTGGTGAGGAAATTTTTCCTAATATCCAATCTAAACCTCCCCTGATGCAACTTGAGGCAATTTCCTCTTGTCCTATTGCTGGTTACCTGGGAGAAGAGACCAACACCTCCCTAGCTACAACTTCCTTTCAGGTAGGTGTAGAGGGCAATAAGGTCTCCCCTCAGCCTCCTCTTCTCCAGACTAAACAGCCCCAGTTCCCTCAGACGCTCCTTGTGGGACTTGTTCTCTAGATCCCTCACCAGCCTCGTTGACCTTCTCTGGACATACTCCAGCAACTCAATGTCCTTCTTGTAGTGAGGGGCCCAAAACGGAACTTGAGGTGTGGCCTCACCAGTGCCGAGTACGGTGGCACCATCACTTCCCTACTCCTGCTGGCCACACTATTCCTGATACAAGCCAGGATGCTGTTGGCCTTCTTGGCCATATGGGCATCCTGCTGGCTCATATTCAGCCAGCTGTCAACCAGCATTCCAAGGTCCTTTTCTGCCGGGCAGATTTCCAGCCACTCTTCCCCAAGCCTATAGCATTGTGATTGTGACCCAAGTGCAGGACCCAGCACCTGGCCTTGTTAAACCTCATACAGTGGGCCTCGGCCTATCAATCCAGTCTGTCCAGATCCCTCTGCAGAGCCTTCCTACCCTCAAGCAGATCGACACTCCCACCCAACTTGGTGTCACCTGCAAACTTACAAGAAAGCACTCAATGCCCTCATCCAGATCACTGGCAGCTTACTACTTTCAAAGGTGTGAGAAAACAGCAATTGTTTCAGCCTCTGACGTCATCAATGATGTCAGTGACGTTCAGGCTAGCAGTCCACTGAAGAGAGTGACTATGTTTGCAACAGCTCTCTTACCAGCAGAAAATGGCAAAGTTTATAGGCAAGAAGTCAGAAAGTCAGAGAAATATGAAGGATATCTGTAGGAAGTGAAGTCTATATATAGGTGGATTAATTACACATATAAGCAAAACCACCTGAGATCCATTCAAAGTAGTAAAATTGAAAAATACTATTGCAAATGTTCTCCAGAAAACTGGAATAATCTTAAAGCTCTTTGTTCTTGGCTTCTACTCTGAGATGCATAATATTTCATAAGTATTGCTTGAACATGTTTGTACAAAGAGCTGCTTTCTTGTGATTCTGACCAACACACTGGAAGTCGGTTTTAGCAACTGTCCCTTCAGCCCCCACCTTCAACTCTTCCCTGAAATGCCAGACTTTAAAATGTGTTAAAAATTAGTTTGGCACAATCTTAACAGATATCTGAGTTGGAGAAAACACTCACAGAACACATTTCAAGTCTTTCTCAAACCATACCGGGAGAACAAAAATACCCCAAAATTTGTTATTCAAAGTAGACCATAGTATAGGCCATGAGTTTTGCTTTCATTTGTTTTATTTTTCAGTTGATTTGGTTTGTTTGGTTTGGGTTGTTGCTGTTGCTCTACAGCATGGGTCAGGGAAAGGCAGCCTTGATGTAAAAACTATAAAGCACAACTAAAGAAGCGGATACATGGCATCTTTTCTGTTACTGAACAGCCCCTAAATACTACTGTATTTGATACTTGTTAGAGATAGAAGCTAAATCAAGTGTTCATCTTCCTATGAATAAAAAAGATATTATCATCTCTGTATTTTTTCTCAGAGCAAAATAGAACTTTCAAAATAATGTTACTTGCTATTTAATCTACTAGCAGACCTAAAACTAATCACATTGGTAATAGTCAGTGGAAAACTCATAAACATATGGTGATGATACCTCAGCTAGGTCCAGTACAGCCACATTAGCGCAGAACAGTGCTCTGCTGGATAAGCTGCAAAAAAAAAAAATTAGTCAGATGCAGCATTTCAGCCTTCTGGCTCTGCAGCTTTCATTACGTATGCTGTAGCTCTACATACCACGTACTGAAAAACCAACAAAAAGCCTTTTATGTTGAAGCCAGCTGACATTAGTCCATTGCAGCCAATGGACTAAATGAGAACTGAATGAAAGGAATTTGCAAATATCAAGCAGTGAAACAGGTGCTAGGTGAATAAATCTGTATCTGTATATTTCACTGGAATTCATCAAATTTTACTCCACCAGCCAAACATACCAAGATACTTTTCTCTTAAACATGCACAGAGTAATATCTCAATGCATTATGTGTTTTAATGTTGATGAATTCAATTTCTTTTCAAAATGAAAATTTCTATAAATTCATGGTGGAAAACAGTTATTGTAATTCCTATGCAGTGACCTTCCACGTGGGGATCTTAGCATGTACTAACTACTGATTTAGCATCACAAGAATTCTGTCAAGTACTAAGTAGACAGAAGACAAGTGACTTGTTCAAGTTCATAAAAATAGAAAGCTGAGAATAGAAATCCAGGAATAGAATTTATGGGGCATTCTCATCGCCTTAATTGGGGTAGAAACTTGGCCTTTACTCTTCAAAACAGGTCTACTTCTGTGGTTGACAGGAAGAATTATTGATTTCACCTATTCACTCCTTGCTAGTAACAAAAAATGTCAAATTCGAAAATCCTTCTCTGTTCAAATTGATTGAACGGTAAAATTCAGAGGTAAGTGTGACCATGTATTGGTTTTACATGGCAAGGAGTTAGTAGCATGTGGGGGGTGGCAAGGGTGGCTTCTGTGGAAAGAAACCAGGGGATGCCCCCAAGTGCAACAGAGCCAGTGCCAGCTGGCTCCAAGATGGATCCGCTGCTGCCCAAAAGCTGAGCCCATCAGTGATTTTGGAAGTGCCTCTGTAATAGCATATTTAAGAAAGGGTAAGAACTGCTGAGCGACAGCTGTGAGACAGAGGAGGGAGAAAAGTATGAGAGACAACCCTACAGACACCAAAGTCAGTGCAGAAGGAGGGGGAGGAGGTGCTCCAGGTGCCGGAGCAGAGATTCCCCTGCGGTAAACACTGCTGCTTAAACTCAGCTGTTTCTTCATTACACATTAATGTGAGCATTCTTGATTATTACCTTGACAGGAAAATCATGGCTTTATCTGTGATTTCAAGTGCAGGGTATGATCTTGAATAGATCAGCTTACAGTGTTATTACAGATGCTGCATTTTGAATTTTTCTTGTCTCTGGGCTTTGGTCAAGTACCAATGAGGAGATTTGACTGATATAAGCCAGAACCACACAGCTGTTGACACTTTATGAAGATCAGATCTCTACCTGCCATGGTAAATTACACACATTTTTTTATAAAATCCAGAACTGCAAATAACACATCAGCTGCATGTCAAGTTTGAAATAACTGGCAGAGACCTAAGCTGGAACACTTGTCTACTTTTTTTTAGAGTAGAAAGAAATCCCTTCACCCGACTGTACAAATTTTCAGATCTTGTATCTAGATGTACCAAAAAAATAGTGCTCAAAGAATTGATGAAGGACTACGATAAGCAAAGAACACTCACTACCTGTGTATCTGGTAAGTCTTCCCCTAAGAAAATTGAAGATATGTTAGGCCATAACGAATTTATTACCCCAACAAGCACTCTGAAAACCACAAAGAGATGCAGCAGGTGTTTTCTTTATGTCTTACTATGACTTCTGAACTGCTCCTGGAACTTTGCTTATCATGCCATTCTCCAGGTTGTGTATAAAGTTTGAATCCAGCCTGTACTGATAGTCTCAAAGACAGATGTGCAAATATTTCTCATTTAGTCTGCTTGGAATGAAAATTAGAAGAAAAATTAACATAGTTTAGAAACGGATCATTGATGCAATAGCAGTGAACCCAGTGGAAAATCCAAATTATCATAATATACTGAATCCCAGATTAGACGTAACATAAAATTAATCGAAGTTAGACTAGTACTTTTGCTTATGCTGTCTTAAAAATGTTTACATTTACTTCTGTGTTGTTGAGATCAGACTAAGGAAAGCCAAGACAAACCTGGAAAGTGAAAATAAGAGAGTGGCATTTAATTAGATACTCTATTCATCTCACAGAATCACAGAGTCATAGAATGGTAGGGGTTGGAAGGGACCTCTGTGGGTCATCTACTCCAACCCCCCTGCCGAAGCAGGGTCGCCTAGAGCAGGCTGCACAGGACCTTGTCCAGGCGGGTCTTGAATATCTCCAGAGAAGGAGACTCCAC
>Ga0065711_1052188_pt1 | contig 10064 bp, 6 predicted proteins | sample Hoacrofraction12_FD_59098 | JGI IMG/M metagenome (GOLD analysis project Ga0065711, IMG submission 59098) | Hoatzin crop microbial communities from Cojedes, Venezuela - Epithelial fraction 12 v2 (version 2) | ecosystem: Host-associated > Birds > Digestive system > Esophagus > Crop | place...
GGCCCAGGCTGCCCAGGGAGGCTGTGGAGTCTCCTTCTCTGGAGATATTCAAGACCTGCCTGGACGTGGTCCTGTGCAGCCTGCTGTAGGTGATCCTGCTTCGGCAGGGGGTTGGGCTGGGTGACCCACAGAGGTCCCTTCCAACCCCTGCCATGCTGGGATTCTATGAAACCTGACTGCACTCCAACGGGGGATTTTTTTGTTGGTGTTTTCTGTGGTGGTTTTTTTTTTTTATTGGTTGGTTTTTTTTAGAATAATTCAAAGTGAAAATTAGAATAGCGATTATTCCTAAATTGTTCCTGCACTTGCTGTTCCCCCCCACCTTCAAACTATCACCATTCCAATATCCAGCTGCCACATACAGGCCATATTAACCATTTTCAACAGCCTTTGTTGACCCACTCTGTTTTAAAAGTCCACTGAGAGACTGAGAATAGGGAATCTTTTCTACACAGAAAGCTGTACAAATAAAGAACTGAATCTGATCATTTTCATATGCTGCCAGGCTTTGAATGGATAAATGTTTCCAAAGAGCTGGCGCCTCTGTTATGGGTAGGAGCGGTTAGAATATTGCAGGATTCCCCTTCCCTCCTTCACTGAAGCAGAATCTGGTCTCTATTAAAGGCATTTCAGCTGTAATTCTAATGTCTGAAATACCCTGATTTTATACAGTGTTGCAATTCCTGAAACAGTCATTAACACTGATGAGATCCTGCTCCAGGTCTGGCAATTCTGAGTTTTACTGTCTGTGCCAAACTTAGCAGGAAAGACAAATTTTAAGTTTTAGTAACGATGAGAGCTGTAAATACCGTATCAAAAAGAGTATGCTGAGGGAATCTCCCTCCGTGTGCAGTGTAACACACATAGAAACACAAACAGAATGCAATATGGTTTGGACTAGTGCTTTTATAGCTGTCAGCAACGCAAGCGTCAGAAGGATACCACTGACAAACCGTGTTTCTCAGCTGACCAAGCATACGAGCCTTGGAAAATCCAAGCGAGGCCATAAACACAGCCACCATGGGAATGCGCATTTATGCCTTACTTCCTATTCAGAATTCTGTACGATGAGCACGAGCACCTTAGCTAAGTGCTTACCGATTACAGCTCATTTGATTCTGCCTGAATGCTGCACTAGAACATCACTGAAGTGAAAGCCAGGGAAACAACGCATGGTTTGGAAACCCGATTCCTCCCTTGAAATGCACTGGGAGTCTATCGCCACTCTCCCCCCCGCGCTGCCCCAGATCATCCCGATTTTTACGCAGTCCTAAGACCCAGAGCGCAAAAGCTCATCTGTAAACATTCTAGGTATGCGGCCAGGACGTCTTCATCCAAACACACAAATGAAAACTGAAATGTAAAAAGCAATTATAGAACTGCAAGTAATTAGGCAAAGATCTCTTGGTCTTACATATTAAACATATACAGTAAAATAAAAAATAAACTATGTATAACAAAATATATTGCAATTATTAACAACCAGTATATGACATCACACAAATTCAAAGTACCTTTCAACAACGATTTTTGTTCTGCTTAAACGCATTTTAAGTCAGTAATTTTTCCTTTTCTTCCTTTCTGTAGGTGATCTATGCCAGTGCTTTAGAGCTGGGACAATGACTATTGTTGTTATATGAGAAAATCGGTACTAGCAGCTAATAAGGACAGCATTTTGTAACAACTGCCTGCTATCTTATTAAAAGCTAGAGTCTTTTCAGAAGTTATTGAATCCAACTCCTGCAGCTGGCCACGGATGTTGCTTTTTGTGTGTCAGTGTCACAAGTTTTGATGTCTCTTGTCATCTGAAGCCCCAGATGCCCAACACTACCTCAATCTCACTGTTAATTGAAAGAGTTTTTGTGTATCCTAGCTGCAAATAAGTGTTTTCTACACCTGGAGGAAAGAGCAAGTCTCTCAGAACTCCAGAATTCATTTCAGGAAGCATCATTCTTTTAAAACCTTCGGTATGCAGCAAGCACACGGCTGCTTCACTGTCGTAACAGGAGTGGGGAAGAAGCGCACAGTAAAGGAAAATAAATCAAGAAAAGATTGAAGTAAATTGGGGTCAAGGACATATGGCCGGGCTTAAAGATCCTACTGTGTTGTTAAAATTAGGGCAGGCTGCCACAGATCTTCATGAACAGCTTTAAGTTAACTCTACCTTCCTTTTCAGCTGAGCTTACAAGCAGTTCCAGCTATGCTGCGACAGACAGAACGGTTCAGGTAAACCAGCTGTCGCTCCAAGGATCCCATGGCAGCGAGGCCTCCACTTTTGCTACAGCTGACATCCGACCTGCTACATCAGGGTCTGTAAGAAGACACACACCAGCCATCCCTTCATGGGGGAGATACTCTCCCCATCTGCCTTCTCCCTCTAATCTTCATGCTCAGTGTCTTCCAGTCGTACTTGGAAGCAAAGTCTGTCTAATCATCTCTATCATGAGGATGCCAGAAGAAAAATAGCTTAGCAATAACAATAATTACATTTTCTAAAAATCTGAGCAGCAGCAGACTGATCACAGCCAAGTCAGACTGTACTGGTGAAAGTTACAGGGTTAGTAAGGGGAAGAAATTCACAGTGTTCATTTTCTCCCTATTCTTCTCCTGACCTACAGCCTGCCTTAACGTGCCAACTCCCCTTATGTATTTCTCATCAGAAAGGCAAGAGCTGTAAGAGGACATCTCGGAGCAGCTGGTTTCCATTCCCTTTTCTGGCTCCTCTTTTCTTGATCCCACTAATTTCTGCTCTCATCAAGAAAGAAAAAGATTCAAGACTGTGGGGCCCTAAAGCAGCAAAGCACAAGGTAGGGGGAACAACACCAGCAAAACAGAGTAGAGGAGTAAAACTCCTTGCTAGCAAGAGAAAGACGAGAGGAAAACAAAACTAGCCTGTACAAGAAAGCAGACAGTGGCGACTGACTGAATTCAGTAGTAATGTTTCCCACAACACGGGATAGCGCACTGCAAAATTATGTGTCCACAGCTTCCAAAGCCTTTCCTGAGAAATGTATGGGTCAAAAGATCCCTCTCTGCTATTACAGTATCCTTTGAGAGAGCGATGGTAGCTCTGTGAACAAATGCATCCTTTGCAGCTTAAGTACCCGCAGCAAAGGCCATCTACAGAAAGGAAAAAAGGTAAAACCAGAGAATTCTTATCAAAACTTCAAAGACTTGAAATTCATTTTACAAGAGTTAAAAACAATGCATCTTGCAATTTTTATACAACATCAAACAGCGAACAGAAAACACACAACATTGTACAAACAGACAAACAAATGGAAATAATCTAAAGTGTTGGGAAAGTACTAACCAGTTACTGACAGCAGCTGTGAAACCCTCACCTCCATTTCCTCCCGATGAGACCTGTCTCTATCCTCGAATTCACGAGTTCTTCGCCGAGCTTCTTCAAAGGCTTGTTGTGCCAATGCATCCTCCTGCTACCAAACCAGATGACACAGAATGACACAAAAGGCTACTCTCGTTTCTACCAGCTCACATTTCTTTTGAATATTAGAGATCACTTGGCAGCAGAGACCAGCACGTCCTGCAGAATCTGCCAGAACACAGATGAGTTCCAGCAAATGCCAATATAGGTTAACGAAATAATACTCACCTCCATCACTGCAATGGAGATACCCAAAGCTGCAACGCAGCCACTACGAAAATACATTTTCTAAGGAGAACTGCTTTTCATACGTAGTTTAAAATGCTGCTTTTTTTTTAAAAAAAAGCTAGGAATCCTCAAAAGTTATATGAAAGAGGCAATACATTTTATTCTCCTTACGAAAGTAATTCTGAAGATAACACTATCATCATTATATAAATAAGGGTAACTTAATCCTGTCGTTAAAAAAAAAAGTATTGTCTAAGTTACAAACCAAATAAATTCTCCGTTATCAAAAGCTGCTGAAGGTGCATCAGTATGAACATTTGTAATCCTCATGTATCCTTTAAATTTAGATGCACTAGAATGTACAAAGCATAAGTTACTACCCCGGTAATTTGCACACATTCACATACAACACAGAAGAAACCTGCAGGTTTTCAACAGCCCTGTAGTTTATTTCAACAGTGGCTTACACACAGGAATAGATTTAATACACTAATGCTCAAAAAATATCCTTTGAATCATATTTTATGTTAGAAAAGGTTTTAAATTAAGTGTTATTAATATGCAAGTCATCATTAACTGGATTACAAATTATTTCTCTTTACGAGACCTTCTAGCATGTGTTTTGTTCAGAATGAAAACAGATGGCTCTGCTCCCCTCTAGAAGTGTTCAGAATGGAGGAGTCATGTCTAAAGAGGTTCCACAAACCAGCAAGGGATAAGCTGTATTGTTCCCCCCTCCTCCTTACTCCTCAGCTACAATTGCTACTAACTCTGCTGAGAACTCCCACATACACACAAATGTTATTTTCAAGCTGTTGGATTAAAAAGAAAAAAAAAAAATCCTACCCTTGACTGTTAGAGGACAAAAACACGTTGAGAACCCAACTAAATTTTAATATACCGAGGGATTAAGTATATAAATTTTTTAATTTAAGATAAAGCATCTCTAGTCTGAGAGAATGTGAAATTGCTTTTTTTGCCACGGGCGCAGTGGTGCGCCCTGAAGGTACGCTGTGAAGCGAGGCGAATGGGTGCCCCTCGGGGCCCAGCACAGTAAAATACAAACAGCTGCCAGCCCGGAACTCCGCGCAGCCAGGTCCCCAGAAGGCTATGCTGAAAGGCAAGGTTTAAAGCTGTTCAGAAGATAACAGCTTAACACTACCCACTATTTTTAAAAGTGGAATTTGGCCCTTTATAGCTATCTTAATGTTCATGCAATGCACAGCAACCAAGGTCAGACAGTGGAAAGTAAGTTTGTTCTTAATAATGCAGAAGGATAGAGATAAAATTGATATACTTGTCTCCCAGATGACTGCAGAAAAGCTGCCTTATTTCTAATTTACGGACGCTACATACATCTTTATTATTCTCCTTTTTTTAAACAGACTTAAATGAAATCAGAACTATTGTTAAAAAAAAAAAAATTTTTGCATTTTTACAATCATTTAAAGTGGTCATGAAATAAAAGGCTAACATATAGCCTCTGTCAGAATATTTTAAAGAAAGTCATAACCAAAAGACACTAAATTAGGAATTCATAAAGCAAGAATCACTATGTTGACATCCAGAATGAACACGTGTGGACAGCTGAAACACTGGTTTACTAACATCTGAGAAAGCAAGGGGGGGGGGGAAGCATCAGAATGTATTTTTAAGTTTAAAAAAAAATTCTGCTCTACTCTTGCTGACATGTCATAACAGAAACCAACAAACATCCCAGGATCTTGTATATCAGAAGTTTAACAAACCTCTTCTCAGAGGTCAACCAAATTTAGTAATTCTAGCCTTGCAACTTTGGCTTTGCGAAACGCAATCATATATCCATTTCAGTTATTATCAGTAAAAATGATCCTGGTGTAAATCTACCAAAAACAAAAGAATAAGGAAAACATGAGCCATACCAACACAAGAACAGATCAAACCAAATGCCTCAACATAGAAAAAGCCAAACCAGCAGCCTGCAGACACTCACGCACGCAGCCCCCCCGCCCAGCAGCCGGGGAGGGACAGACTGGGTGAGCATCACCCCATCTACACAGCCAGAGTGTGCTTCAGTACGGACGTACTGGGGACAGAACCGGGCTGTTCATAATCCTCGAGATCAACACCAAATCCAGGGAAATGTCAGCCCCAAATGGGGGAGATGTTCAAGCACATACGTAGAGTTTTGGGTGCGTTAGTCCAGCGCACTCTGAACAAGCAGCCGGATCAGGGCCTCCAGGAACAGAAAGTAAGGCTGTCTAGTGGTAAGACATTAATAGGCTGTGAATCAATTAGAAAGAACACTAGCTTAAAAGTTACAATTAAAGTACTTCATTGTTATGCGTGTGGTTTTTCTTCCTAGAAGATTTATTAATCTGGTGAAGGACAGTGTCATTTCCAAAGTGCAGCAGCGAAGAAAAACTTAATCTGATCCCAGTATTAGTTGGTAAGAAGTAGTGAGAGACAGGAAAATGCAAGAGCATCACATTTGGATACAGCAAGCCTTCCAGAAAACGGGAGTAAGAGGTGCCCGGAGGGGGAGGTGGATGCATGCCAATAAGATCTCTCATTCAGAAAGACAGCAGGTACCCCAGGCACCACACCGCACAGTTCGAGGCACTGAAACCCACCCCGACACCAGCCTTGTGCTAGGATCAAAGTCAGCAGTCAGCCACTGGCAATATGAAGACAGTTTTAAAAAAGAAACCAGAATGACAGCTACAGGAAAAAGGAAACTGAAGAATGTAGAAGACTGCCCACATGTTTACAGTCGTAACAAACACCAGGGTGCAGAGTGTTTGCACAGAGCCTTGGGACACTGGGAACTCCTAGGCACTACTACCATGCCAAGTAAGGTGACCGACGACCTCCTCGTAATCGCTGAGAAGACTGAAAACAAATTACACACTTCTAATTGAGTGCAAATGTATCTCCGTAGATCCACACTGCGTAATACCTCCAGCTCAGCACCCTATACTCCAAACCCCAGAAAGCACCGATACCTGAGCGCATGCACACATGCCCTCATGACACCAGAAGTAAGAATAAATCACAGGCTCAGTGCACAAACACCTTCTGAAGACAGCAAAAAGGAATTCTTAGATGTAGTTAAGACACTGTATACACATCAGGAAGCTAAAATAATCCAAGAGCATGCAAGAACATTTATTGGGAAATTCAAAAGAGTAAAACTGAACCCACAGATCACCCGGCCACCCTCTTTTTGGAAAGGTGCCCACTTTTTTCAGGAACTATCCAAATTTGGACAAGAGTGACATTATCTCCTCCTGAGTGCACGTTCAAATTGGCCTCCTCTCAATTCAGAAGGCACGTGACTTAGCATTATGCATCAAACTTAACAGTCATAGATGAAGAACCTTGGGATTTATCTTGCCCAGCCCTCATGAGTCTACACTCTACCTTGCCTTGCAAGCCGTTATTGTCTAAAGGGTTTCTAATCAACGCAGCCTACAGCCATTGCTCTCTTCCCAAGGAACACGCTGCCGCAACACGAAGATAGCCCACTCAAACGCTGACACCCAGCTCTGGAAGACGCGAATGCCACAGTGAAGAGCAGCATTCAAGGAAATGCTTGGTTCCGTGGCTTTTCTGGCAGATTAACAAAAGGCAGCAGGACTATTCTCAGAACAGTGCGCCCTCTCAGCATCCTGCAGAAAGCAGGCAGGGCTGTGACTATTTCAAAGACAAAGTATTTCTGTTTAACCCAGAACTTAGTCACAATAACATGATCTCATTAACGTGCACACTGGTTTCTTAAGTTAGGGAGAAGCAAGGCACCACGAAGCTTGCAACTATACATACTGCCATATAAAATTTGATTTTCGTATTTCCAGTTCTTGAACAGAAAAAATTTAATCCATACGCCCTCCGGTTCTGCATGCCTGGAATAGAGGAGGGCTCTTTGTATTTAGGTGGAACCAAAGGGTTGCTACCTGTTCGGCAGTGACCAACTGCGGCTGTAGAACGACTAGAAGAGAAACTGCAAGGAAGCGAGGGCTGAGAATGAGAGGCACACGCTAGACACAGAAAACACATCCTTATTTAACTCCATTCCAGTGCACAACTGCCAGAAGCAATCCCCAAGAGGGCTTTGTGTCCCTGGGGGCACAAAGGGAACATAAAGGTAGTTTGGAAAAGCAAAAGGTTTGTGTGAATAATAAATTATTGCAAAAACCACCCACATGTATAAAATACACGAGGTGTACCAAAGACAGACAAAGGGCATCACCAGTGTCTCACAAATTGGCTCATTTATCAAGATGAGTGAGTTGGTTTGGGTCCCTGAGTTTAAGGGAACAACAGGAGGGAGATCAAGAAAGCTCCAACTGTGTTACATGACCAAGATGAAAAGATAAGTGTTACTCTTTAAGACATTGAAATATGTTTCAGAGGGAATTACTCAAGTTCCCAGAACAGTTAGGGGGAAGTCATGATGGTCTTGGGCGAAAGAAGAAGTCTTCAGAGAGAAGTTAGGAGATGATGCCTACATACAGGTGCCGAGTACATTCTTAAGAATCATTTGCTGGAGTACCAATACAGAACTTGTGGAGAGGAGAAAAAAAGACAGGCTGCAGGAAATCGCTCACCCTTCTTTTCTCTGCATGCTTAACTTGTACTGAGCAGCACTTTGGACCCTGCTTTCATACAGTTCTAGTAACTCTAAATTGTCAGACTACAGAAGTGAACTGCTGAGTTCACCATAAAATACAGATTGTAAGTCATATCTCTGGCAACTGATGTTACTGCAACCAATTTACCATCCGCTGCGGAGAGGTGAAGCCTGCACAAACCCAGTGTTATAATATCAGTTAAGCACCTCTGTTACCAAGATACATCTCAAAAGTAAAGAAGGCCTGTCTCCGGTCTGACTAAATTAAGGAACCCTACAGCTGTGTAAGTGAAACTTCCAGATATGTGATATGCACTCTGAAGAGTCATTTCCTCTGAGTTTACTCTGTTCTTGTGCATGTCCAGAGATTCAGCTGCTAGACAGTCATTCTGCTGGTAGCAAGTACGTTTCTCAGAAGCTGCCATACCTTAACAGAGCAGAGAGTCTACCACTTAAGAGAACACATGGAAAAATCCTATTCACAACCCCCATATGTAATAAAACAAAAAGCTACTTGCAAAAAAACACCTTAAAATAAATGGCTAGAATAGACTTGCCAGTTAAATTGTTTCAAGTTAGTTACAGACATAGCTTTTCATACAGATTTACTACTCTGCAGCACACACACAGTTGTAAACTACAGATGACTCCTGCCCCTCATACTGTGATCTAATTAAAACAGTAGTTTAGTTACAACCACATACTTCTGAACTTCTATACTATAAATTTTCTTTGGATTTTGTACTCAAAGTGAAGACAAGCAAATTACAATGTGTGATCAGTACCTGCTTCCTTCCTTCCTTCCAGAAGAACAAACAAATGTCTAAGGCACAGTAGCCGTGGGCAGACTGCCTTACCTGTGCTCTCTCTTCATCAAATTCCAGGCAGCCCATACCATCCAGTCTCTGTAGATCTATCCAGCCTTTCCAGATTACACAGACACCATTGAGAATCATGGGGGCCTTCAAGTACACCTGAAAGAAAAGCAAAACACGTGCTATGAGTTTGAAAGCCTTTACACACATGCCTGCACAATGAAAATACTGACGCAGGAAGCTTCTGTGTGTATTCTTAGAAGAACATCCAAACCAGCTGGTCACACGAGACTCTGCTTAACAGCTTCTCCTGCTTCCTTTCCAAGAACTTATTTTAATCAAGCAAGCGCTGTAACTTTTGCCTACTGTACTGAATGGAATAAATTTAAGCTGTGTTCTCATTTTATAAACTGGCATGCACCAGGATTTGGTTAGAATTCTGCTGCCGCTTCCAGTTAAAGCAACTGTTTTTCTTGTCAGCGTACCTTTCTGTCACAAGGAAGGCGGCATGCTGCCAGACAGGGAGGATCCTTCACAGCACATTTAAATGCTTAAGCAAACACATGCTTTCCTGCTCCCAAGAAGCACTGTATTTTACCCCAATACATGAGCTCTTTCAACAAAGGGCAAGCACCAGTTTCAGTCCTCCTCAAATTTAACAAGTCAGAGTTTAGCAAAATACACTATATACACACACCGTGCTAAAAATAAGAAAGTCTTCCTGCATCTATTCTAGCATTTGTGAACAGCTTTTCAGAAGAAGCAACGGCAGACGATCAAAAACCATCTACAGCATCAACGTGCACAGTGCCTTGAGCTGCAGCAAGGAATAATGCATGAGCTTCAGGCCCCGCATCTAGATAACGGCAGACGATACAGTGATTTAAAGCACAAGCATTTCCCCTTCTAAAGGCCAGAGATTCATCTCCACACAGGAAATATAAAAAGAACCAAATACAACACTAAAGCAGTTTGACACCCTATATTTAATGACACCAGCCTCAAAAAAAAAAAAAAAAAG
>Ga0065711_1052189_pt1 | contig 10064 bp, 6 predicted proteins | sample Hoacrofraction12_FD_59098 | JGI IMG/M metagenome (GOLD analysis project Ga0065711, IMG submission 59098) | Hoatzin crop microbial communities from Cojedes, Venezuela - Epithelial fraction 12 v2 (version 2) | ecosystem: Host-associated > Birds > Digestive system > Esophagus > Crop | place...
GGGGGCCCCGGCTGACCCACGGCAGCGTGCGGGCCGCGGCGGAACCCCGCGTTTCCCAGCAGCCCGAGCTGAGCGCAGAGCTGGGGCCCGGCCGCGGTGCGGGGCTGCCGCTCGGCCCCGAGGCCCGCGGAAGGCCGGGCTCCCCTTGGTGAGCGCAGCTGCGGGTTTGCCCGTCGCCAGCGGCCCTGGGGAGCCGGAAGGGTTTGCCGGGTGTGTGGAGGTGGCCGGGAAGGCGGCTGGGCCTCCGGCGAGGCGGCGAGCAGCCGAGAGAGGGTTTGTTGGCCGTTTCCCGGCCGGAGCTCCTCAGCCTTCCCCTTCCCGCACCCAGCAGAGCCCAGCTGCGGCGGTGGAGCCAGTGAAGGCAGTTAACCTTCCTGCAGTGCGAGGTGTGGCGGCGGACAGCGGGGTGGAGGTGACAGAGGGGTGGTGTGGCGGGAGACGGGCGGCGAGGGTGCGGAGCAGGGAGATCCCAAAGGGAGGAAGAGGAGCAGCGTGCGGGGGGCCGCGCTGCACGGCATCGCCCGGCTGCGCCCCGGTCTCCGAAACCGGCACCTGTACAGAGCTGTTTGCCTGACTGGCCTGCGCATGGCCGGGAGCTGGCTCTGTCTGCGTTCTCCGAAAAGCGGGCGCGTGAAGCTTGCGAACGCACTCCAGTAACTCTGAACTGGGTGTGCGTTGTTCTTACGGGAAATTTAATCTTACGAGTAGTTGGTGTGTGTGGGGAGTCCAGAAACGTGAACGTGAGGTCGGTTCCGTTCTTAGCCGTCGTCCTCCGACAGACGTAAGGAAGGAGGGGGAGTTATCGGGGGAGACAGGCGGCCTCGCTGACGTTTGGCTGGAGCTTGCCGTGCCGATGTGGTCCAGCGAAGGGTGTTCAACGTGCAGCTGACTGGCACAACATGATCGTTGTTTCCTGCACCCACTGAACCAACCCTTGAGTGTGCTCCATGTATTTTCTGTAACTTTCTCCCCCGGTAAGTAGCCCGCTGCTGCCCGAGAGGCAGAGTTGACCAGTGCTGGAGGTGATCAATGGAGAGCGGAGAGGGATGGATGTCTTCGGGGCTGCACCACGCACGCAGCCTCTTCCAGCTGCCGCCGATGTGCCCCGAAAGGCCTTTAGCTGGTCCGCAGGTACTTGTTGCCGCCCCTTCCCAGGGATCTTCGTTTAAATCAGTTGCGGCCGACATGAGCTGGGCTAGATGTGCAGGGCGGGCGTGGGAGGGGAGCGGTGCGGCCACAGCCACGCTTGTGCTAAGCGGCAGCGTGCCCGCTGTGGCTGTTTCCAACAGCCGCCCGGCGCTGGCTGCTTGAGAGGGGGAACTGAATCTCCCTGCCACTCGCTCTCCCCCTAAGTACACGTCTGAAATTTGTGAAGTGCTACACCTTAAGTTGCCATATCTTACTTAAAGTGCTGTATCTTAGCTGGTAGCAGTACTCAAAAAGGACACGTTAAACCCTTGCCTTTACCTGTCGTGGTTGCTAACAGTACACACTGCTGCTGTGGCTTGGGCACTTGGCTTCTGAAGGGTTCGCCAGCTGGTGCCAGCAGCTTTATCGATAATTCAGGTGACTTGCCCCATATCTCGCAGAGCGTTCTGTAGGGTTATGGTTTTCTAACGGGGACACCTAGTGGTAAAGTAACTTGTACTTAAATGTCTATTATTTGAGTCCTTTTCTCCATGTCTGCTGTTTCTGTGCTTGCTAGCTGTTGTCATTATTTAAGCAGTAAATTTCTGATGCTGCCATTAGAAAGCTTCGATTTGTTTATCAATGACAAGCCAAACTCTTCTCAGATCATAGCATATAATGCTTTCCCATGTGATTTTTTTTGGTAAAATAAACACATTTTTGTAAAAGCCCTTCATTCATCCTTCCTTTCTTTCTTCTTATGTCTGTTCCTTAGTAGAAGAACAAGGTGTTTACATAAAGAACAGGTACATGTAACAGATAAAAAAGAGGGTCACTAGTCTAGTACGCTGGTACGTCTGCTATCAGAGAGTTGTGTAAGGAAAGTGGATAAGGAATTCTAGAAGTTTGTCGTTCGACAAGGGCTGTTTGTGGAATCATGCCTGGGTACTCGAGTTCACCACAATGCCTGCAGGGCTGGAAGGAAGCTGCCTCTCCTGCTCTGCTTCCGAGGACGCTGGAGTGTAGTGGACCGGCTGCTTCGTGTTTTCTCACTGTCCAGAGAAGAGTCAGATGCCACTTCGCAACAAAATAGTGAAACATATCCATGAGCACCCGTTTTGTAGTATAAGCTAGCAGCATACTCCTTTGCTTTAACTGTGGGGGTGCAGACATCTGCCACATGGGTTTTCTGCTCCCTGCAGACGGCATTTTGATGCAACAACTTCAGAAGTCATGGAGGAAGAAAGACATTTGGTAACCTTGGGTTGACCCAGAAGATGGCAAATAGGATCTTTAAAGCCCAGCAGGTAGCACAGCCGATAACACCCTACTGTGAGGCTGGTACCGAGCGGAGTAGTGCAGGGGTCTAGCTGGGGACCCATCCCGCTTAACATTTTTTTGGTGACCTGGAGGAGATGATAGACCGCTTCGTCGTGGGGTCTGCAGATGACACTAATTAGCCAGGTCAGAGGGACCCAGCCAGGTGGGAGGAAGGGGCCACCCGGAGCCCAGCGACGCTCAGCGAGGCCGAAGGCAGAGCCCTGCCCCAGGGAGGACGAGCCCCAGCAGCCGCACGGGCTGGGGCCGGGCTGCCTGGGGAGCAGCTCTGCCTGAAGGGGCCTGGTGGGCAGCGAGCTGGGCACGAGCCCGCAGTACCCGGGCAGCAGAGGCGGCCGGCAGCCTCCCGGGCCCTGCCAGCGGGGACGCGGCCGGGAGCTCGCCTGAAAGGAGGGATCATCCCTCTGCTCAGCGCTTGTTAGATCATACCTGGAAAGCCGCGTCCATTGTCAGATCCGCAGCCCAAGAAAATCATTGACAAACTGGCACAGGTTTGGTGGGGAGCCACCATGATGGGTCAGGGGCTGGAGAACCTGCCCTGTGGGGAGAGGCTGGGGGAGCTGGGCTGCTCCAGCCTGGAGAGGAGATGGCTTCGGGGGTCCTAACAGCAGCCTGCTCGTCCCTGCGGGGAGTGTATTGAGAAAGTAGAACCAGGCTCTTCACAGCGTTGCATGCTGGCGTGAAGTGAGACAACAGGCTTGTCTTGAGAAGGGGATGTTCAGACTGGGTATATGAAAAACGTCTTTGTGCAGGACAGTCAGGTGGTGGGGCAGGTCGCTCAGGGAGGCTGTGCGGTCTCCATCCTTGGGGACTCTCAAAACCCAACTGAATAAAGCCCTCGGCAGCCTGGTCTGAGCTCAGAGCTGACCCTGCTTTGCACAGGAGGTTGGACAAACGACCTTCAGAGATCTTCCCACCCAAATTATTCTACAATTATATGGATTTTTACCTCTGTGTATGTGTGTATGTATATACACGTATCTATTCTGAGTAATGACTGATTAGTAACAGTGGTTTTGCAAAGCATGTTCTTTTGGATTCTAAAAAGAAAATAAAAAAAATATCTGTGTTGCTCAATCCCTCTAGTTGAAGGGCCAGAAATACGTTTATTATGTTTCAACTGGTATTTTTAATTATAATTGGTATTTCTGAGCCATTTACATGTGAGAGCTAGCCTGTTGGTAAGTGGCATTTAGATAATGAAGTGTTGCATCCCTTTTCAAGACAACATAGTTCTGTTCTAATATATTAATAGCTGATTTTAGCCTGTACTGTGGCTCTGTTTCTTCACTCTGCCTTTCTAACATCTTTTGAATCTGCTGGATAATTTTAGTCGAATTTGAAGGACAGATAGATGTCTCAGAAATAAACAAGTCACCGGATGGAGTGACCAAGCTAGTCTCTCTGCGGAGGGTAAGGCAGACGCAGCTCAGTGGTTACATGACTTTTCATTCCATCTTTTTTTGGGGGGGGCTTTGTGCGAGTAACAATCTCCTGGTTTTACTCCATGGTCGTCAGGATCATAACAGGACAGCTGGGTTACTGGGGTGAGGAGAGGTCTCTGGAGCCAGGGAAGGAGAGAGCGAACAGCAGAGAACTTGGACCTGCAGGAAACCAAGCTCCCGTTGTTCTGCAGCTTGCTTTCTGAGGAAAGGTTTGTCAGTGGTTTGCCAAGTGCTTTGGAGGGTACCCTGATCCATTTCATGCAATCCGTGGTCAACGTTGTGTGATTTCAGTAATGTCACAAGATAATAGAGCTGATTCATAGTTCAGGGCTCATGCCTTGGTGTCCTGCTTGGAGTATCTGAATGCTGATGACTTGGAGACTGCAAGGGACCCATCTGAAAATAAAATAGGTCCGTAGCAAGAGTCACTATGGGAAAATAACTCCAGCTTCTGTCTCTAAGAAACTGAATAACCCCTGAACCTCTAAACAGCTTACATGGTATGGTAGTCGTATCAAGACCTGATCCTGAAGCCTCTTCTCTCTCTCCGGTGGCTTGGTGCGGGTACGCATGGCCAGCTGGGGTCTGCCTGCGTCCAGCTGAACACCTCGTGTCTCTGCTACAGGTTCAGGGCACAGTTTCCATCCCTCCTCAAGAAATAACAGCTTTCATCCCTTACTATGAATACATGATGAAATGGGTAAGAGCAGGAGCACACATGCCGTTCCTGGCACAGAGGAGGAAATAACCAGTTGGGGGGGCAGCTTGTTTTGGGGACAGTGCTGCCTTAAAATGCTTGTGAAACTACAGCCTCAGGCGTTCTTGAGCTTTCTGTTTCACCATCTGAAGGGATGCCATCTACACATTTTTTTTTAAAGCTTCTGAAAAGCTTAGTCTGTTTTGTGAGGAATGTGTTAGGTATCATAGATATTTATGTAATTATACTAATGAAGTGGTTTTATTTATTGTTTTCTGAGGAAATGCTTGGTATTTTTAGATTCGTGTTCTTCAGAGAGAGGAGATGAATTTCCTGTGAAGAGTTTGAATATGATTTTTTCAAATGTCTTCAGAGAAAAAAGTAAACTTGAAGAGTGATTACAGAATATTGGCTAATTAGCTATAGTGTAACTGCTTTAATTACTTTTATCCCTGAAGCCACATGACTGTGCAGATGACTAGCAGATGACTTATTTAAAAAAAAAAAAAAGACGTGTTCACACTGCAAGGTTAATGAGCCTAATTAAATATAGTTTTCCTTAGCCAGATACTAAATCATAAAGCTTGGGGGAGTGGGGGAGGGAGCGAATCCAAAGGCAGTCAGTTCTATTTCAAATAATGGTTTTATTCTGATTTTTAATGCAAAAAAAAAAAAGCTGGAATTGTGAGTGATTTTTCTGAATAGAGACACTTACATTTAAAGATTTAGTGAGACCTCACATGGCAAACTTTGAAAGTCTATTTAGAGACAATTATGCTGAGACATATTTGTTTTCACTTGCCCACTGCTTTAACTGATGGAGAAATGGGCTTGACTAAAAGGTCTGTGTTAGATAGAAGTCTCCATCTGCTGCTGCGTATCACCAGAACCTTTGTCCTTCCTCGCCGTGCGTTTTTTTTCCTACACCATTTTATTTCCTTTAGTGAATGTTTGACGTTTTACATTGAGTTGTAGAGACAGCATGGAGTTCTGATTTTTTAAAAAATTATTTTGTTTTTTTAAATTTTATGCCTGTGCTGTGGACAGTGGTTCGATATCCCAGATTCAAAAAAATACTTGGACATCCAAATTCTATGATCTTTCAAGGAAACTTGTGACTTGGGCACAAAAATTAGATGTTACTCCTTACTGAGTTGCCATGTGTGAGCTGCCTTGATGACTAGTCTTGAGTTATTGAAAAGAGAAAGTAAAATGTATTACACAGTGAAACGGGCGTAAGCCAGCGAATTTCGTTGTATTTGCAAAGAACATGCAGTCAGCTATTGCTGATCAGCTGACGTATGGTGACTTTCACAGGTGACTTTGGGCAAAGCAAAGGTAGTAGCTTATTTCACTTCCACTGTTCTTCCCCATCTTTTCTCCCATTGGTTATGAATTCACTCTTTTTGTTTTTCCCTTTCTTCAGATGGTATTATTATACTCGACTATGTCCTTTAAGCTAACCTAGTGTGCAATGCTCTATTTCCTGAAAAGATTACTCAGGCCTTCTGAGAAGCAATGCTCAAAAGTCAGGTGGGGCAGATACGATAGCTCTGTGTGTGTCTCTACCAAAGTCCTCTACAAGAGGAACCAGACCAAATCCTCTCCAAATAAGAAGTAATAGAGAGTTAACCTGCTCATGGGGGAAATTTCTGTTCTTTTACTTAAATTTTTGTCTGAAACCTGAATTTTCCGTATCTAGCAGACTGGACGCTGTCTTCATATTCTTCCAAACTCTTCTATAGAAGGCTGTAGTTTTTATAAATTAATTATTTAGTTGGATTTCTTGATTGTCTTTCATCATGTGGAAAGAATAGGTTAACACAGAGTAACTGAAGAGATCCTTATTAGAGAGTGAGAAGCCGAGTTCCTCATCTAAACTGCTTTCTTTGATTTTTATCACATTTTCCAAAGGGGCCGAAAGGTCACCATGCACCCAGTAGGGTTCGTAACTTATCTGGATAAATTGGATTATGATTAAATGATTCTACCTGAGCACTTGGCACATGGTACGAGAATCACAACAGAGAGTTTGTGTTTCCTTCCTTCCTTTATTTATTTATTTGTATTTTCCTCCCCCATGGACTTTGTCAAATATTGCCTGTAGTGGCCCCGTGGCACGTGGCGCATGCTCTCAGCTGATCACATAGGAGCCTCAACCTTAAAGCAACTGCAGAGGATGTAGAGGTTTCACTAGCTTATATTTCAGCTGTCGGTGTTTGCATGGTTTGCATTTATTGATATTCAAGAAGAAGGAGAAAGTTCTATCCATAGGTTTTGCAGCAATAGCTTTTCTCACCTGCTTGAGCTTCAGATGAGCTTCTTGCTTTAGGGGCAGAGTGAATAAGCCTGTGGCTTTGAAAGCGGAGAGAAGTAATGAGGGTTTGTGGTTCGACTGGTTTGCAACTTTGCAAGCTCCTCCTTTTCTTTGTCCCTATACGGTGAGACCGATGCTAAAGTCTTCAAGAAATCCTTAAATTCCTTAGGATTCCTTTGAAATTCCTTCTTTGATTTACTTTTTCTGCTTTTGGCCAACATTTTGACCTTGTAGGTACCACTCATTTAATTCCTTGTCTGTAGTAATAGGAAAGCAGTAGCAAGGTGGCTTACTGTGCTGAGAACAAGATTTTCTTTAGGTGTGTTTCGTGCCTTTGTCCTGCATTTCTGCTGAGTCATCTTTACCGTAAATTGGTTTCTCCGGAGCTTTCCATAAGTCTAATTAGGAAAACAAGCTTGTATTTACACATACTTTAGCTAGTATATTAGGTCTGCACTTCTTTTGGTGATTAAAACTATAAAGTAGGAAGAAAAAAATTGAGGCTAGGATTTCTGTGCAAAATTAGTGATTATGGCTATTGACTTTTTTAAAGTTTTAAACCTTTTTTAATCAATGTGCTCAAGGGAAATGCAAGTTTCATATAGTAGTGAAGAAAACTTGTAGAGACGAGATACTCTTAATAAATTAGGTCACCCAGAATTATTATCTCTTAGTATCTGAGCGTGTGTCCATATACTGACCTTAACTGATGATGGTATTTGATGATTGATGGTGGTGATTTGCTGATGATTGGTTGTTAATGATTGTTGATGTTGTCCTCAGAGTATTTTCATGGATTGCTTATATTATCAGTATTTAGAAGAATTATGTTTTGGGATATGAGATGCTTGAAGGATGATCTGATTTATTTTTCCTGTATACTTCTGTGAGCAGTTGGTGTTTATTAACATTAAAAATTACACTTTTGGTTTATCATACTAAGCAGAAATTTGAAGATTCAAGGGCCTGAACCCTCAGTTCTCCTTTATCAGTCAGTTGCCCTTCGTTAAGCAGTATCCAATTTTTGTTACTTCTGTTTTCAGACAGTTCCATTATTTTGGAAAAGGTTGAGTGTCTGCTTCTCTTTGGGTCTGGTTGTTGTTCACAGACACTGAAACTTACTGGAAGTGTGGGCCAGGCTGCCTGCAGTGGGCACTTGAAGGAATGCATGCGTTGAAGACATTGCCCTGTGCCCTCCTGGGTACTTGGCACGGTGAGCGCATCTCAGCAGCTTCTATCCAAGTATGTTGCCCAGGAATTCAGTGCTTTTGGGAACTTGCAGTTAGTCAGGCCCTAGTAGCAGATTCAGTGAAATTAGCTCTAGACAACGACAACTCAAATGCTTTGTCATGCAAGGGGCTGTCCAGGGATTTTGGTGGTTGTGTGGGGTACAGTTCCTGTAAGCAAAGGTTCACGCACATGAAAAATACTGCTGTATCCTGGGTGCCAGCAGCTAAGCGAAGGGCTCGATAAATGTTACCATATTATGGAATCAAGAAGTGAATCAGCAAGCAATGGCAGAACGCTGTTTTGTGGGGCCTTTTTATATGTTATGTGTGTGATAAACTTCATAGCCCAGGACTGGCAACATACTGTCTCAGCAGCAGCGAATTAACTCAGTTGTAACGGCAAACAAAACTTGCTGTGTGAAACATCCAGTTCACAGATCGTACCCTAACAGAAGTTAACGCAGTTATGATAACTTGGACTGGTGATAAATATGCAAGCCCTTAAAAGGACATAAAAGCACAACATTCTCTTCAGAGGTCCCAAACCAAGCTACAACTTTCTTCTGAAGTCCCACACCACATATTAAAAGAGCACAGAAATAGATGAGACTCTTCTTCTTGTGTTCCCCACCCCAGAACTTGGCTGGATCTCGACAGTGCATGTGAATCGACCTGCAGTTGTGAGGCATGCAGAACGAATCAAAAAATGGAGAACTGTGAAAGGTAATTGGCAAGTAAGTGCTCTTTTTATGCATTCTGTTGCTGTATTTTTAAAGCAGTCACTCTCCCTCTCCAGGCTGCAATATTGAATTTTTTTCAAGATGCACGTAAACTTAAAAGATGTGCTTGTCCATGTCTTATTTTAGTAATTTGTATTTGATGATGATGGGATGGAATAAGGTGGCGCATTTATCCAAACAAGTTAAAAACCTTATAACTCACGAGTGGCAAAGCTGCAAATGAATTTAAGTCATCTTTATTCATGAGTGGATTAAATTGTATATTACTATCCCACCACATTTATTCTGTTTCCCAGACAGACTTCTCTGCACGCTGCCTTCTTATTTTTTAATTTTAAAGCTGTAAGATGTGATCATGGTCCCTGTCAAGTTTGACCTACCTGGATGATTTTTCTTTACTTAAACATCCCCAACACGTGTGATTTCTTTTCTTAACTAGCTCTTACATAAAACTCAAAACTCTTGAGTGGGTGTGGCGCTCAGTGGAGAGAAAGGGGGAAAAAAAAAGGAGGGAAAAGAAAAAGAAAGAAATAAATTAAAACAAAGACTACTAATGTTAAGGGATCTGACTTCTCAACTTCTGAGATAAGGTAAATGACCAGTTATTGTCCATCTTAGTATAAAAGAGGTTCATGTAAGCCACCGCTAAAGCCAGTGGTGCAAATGAACGTTTCTTCAAGGCTATCTTGTATTCATTGAACGCGCATATTTAATGTCTTAGCAGTTACCGTCAGCCTCCGCTGCTTACTGCCTGCCTGCCAGAGCTGGCCGATACTGGCCTGGTGTGCGTTTTGGTTTCTCCAGTTTGTACACAAGAGTGGTGATGCAAACCCACCAGGTCAGCAGCGTGACCTGATGCGTTCTGCAAAGCGGAGCAGGCGAGGCACAGCCACGTGCTGCTTCCAGCTGCCTCGGCAGCCGGCCGGGCAGTGCCGAGAGGGGATCGGTGGGCAGAGCTGGCTGCGGGATGCCGGCAGTGCTGGGGCACCGTTCAGCCAAGGGCTAGGTCTGAGAATCATAGAATCATAGAACGGTGAGGGTTGGAAGGAACCTTAAAGAGCATCTGGTTCCAGCCCCCCTGCCATGAGCAGGGACACCTTCCACTAGACCAGGTTGCTCAGAGCTCCATCCAGCCTGGCCTTGAACACTGCCAGGGAGGGGGCAGCCACA
>Ga0065711_1052187_pt1 | contig 10063 bp, 6 predicted proteins | sample Hoacrofraction12_FD_59098 | JGI IMG/M metagenome (GOLD analysis project Ga0065711, IMG submission 59098) | Hoatzin crop microbial communities from Cojedes, Venezuela - Epithelial fraction 12 v2 (version 2) | ecosystem: Host-associated > Birds > Digestive system > Esophagus > Crop | place...
TTTCTCTCTTTCTTTCTTTCTTTCTTTCTTTCTTTCTTTCTTTCTTTCTTTCTTTCTTTCTCTCTCTCTTTCTTTCTTTCTTTCTTTCTCTCTTTCTTTCTTTCTTTCTTTCTTTCTCTCTTTCTTTCTCTCTTTCTTTCTTTCTCTTTCTTTCTTTCTTTCTCTCTTTCTTTCTCTCTTTCTTTCTCTCTTTCTTTCTTTTTCTCTTTCTTCCTCCCTTTCTTTCTTTTTCTCTTTCTTCCTCTCTTTCTCTCTTTTCTTCTCTTTCTTTCTCTCTTTCTTTCTCTCTTTCTCTCTTACTTTCTCTCTTTTTTCCCTCTTTCTTTCTCCCTTCATTCATTCATTCATTCTTTCCATCCTTCATTGTCTATGAGACAGAATTACAGCCTGAAAACCACTTATGATTTTACACATCCCTTCACACTAGCTCTCCTTTCTCTAACAGCCTACTAGCCACATAGGTAGCAGGAGCAAGCAACTCACTGCCACAGCTCAATCACAGAAACATAGGTTGGAAAAGACCTCTAAGATCATCAAGTCCAACCATCCACCCAACAACATCGTGTCTACTAAACCATGTCCTGAAGTGCCACATCTACACGTTTTTTAAACACCTCCAGGGATGGGGACTCCACCACCTCCCTATTCCAGTGCCTGACCACTCTTTCAGTAAAGAAATTTTCCTTAATATCCAATCTAAACCTCCCCTGATGCAGCCTGAGGCCATTCCCTCTTGTCCTATTGCTAGTTAGTTGGAAGAAGAGACCAACACCTGCCTCACTAGAACCTCCTTTCAGGTAGTTGTAGAGAGCAAGAAGGTCCCCCCTCAGCCTCCTCTTCTCCAGATTAAACAGACCCAGCCCCCTCAGCCGCTCCTCATAAGACTTGTTCTCTAGACCCCTCACCAGCCTCATTGCCCTTCTCTGGACACACTCCAGCATCTCAATGTAATTCCTGTAGTGAAGGGCCCAAAACTGATCACAGTACTCCAAGTGCGGCCTCACCAGTGCCAAGTACAGGGGCACGATCATGTCCCTAGTCCTGCTGGCCACACTATTCCTGATATAAGCCAGGATGCCGTTGGCCTTCTTGGCCACCTGGGCACACTGCTGGCTCATGTTCAGCTGGCTGATGACCAGCACCCCAAGGTCCTTTTCCGCCATGCAGCTTTCCATCCACTCCTCCCCAAGCCTGTAGCGTTGCATGGGGTTGTTGTGGCCCAAGTGCAGGACCCGGCATTTGGCCTTGTTGAAACTCACATAGTTGGCCTTGGCCCATCGATTCAGACTGTCCAGATCCCTCTGCAGGGCCTTCCTACCCTCAAGCAGATCAACACCCCCACCCAGCTTGGTGTCATCTGCAAACTTACTGAGGGAGCACTGAATCCCCTCATCCCGATCATTGATAAAGACGTTAAACAAGACTGGACCCAAAACCGAGCCCTGGGGAACACCACTCGTGACTGGCCATTAATTCCATTCACCACAATCTGTGCACTTAGCCATCCAGCCAGTTTTTTACTCAGTGAACAGTACACCTGTCTAAGCTGTGAGTCGCCAGCTTCTCCAGGAGGATCTTGTGGGGAACGGTGGCAAAGGGCTTACTAACGTCCAGGTAGATAACATCCACAGCCTTTCCCTCATCCACTAGGCAGGTCACCTGGTCATAGAAGGAGATCAGGTTGGTCAGCAGGACCTGCCTTTCATGAACCCGTGGTGGCTGGGCCTGATCCCCTGGTTGTCCTTCCCTTTCCCAGTGAGCATACTCAGGATGAACTGCTCCATAATCTTGTCCGGCACCGAGGTCAGGCTGACAGGCCTGTAGTTCCCGGGTTGCTCTCCCAGCCCTTCTTGTAGATGGGTGATCCTCCAGTCATCTGGGACGTCCCCTGTTAGCCAGGACAGCTGATAGATAATGGGGAGTGGCTTGGGCAGCTGCTCCGCCAGTTCTCTCAGCACTCTTGGGTGGATCCCATCCAGCCCCATAGACTTGATAGTGTCCAGGTGGCATAGCAGGTCATGATCTGATTCCTTCTGGATTATAGGAGGTTTGTTCAGCTCTCATTCCCTATCTTCCAGCACTGTGGGCTGACTACCCTGGGAATAACCAGTCTGACTACTAAAGATTGATGCAAAGAAGGCATTAAGTACTTTAGCCTTCTCCTCATCCTTGGCTGCAATTTACCCCCTGCATCCAATAAGGGATGGAGATTCTCCTTGGCCCTCTTTTTGTTGTTGATGTATTTGTAAAAACATTTTTTGTTGTCCCCTACAAAAGTGGCCAGCCTGAGTTCTAGTTGGGCTTTTGTCTTTCTAATTTTCTGTCTGCATGACCTAATGAGATCCCTGTACTCGTCTTGACTCACCTGCCCTTTCTTCCATAAGTGGTAGATCTTCTATTTTTTTCTGAGTCCCAGCAAGGCAGGTCGTCTTCCCCACCAGTACGTCTTGTAGCACGTGGGGACAGCCTGCTCCTGTGCCTTTAAGACTTCCTCCTTGAAGAATGTCCAGCCTGCCTGGACCTCTTTGCCCTTCAACACTCTCTCCCCAGGTACCCTCTCAACCAGCATCCTGAACAGGCCAAAGTCTGCCCAACAAAAGTCCATGGTGGTGGTTTTGCTGGGCCCCCTCTTTACTCCACCACAAACCAAGAACTCTATCATTTTATGGTCTCTCAGCTCAAGATGGCCTCTGACCACCACATCTCCCACTAGTCCTTCCCTGTCAGTAAACAGTAGGTCTAGTGAGGCACCTCTCCTGGTAGTCTCACTCACCAGCTGTGTCTGGAAGTTATCTTTCACACACTTCAGGAACCTCCTAGACTGCTTTCTCTCTGCTGTGTTGTATTTCCAGGAGATATCCAGTAAGGTAAAGTCTCCCACAAGAACAAGGGCTAGTGGTTGTGAGACTTCTGCCAGCCTCTTGTAGAAAACTTCATCTGCCTCTTCATCCTGGTTGGGTGGACTATAACAGACTCTCAGAAGGATATCTGCCTTGCTGGCTTTCCCCCTCATCTTTACCCATAAACATTCAACCTTGTCATCGCAACCGTCAAGCTCTATACAACTGAAGCAGTCCCTGACATACAGAGCCACCCCACTGCCTCTCTTTCCTCGCCTATCCCTGCTGAAGAGTTTCTAGCCATCCATCGCAGCACTCCAGTCATGAAAGTCATCCCACCATGTTTCTGTGATGGCGACCAAGTCATTGCTGTCCTGCTGCACAATGGCTTCGAGCTCCTCCTGTTTATTGCCTGTGCTATGTGCATTGGTGTAGATGCACTTGAGCTGGGCTGTTGATCTCACCCCCAACCCCAGCATGCCACACCTGGGCTCATCTCTAGTGAGCCAGGTTATATCCCCTTCCTCCTTCAAACCTGTTTTAAAGCCCTCTCAATGAGCCCCACAGCTCATGAGCAAGAATCCTTTTTCCCCTTTGAGACAGCTGGACTCCGTCTGTCGCCAGCAGGCCCGGTGCTGTGTAACCCTCCCCATGATCAAAGAAACCAAAATTCCACTGATGGCACCAGCCTCTGAGCCACCTGTTAATCAGGTGTTTTTCTGTCCCTTTCAGTGTTCTTCCCTGCCACTGATGGGATTGAGGAAAACACCACCTGTGTCCCTGATCCATCAACCAGTTGCCCCAGTGCCCTGAAGTCCCTTTTGATGGCCTTGGGACTTCTCTCCATGATCTCATCACTGCCAACCTGCATTACCAACAGTGGGTAATAATCAGAGGGACCAGGGAGTTTCCTAGCAACATCCCTAACCCGGGCCCCAGGGAGGCAGCAGACTTCCCTGCGGGTTGGGTCTGGTCGGCACATAGGGCCCTCTGTTCCCCTCAGAAGGGAATCGTCTATGACAATGACCCTCCTTTTTTTCTTAGCCAGGGCAGTCATAATGCTTGGGGCTGACTGACTTGTCCTAGGCAACCCCCCGGATGGACCTTCACCCGCATCCTCATTTGCTGGGCCCTCACATTCCGGAGCCCGTATCTGCTGCTTGAGGGCAACTGGGAGGTGAGGGAGGCCGGGAGGTGATTCGCTTGCTGCCCCGAGCAGGGACCCATTTCCATTCCCCCCCATCTCTTAGACCCTCTCTTTCTGCTTGGTGGCAAGAGGGTAGGAGGTCCTCTGCTTCTCGTGGAGCCGCCTCCTGCTGCCTTGGCCTCAGGGGGGGCAGGGTGCGGCTCCGCCAGTCATTCTCCCTCTCACACTCCCTGATGCTCCTTAACCTCTCCACTTCCTCCTTCAGCTCTGCTACCAGGCTGAGCAGGTCATTCACCTGGTTGCACCAAACCGTACTCGTCCTCTGGTACGAGTGCCAGGCTCAGGCACTCTCTGCCGCCAGAGACATGGACAGCTGTGTTTGTGTGGGACTTCCGTCTGGGTCCCCACACTCCTCCTGCCGACAGCTTTCCTGTGAGTGGAAACCATGGCTAGAATGTCTCCTGGGAGGGTGATGTCCACTAGTCAGGTTGCCAGGAGGGGGACTGCGCCCTGTCCTCTCGCCTTCCCCACATGGCCTGCCTGTGCCGACTGCCACATGAATTGCTGCTCCATGCCCTGTTTTCCGGCCTTGTTCGCCACACTCCTGGTGACTCGCACTCCCAGGGGGCTGCTTTTGTACGCGAAGTGGTTTGGCTGCTGTCACGCTCATCTCCACCCACTCTCTGGGGGGGCCTGGGGTCTCCTCTCTCTCCCGACACTTTTGCCACCTTGCTACCGCAGTTTTGCCACTTCAGGAAGGGTCCCTCAGTGCGAGCCTCCGATTCAGAGCCCTTCGCATTTGGTGGCTTCCAGCTCAAGCTCATAGCTCCTACGCCTCATTTCAGCACTCTTGTAGAAGGGCTGTAGGCAAAGACTAACTGGTTCATTCGCCATTCAGAAATGAGAATAGAGACAGAAAACCAAGGAGTCTGATTTTGTAACTTTGTAACAATGACAACACCTTCTTACAGAAGGGAACCCTCTCTACCCCTGCACTACTTCAGGATGCAATGCTTTAACTGCATCAGCCTAAGAAATGCAGCACTCCCTTGTCTGCAACCAGCAGCTTCAACCTTGCTTCTGTCTTCAAGGAGATTTGGAACGTCACTTGGTCCAATGTCAGATTCTAGATGAAAACAAAGGTAGTGGCAGGAAAGGAGACGCACTGAGGGACCTCATCTACAATGTAAGCTTTTTCCACAGAGAAGGCAATTATGTCTGCCCTGATAACAATGACAAAACATATAAAGATGGAAGAGGTGCAAGGGAAACATAAAATGGGGAATGTAAGATAATCTTCTCATTAAAGAAAGGGCTGCAAAAATTTCCAAGGAATTGTGACCAATTCTATCATCTATTCCAGCTGTACTCAAGAAATAACTTAACTTTTCCAAGAGAATTAAATTATTCTTGGGACTATGGGAGTTTGGACTGTTATTCTTCTCCAGAATAATTTTCTTCAACTGTCCAAATTCTGCACTGTGTCTTTGTGAGTGGTTAAGGCTGGATGGCCATCAAGGTTCACAGCAGCCTTGAAATATGTGATGTTCAGCCCTTCTATAATTGATTTAGCAGATCAGCAAAAGCTGTTCCCAGCCTTATCTGTTTTTTGGTCAACACTTGAAGTTTCACTTCATATGGCATTTTTAATTTAACGTTATTCTCTGTAGCAGTTGTTCCTCAGCTCATTTCAAGTATTTCCAATGTAGTGCTATGATGAATGACTAATCTGAAATGGTTACAACTCTTGGAATGAGACAGTTCAACTAGAACCAACTGGAGTTTGTAACTCTCAGCAGATCTTGACCTGACTATATTAGCAAGGAAAGATAGTTCATGGCCTGATGTCACAGTCAGACAATCACAAGTCAGTCTGTCTTGTGCTTTGATTGGTTTTGGCATATCACCATTCTGTGTCATGGTCTTCTGTCAATAAAAGGGATTGTAATCACTGCCTTCATAGAAAAATAACACTGTAGAGCATGAGATATTCAAGTCCCTGACTGAGACCCACAAAAACACCTAGTGTAGGTTGCTAAGAAAACTTCCCTATGAGGAAAAGGCAGCTGTCATTAGTCTTTTTCTAATTTCCAAGTCAACTTGGAGTTTATGTAAGCATAAAGAAAAACTAGACAGGGCAGTATTAGCAGTGTAAAATATCTGGAGACCTCTGTCAAAAGTGTCAGAGAAAGAATCTAGAATGTTATTTGTTCTCTGCCAAGCCAAGCAAGGTCTGGAGAGGTAATATCTTTAATTAGAATTAGACTAACTCATATAGTTACAAAAAGTGAAGATATTTGATTTTGGGCAGCTAAGTTATTCTTCAGATCTAAAAGAAAGCAGCGTGAAACTTCACAGCTGCGGAGTAGCTCACAGCAACTTCTCTGAGTCAAAGCAGGTATGTCAATCAATCAGGTGGAGGGAAAGGCAGACTGATACTTGTTCAATAAATAACAGGAAGTTGAGAGGGGATATGGACACTTCCATTAAAAGATGCTAATATAAGTCCTCTATACTGTTGAAAGGAGTATTCAAATATGAGGAAACAAGGTTCTCTTCTGCAGAAGTGTGTTTTTCAAACACAATAGCAAACCAAGCTTTTCTACACTGACAACAATGTTCGCAGCTTTAAAGAAGAGGAATGAAAATATACTTGTCAATATTTTGTTCTTGGACACTACTCATTTTACATGTGATAACACTAGTTATAGAGTGTGATCTGGAAACTACACAATAATTTGTGAACTACATTTCTCCAAATCTTTCCTAATGACATGATATTGGAAATGTAAAAAAATCAGTCTTCAATGACATGTCCAGTTACATCTTTAGTAACTAATAATGATAAATACCCCAAGAATCTGCTTTACAATTAGTATGCTGATTTGTTTTCTCCTGGAAAAAGCACACAAACTGTTAAAATTACTTTTTTAAAAGCTGTGCCAAAGATTTAGTTTTAATTTGCTTATCTGTAAAGGTCTCACATTTTTCTTTTCTTACTGGCTTGCTCACTATTAGAATGCCACTACTTTGTAAACATCCGTCTCCACAACATATTATTATCGTAATCACCATCATCATCATCTCATAGTATGAGATATTCTAGCCACAAATATACCTAAAAGAGTCCTTCCCCTTAGTGTAATTCAACAATAAAAGTTACTGAAATACGACGACGTCTCTCAAGAAAATGTTTGCAACAGTATGGGTCAGGTAAGCAACTCTAGTTACTATAGCAACATAGCACGAAGTAAAAGCACATTTAAATATCAGGGAACGAAATCTGAAGAAGACAGAGCAATGTTATATGCGTGTATCTCTAGTCTGTGTCAAAACTGTATGAAACTCTGCTACGTAAGTAAGGTTACAGAGACTGTACTGAAAAGCATAATGAAGCAGACAAATTTCTATGAATTTACTAGCTTAAACTCTTCCACATTAAAAGGTAACTCGTACCTTCAAGGCAATCTCAAAATCTGTTGAGCATTTTTCCCTTGAGTTCTTGTAATACACCTAACTCTCTTCCTGACTAGCACGTTTTGGCTGTGCCAGAAGACTCAGACTTTGGATTATAAATACCGGATGCAGATAATATTCAATCCCTATTAGTATTCTGCATTACTTACACTGGTTTAAGGCAGGTAAAATAAGAAGATTTCATACCTGTAGAAAACACTGTTTATGGTCTTGATTTACTTTTTCAGAAGCTTCTCTTTTTCCCTTATGTCTCCAGGAGCTTATTGAGATGAATAGGATGTAACTAACTGGTGTTACCAGGTCAAAAGGACTAGATAGAATTATTCATGGACCAGGCAATTGTTCTGAGAAAATTTCATTGACGTCTAAGACTGTGAGCTTTTACATTCCATTTTATTTACTTCTGCGTAGGAGGGAAAGAATGTTACATATTGGCAGAAAGAACCATTAAAACACTGTGGCATAGCAGACTTTTTCACAGAAATATCACTGGAAAAAACACAAAGATACGGATAGCCCTACATACCTGAGGTGTCATCTTTCTGAAGCCAGCAGGTTACTAGTCAGGACACAGTGCAACCTGGATAGGCAGAAATGAGTTAGAACTGTCTTGCTCAACCCTGGCAGCTACTGCAGCAGGAAGCAAACTGCAAGAAGGCAGAAACTCCCTAAGCTTCACTGTAAGCCCATGCCTAGTTTAGCAGCTGTGAAGCAGGGGAAGGAGCATAACCTGTAACTGTACAATGAGAGAAGGAAGATCCCACATATATCCACCCTCATTTCTTCTGTTCTCAGATATGAAAGCATTGCTTGCTCATGCAAAGCCACAGATCTTTTCACCCAGACCTCTCCCACAGTCTAAAACCGTTCCTAAGTAAGAATGTATTTGTGTGGGCATCAGAAATTGCATTACCCTGAAATGGTTACACTTTTCATCATCCTTCTCTTTCCCATTTTATGTCTGCCTTAACTGGTTCAATCAAAGCTGCTTTTAGGAAGAAGCAGCAGCTAGGCATAAGGTACCGTACAAGATTTAGGTCCTTCTGTTCCCTCCCACAAAATGTAAGCAGAGGCAATTAGATGGCCTTCTATGAACAGATCATCTGTGCATTACCTGACATTGTATTCTACTTTGTGACCAAAACACGACTGTTTAGGGTTTTTTTAATTCCCAATATTTTAAAGAATTCTCCTTTTCCTTGAATTTTACATTTTAAAAGTGAGCTACCATTCCCTTAGGTCAGGAAGGGGAAGCTTTGATAGACAGAGACAGCTGCAATATAGCTGATATAGTATGGTCATTATGAGTTTGTTTTAGTCACGCATTAAAATTTTGTGAATTTCAGTATTCATATCTGTCTAATTCTGCTGCATGAGCCAGAGAGCTTTTAGGCATCTGTGTGCAATACAAATATAACTTTCTATTTACTTTCCATGTGAAAATGAGGGAACAGTTTGTCAGTTTTGATGCTGAATTTTTTTCCCCCTGTAGTGTTCTGTATTGCTTTTTGCCATGTGTTCATTCCTACGTCCCACTTTTTAATGCCACTTTATTTTGGCAAGGAAATCACCTCAACTGTCATTTACAGAAGCTAAGAGGACTATAGGCACTGAAAATGTTTAAATTGCATCACATAGTTCTCCTGGAAGCTTTACGATTGCAACTTAATTTGAATCACTTTTCCCAGATAACGAGTAAAATAACACATTAATTAAGGGAAGTTCCCAGCTCCTGTGAAGCGCATGCAACTCTGATAAAGTCAAAGCAGCTGCCCTAAATTTAAATCAGCAGAAACCTTGGTCCTGACCTTTTCTTTTAAAAAGAGCTGTGAAATAGGATAAAAGACACATAAGAACAGATTTCTTTTACAAATAGATGGAATTTTTAACCTCTTATCTGTCCAGGTATTGAGTAAATCCTCCTTAACTCATATAATGTACATCTTTAAGTACAAGCAGTGGCTTGTAAAAGTAGAGTAAAAGCAGTGGTATTACAAAGTATATTACAGGATTCACCACATCATCCAGCTGTATCTTGGACCATTGCCACTTGAGAAAAAATGAACTTATCCACATACCTATGATTTCGTGCTAAATTTCATTATATTCTCCATGAAATCAGTGCAATCATTGCCTTTGATAACTGCACAATGGGCTTTTATAGAAATAATAATTGTAACTTGGTATTTTGCAGCTTAGACACATGTATATCAGATGTCTGTTGGCTGAATGACACATGTTGATATCCAAATAATCAGTAATTAATTACAATATATTTAACACGGCATATCAATGAGCCAGTGACCTATAGCAAGACTATAAAACTGAGCAATTAATTAAGCAAAAACATTTATAAAATAGTACCATATGTATGGTTCCACATGTTAGAAAGGAGTTTCAGGATATAAGAGTAAATGTGAAAATATGAAAAGGAGGAGGTAAAAAAGCAAGGTAATGATTATTCTAATCAGAATCACACAGAATCACAGAATCACAGAATAGTAGGGGTTGGAAGGGACCTCTGTGGGTCATCTAGTCCAACCCCCCTGCCGAAGCAGGGTCACCTACAGCAGGCTGCACAGGACCTTGTCCAGGCGGG
>Ga0065711_1052190_pt1 | contig 10063 bp, 9 predicted proteins | sample Hoacrofraction12_FD_59098 | JGI IMG/M metagenome (GOLD analysis project Ga0065711, IMG submission 59098) | Hoatzin crop microbial communities from Cojedes, Venezuela - Epithelial fraction 12 v2 (version 2) | ecosystem: Host-associated > Birds > Digestive system > Esophagus > Crop | place...
AGCCGCAACAAAGCAGTATATATATATTCATAGACTTTTCGTTTTATAATAAAAACATTGAAATCCCTTGAATATTGTATTGGCAGGCGGTAAAAATTGAAATATGATGATTTCTAAAGATTTTCCCCGAATTATTTGGCAGTATGAAGAATTTTATGAGACATATAAGAGTTGTTCAAGTTGTATCAGAAGCTCGTCGGCTGAAAAAATTCTCCAAGGATAAGTAAAGTTTATAAAAATAATTTGATGTAAATTGTAAAATAACTGCCATTTTTTTGGTGGTATCCAAAATTCTTCTTACCTTTGCCCCGATAAATAAAATTAGGGACGATGGCAACACCAATTAGACCAATACCCATTCTGACGGGTGAGGCGGCAGAGAGATTTGTTCGCTTAGCAGAAGAAGCTGAGAGAAATCCTAAGAAGATTGATTTCAGCAAGCAGAGGGAAGCTTGTAGAAAAATGCTGGAGAAGTCTCGTAAATTAGGCTATCTCTAAAATTGCTTTATGGGTTTTCTTCAGGAGAAATGTTCATTAAAAGTATTAACGCACGATATAATAATGTCGTGTGACAGCTTTTCTTGTGGCAATGAGGAACTTGATGATTTCTTTAAGAATGATTGCTTACAATACGAAAAGGCTCTGCTGAGTAAGAATTATTGCTATATTTTGGATGAAGACCCAAAGACAATAGTTTGTGTTTTTACACTTTCCAATGAAAGTGTAAGAGTTGATTTATTGCCAAACCAGCGACGTAAAAAGATTTTTAAAAGTTATCCTCAAGAAAAGAGACTAAGAAGATACCCTGCAATTTTAATAGGCAGATTAGGTGTGAACACTCTGTTTTCTAACAAGGGTATTGGAACAGAAATGATGGATATAATTAAATCATGGGTTACTTTACCTGAGAATGTAAGTGCTTGTAGATATATTGCTGTTGACGCACTAAATAATGAGAGGACACTCTCTTTTTATGAAAAGAACGGTTTTGCTTGCCTGTTTTCATCCGAAATCCAAGAAGCAGATAATGTGAAAGTAAAAATACCCTTGAAAACAAGATATATGTATTTTGATTTGATAAATTTGATTTAGAGGTAAAATGCATATTTGTTGTAAGCAATCCTTGACGTTAACAGTCGTTGCATATTTGAAAGGGAAAAAGGAGGTTTTATAATATGGGCAGTTTTGAGAATATAAGGAAATTAAGGAAAGGAGCGCTGAGATTAGTTTGCGCACTCTCGGCCAAGAGTATTCTTTATTATTGGGTATATAGAGGTATTGGTAAGATGTTTTATGAAGTGCTTAAAAAGGACAAGGGAAAGAAGGAACTTTTTGAAAATCGAGTTATAACGGAGAGCAAGCTCGAAAACTCAGAAGTAAGTTTGCAAGACAGCGGTCTCTTCTATTATCAAACAGGTTGTCTTACAATTAAGGACTATAAGGATGGAGTGCTCAAATTAGGCAAACCTAAAAAAGATGCGGAGTCTGCGTTATCTTTAAATTCGGATAATCTTTGTATATTGATTAGAGTTAATTTTATAAAACTACTCTGTTGAATATATGCATTTAATGAATAAGATAAATAATAAATGATACTGGTGTAAGATAATATTTATGAGTGATAATGTAAATAAACAACGGCTGCTAAAGAACACGGTATATTTGTATATACGCCAGATTTTCACACTGCTTGTGTCCTTGTATACATCCCGATTGACATTGAGTATCTTGGGAGTGTCGGACTTTGGCGTGTATGCAGCAGTGGGTGGTGTAACTGCGATGCTCTCAATTATCACCTCTTCATTAAGTTCCTCTGGTCAGCGTTATATGTCGATAGAGTTAGGCCGGAATAACCGGGAGAAACTTGGGAAAGTGTTTAATGCTTTTGCGCAGATACAGTTTTCGATAGGTTTTGTTTTTTTGCTCCTTGCAGAGACTTTGGGATATTGGTTTGTTGCCAACAAACTCGTCATTCCAGCAGAGCGTATGACAGTGGCAGTATATGTGTTTCACATCTCAATAATCAGCTGTGTCGTCAGTATATTGAATGCGCCTTACAATGCCTTGTTGGTGGCTCATGAGAATATGTCTTGGATTGCCGTACTGTCAATTACCGAGGCTGTAGTGCGGCTTGCCTTGGTTTATTCGCTTACCTTTATCAGTTATGACAAACTGCTGTTTTACGCACTTTTTTTGTTGTTTGTTCAAATTTTGTATCGCATAATTTCTTTAGTTTATTGCAGGGTAAAATACCCAGAGTCGAAGATGGTGATGCATTTTGAGCGGCCACTATATTTTCAGATGTTGAAATTCGCGAGTTGGAATATGTTGTCGAATGGCGCGATACTCTGTTTCATTCAAGGAGCCAATATCCTTATAAATTTGTTTTTCGGCCCTATTGTCAATGGCGCATATACGGTGGCCTATCAGGCTTATTCCGGTATCCGCTCTTTCTGCAGCAGTTTTCAGTTAGCCTCCAATCCTCAAATAATAAAGTCATACACCTCCAAAGACTTAAGCGAGATGCATACATTGATATTTTTTGTATGCAAGATATCCTTTTTTCTGATATTCTTGTTTTCGCTTCCCTTTTTGCTGAAGGCTGACTATATAATGCATTTATGGCTGAAAGAGGTGCCCGAGCACACCACCTATTTCTTTATTTTGATGCTTATATACGCATATTGCGATGTCCTGGCTTATCCTTTAGACATCAGTGCGCAGGCCACAGACAAGATAAAGAATTATTGCATCGTGATTTCCATCGTGGTTATAATGATATTGCCAATTACATATATATTATATAATGTGGGAATGGTGCCAGAGTCGATATATTATGTGGCAATATGCGTGTCGTTTGCCAGCATAATCATCCGCCTTGCAATGCTTAGAAAACTGATATCAATTAACATTCTAAATTTTATGCGCAAAGTGCTGATTCCTGCAGTGCAAGTGTCTCTGTTATCGCTTGTTATACCTCTTTTCATAAGTCGGTATTTTGGAAACAATTTAATATCGTTTGTTCTTTTCGCTTCTATAGTATACGTGCAGACTGCTGCTATTATTTTTTTCTTAGGTATAAATAGGCAAGAGAGAGCGAAGTGTGTTGACATAGTAAAAAAACGTTTGAATATAAAGTAATTTTTAATCAATACTTAGTGATTTTTTAAATATATGTTTAATTTTCAACAAAGAACCATGCCTTTGACTGGGTTTTACCTCCTTTCGGAAGGGCTTCCTGGGTCATAAAAATGACTAGAAAAGTGGTATCAAAAATAGTGTTAGATAATTCAAGAAGTAGCTAAAATTTGACAAACTGCTGATTCCAGTAACTTGGCAGTAGAAAATACTCAAACATTAGCGACATGAATAAAACTATTAAATATCAACGATTTCAAAAAAAAACTCTTATATTAGGGCGTCGCCTATGCGGCGTGATTGTCAAATTTTTAACGAATTATTACAATGTATAAAGAAAAAAAAATAGTATGTATAAATTATTGCGATTCGAAATTCGAGTTACAAAGGAAATACAATTCATTTACGGCATTGCGCTACGGCAAGGCTGATGAAGTGATAGAATATTCACCCAAAGATATAGAGCAGTCGTTTATCGATGAAAATTCAGAGATTTTTTCTATAAAGCGCGGTGCAGGCTTGTGGCTGTGGAAACCCTATTTAATTTTAAAGACGTTAGAGTCTCTCTCCGATGGCGAATATTTGATGTATACCGATAGTGGCTCTTTTTTTTGCGGATGTATTACGAGTTTGATTGATTCATTAGAGAAATCTGCCGAAGATAGAGGGATAATGTGCTTTGAATTGCCACTGTTCGAATGCGAGTGGACGAAAAGAGAGACAATGCAGCGGATGGGTTATAAGGGCGATAAAGACCATCAAATCCTTGGTAGTTATATATTGATGAGGAAATGTGATTTTGTTGTCAATTTTATTAAGGAGTGGCTTGATGCTTGCAAGGATATTGTGAATTTGCACGGCGATAACTACACCGATTTAGTGGAAAATTCTAATTTCGTCGCTCACAGGGAAGATCAGTCTGTATTGAGTATTCTGTGTCATAATTATGGCATTCAGCCTTTTCGCGATCCCTCGCAATATGGCGATTATCCTTGGGAATATGCCAGCAACAAAGGCTCAAAGAAACGATGGAGCTTTGAAATAAAAGAATATCCTAACTCCCCCTTTGGCAGAATTATAGTGTCAAACAGGAAGATTGAACCGATAAAATTCTATAAAAGATTAAAGAAAAAAGATAAGTTTAATAAATTTGGACTTTATAACAAATGGATATTTAAGATGCGATGGGGAGCTTTTTATGGGGTTTTGGAGTGAAATCAAGAAAATAAGCAGACTATAGATCGTCTGAATCGTGAGGATTTCCTTAAATAATTGATATCCTTTGAAATGATATTACATATAATTTTGTTTTAAAACCAAACTCTTTATGTTTTTTTTCTTATTTACTGAACTTTCGCAAGTAAACGAGGGTATAAAAGTAAAAATACTTAACATAAAATAATGAAAGAAAAAGGATCTAAAGTTTGCGTATATCATTGAAAATGAGTATCTTTGCAGTGAAAATAAACAATAAAAAACAAAGGTAACAAACTCAGAGCCATATGCAAAGGTAGTAATATTTTTTCAGAACTCGGCAACTTTTTCAAAGAAAATGCCGAAAGTAAAGTGATAAACTGATTATAGCGGTGAAAGGGTACCACCTGTATCAATTTAAAGGGTACCGCCAAAAAGCGTGTTAAGGGTATCGCAATTTTCTTTGTTGCGATACCCCTTAAAGATTAATATCACACGTTGTTAAGCGAGACAAGTTTTCCTTGTTTTCTCATTCTAAAAAACTATGTTTTCAGATTGATGTTTCACGTTGTCACGGAGTCGTATCTTCTCCGTCTTTTTCGCATTGATTCACCTTTCAAATCTATGTGTGAGGAAGTGTTGACCAACTGGTCATTGAGCGAGCTTAATGTATAGTGCCTCTCATCTTGGATGCGGGCATATATAAATTTGTAAAGCTGTAAAGCTGGTTGAATGCCGACTCTACAGGCCCCTTGTCTCTGGGTCTCCTGACCCGGCAAGGCCGTGACTCCGATTTGGTAATAAACAGCCCATTCCGTGCATGCGTCGTTTAGCGTAGGACAGTAGCGGTCGCTTTTCTTCACCTATTGCTTCATATTGTCGCTCTTCGCAATACCTGACAGTGCTCCCATATATTCCAGTCCTTTGTTAAGACCGTTAAAGAAGCATTCTGTAGTAGCATTAGGAATCGCCATCATAAACGGCAGCTGGCTGTATGGCATCACGCATACGAGAACCACAACCTTTATAGACTCGCCCGTCTGCCTGCTGTCAGGTACAGAGGGTCGCCGGCAAAATCTATCTGCCATTCCTGGTATGTGTTGTGGTAAGAGTAACTGTGGGAATAGCAGTAATTCTTCACATACTTCTTGAATTGGGTGTAGCCATAGCCTTGAGGGCATTGCTTGATTAGAAATCACAGTAAACAAGCTGCACGTTGGCATAACGCTTTGAGAGCCGCCTGACTATCTCAGGCATTAGGGAATCAAGTTCCGTCTTCCTCTCGTCTGCTGGAGGAGGTGCGGACTTCGGCTGTAGAAGAGCCTCCAATTCAGCGTCTGGGAGACGTAGAAGCTCCTCGTTGCTCAACTTGGTGTCTTTCACCGCTTTTATGTAGCGGGACACCGTTCTCTTACTGGAGTGGATCTCACGGGCTATAGCGTTTTGTGAGGCGCCGCTCTCCAGCATCTGAATAATCATTTTCAATTTCATGATTTGTACTTTTTTATTCATAAAATTAAATTAATTTATTTAATGGCAATATGCCAATTGCAAAATAAATCAATTATTTCAGAAAAACAAAAGGAACGGTGCTGTTTTTGATAAAAGACTATTCTTATGTGTAACAGACTCTATTCACAGTATGCTATGAGTGGTACCCTTTGGAGGCTATGTGTGGTACCCTTTGGAGTGCTATGGGTGGTACCCTTTGAGTGCTATGGGTGGTACCCTTTGAGTGCTATGGGTGGTACCCTTTGGAGTGCTACGAGCGGTACCCTTTGAGTGATATTATCACTTTTTTGTCTTATCTTGAAATTTTCTTGCTTAATATTTTGTGATATGGGAAAAAAAGTGTAACTTTGCCACGAAAAAATATGATAATTCTTATCGAGTAAAAAAAGTATGATAATAACAAGAACACCTTACCGTATGTCGTTCTTTGGAGGAGGAACCGATGTCCCGGATTTCTTCAATAAGCATAGAGGCGCTGTAATTTCTACAACGTTTGATAAGTTTTGTTATGTTAATGTGCGACATATTCCCCCATTTCATAATTATTTGTCAGAACTCGTATATAATAAGATAGAAAGAGTCAACAGTCTCGATGACATTGTTCACCCTTCTATCCGTGAGACTATGAAATACCTTGACATGCACGAAATCAGACTGACATACGAGGGTGATTTACCTGCCAGGACAGGTCTTGGCACAAGTTCTACGTTCGCTGTTGGTATGCTTAATGCTTTTTATGCTTTAAAAGGAAAGAGAGTGAGCGATAAACAGTTGGCTAAAGACGCAATATATGTGGAGCGGGTTTTGTGTAAAGAGCAGGGGGGATGGCAAGACCAAGTGGCTGCGGCATACGGAGGTTTAAATAGAATTGATTTCAAAGAGGATGATTTTAAGGTTACACCTATAATTATGCGCCCTGAAAGAAAGAAACAATTAGATGAAAACTTGTTGCTTTTTTATACAGGAATATCAAGATTCTCCTCAGATATCCAGAAAGATACGCTACAGTCGATTGAAGATAAGACAAAACAATATTTGGACATGTTGGATCTTGTTGACGAAGCTGAGAGAATATTAGAGGATAACCATGCTGATATAAATGAATTTGGAAGATTGTTGGATTATACCTGGAATTTAAAACGTCAGACAGGCTCAAAAATATCCTCATCCGAAATAGATGACTTGTATAAGGCTGGAATTAATGCCGGTGCCCTTGGTGGTAAACTTCTTGGAGCAGGAGGTGGCGGCTTTTTACTTTTTTATTGCGAAAAAGAAAAACAAGATGCATTGATTAAGGCCCTTGACCTAATGACAGTGCCTTTTAATTTTGAGCATCAGGGAACCTCTGTGGTATATTATGACCCTGTGCAATATAGCCCGCGAAAAGATTTTGAGTATTTAACGAAAAAATAAATCTGTATGGATTATCTCGAAGACTTAATAAAACGTTATCCTGTTTTGGATGAATGCAAGAAAGATATATATAGCGTCTATAATTATATAGCCGATTCTTATGTAAGGGGAGGCAAACTCTTAATAGCTGGAAATGGAGGCTCCGCTGCAGACGCAGAGCACATTGTCGGTGAATTGATGAAAGGTTTTAAGAAAAAGAGGACTTTAAGCGACGACTTTAAAGAAGAATTGAAAGCAGTGTCTTATCAGAAAAGCCCTGATTTATTGGAGTCTCTTCAAGGTGCGTTACCAGCTATAGCCCTTGATGGACATCCAGCCTTGACAACGGCTTTTATTAATGACAGGTCTCCACTCCTTTGTTTTGCCCAGCAAGTATATGGTTATGCCAAACCCGCCGACTCTTTCCTTGCCATTTCCACATCGGGAAACAGTAAGAATATTATATATGCTGCTGTTACAGCCAAGGCTCTCCACATACCGGTTTTAGGTTTGACAGGCAAAACTGGCGGAGAATTAGCAGAATATACAGACGCATGCATAAAAGTTCCCGAGACAGAAACTTTCAAAGTGCAGGAGTTGCATTTGCCCATTTATCATTGTTTATGTTTGATGTTAGAAGAAAAATTTTTTGAAATATGAGAGCTGTAATAATGGCAGGAGGTAAAGGTACGAGAATTGCATCTATAGCAAATGATGTGCCTAAGCCAATGATAAGGATTTGTGGAAAGCCAATACTTGAGTACGAGATTGACAATTTGAAATCTTGTGGCATTACGGATATAACTGTTGTCGTGGGGCATCTTGGTCATTTAATACAGCAATATTTTGGTGATGGCTCTTCTTTTGGAGTAAGAATATCATATTTTGTGGAGGATAGGCCACTTGGTACAGCCGGCTCTTTATTTAAGATGATGAATCTGAATACAGACTCTTCTTCTATGGGATGGAGTCAATTAACAGATGATTTTTTATTACTTAGCGGTGATATTATAATAGATGTGGATTTTAATCGTTTTATTGCCTTCCACAAAGAAAGAAAAGCTCTCGCAAGTCTTATGACCCATCCAAATGGTCATCCATACGACAGCTCATTAATCATTACAGAAATTTTACCGCCTCAAGAGTCTGGCGGCTTACCTGTTGACACACATAGGTTGATAAGTTGGTTAGGCAAGGATGATGAAAGATTATTTTATAGAAATCGTGTTAATGCGGGTATTGAAATAATTTCTATCGAACTTCTTAAAAAAACTATACACCGGTATTCGTCTCAAAATATCGATATGCCAGAGAAGATAGACCTTGACAGGGATGTGCTTAAAGCAAATATTTCAGACGGGTATATATATGCATACGATACTCCTGAATATATAAAGGATATGGGGACCCCAGACCGTTATTATGAAGTGGAGGCTGATATAACGAGTGGAAAGGTGCATGCCAGGAATTTAAAAAATAGTCAGAAGGCAGTTTTCCTTGACAGGGATGGAACTATAAGTGTTTATAAAGGTTTCATAACAAAAGCTGAAGATTTTGAGTTGCTTCCCGGGGTGGCACAAGTGATAAAACAAGTGAATAAATCGGGCTATTTGGCAATAGTAGTAACAAATCAGCCAGTGATAGCACGTGGTGAATGCTCTTTTGAGGAGTTACAGAGAATTCACGACAAGATGGAAACAGACTTGGGGAAGGAGGGCGCATTTATAGACGCAATTTACTATTGCCCTCATCATCCGGACAAGGGCTTTGAGGGAGAAAGATTGGAGTATAAGCAAGACTGCGATTGCCGAAAGCCAAAGCCTGGTCTGTTATTACGTGCAGCAACAGACTTCCATATAGACTTGTCAAAGTCTATAATGGTTGGCGACTCCCAAAGAGACATTGATGCGGGTCGTAACGCCGGAGTGGGTGAGTGCATATTAGTTGAGAGAAATGCTGGATTGCAAAAACTCTCGGATATGCTTTTATCCCGATAACCCTATAATTGATTTCCATATTCAGATGTCTGATTATTGTCAGGTAGTATTTGCACAATTATTCTTTGAGAGGAGTTCCTGTTAATGTTGAGGCTAAGGTTTAGCTCTGTATATCCGCTATTTTGATTTTCGTAGCTCGTGGCAGGGGTGGCTTTCCTTATTGACCATTTAGCACCAGAGATATTTGGAGAAACTTGCAGTCTGACTGTTTTTCCATTTTGTGAAAGTCTAATGGTGTTATTGTTCTCTTTCTTCACGGTAGCTTTTGTTATCAGTGTCCACACGACGGATGTTTTCTTGTTGCCGCTCTTAATAAGGTCTTCGATAACAGCTGTTCCATTATTATATAAGGTATAGGCCCTTCTTGCACTGCTCACTTCGCCGTTATACACGGGTGTTAGGTCGGCGATTACAGATTGTTGAGTTGCTGTTTCTATGCCACTTTCCAATTTTGCACTCCCTTTAACTATTTGATTTTGTCCATCGAAAGTTAGCGTGTTATGTGATTTATTACCATATCTATAAACTCCCCATCTACCAGAATTTTGCGTTGGGTCCCATATACTTACTTTCTGTTCTTCAAGTTTTGCATAGTCATCCGCTCCTAAGTCGCATGCCCATTCGATACCATTCCATTCATATACGAAGCTTCCCACGTCCATGTGTGCATGGTTGTATGATGGTGAACCGAGCTTAACAGACAGATATGCGGCATTGTCATCAGTCCAACTTGTTCTCATTGACGCCACACTGTTGCCCGAAGCCGCTTTGTATAGTCTTTGCTGTGGCACGGTTATAGTGAAATCCTTAATTTTACTGCCCCATATAGC
>Ga0065711_1052193_pt1 | contig 10063 bp, 7 predicted proteins | sample Hoacrofraction12_FD_59098 | JGI IMG/M metagenome (GOLD analysis project Ga0065711, IMG submission 59098) | Hoatzin crop microbial communities from Cojedes, Venezuela - Epithelial fraction 12 v2 (version 2) | ecosystem: Host-associated > Birds > Digestive system > Esophagus > Crop | place...
AAAAAAAAAAAAAAAAAAAAAAAGGTCAAATTTCTAAGGTAAACAGACATACCCAACTTACCCTGGGATAAACCAAGCAAAACTCAGGAAATTCTCAGAATTCAGTCCCTCTGATTAAATCATCAGATTTCTGGTTTCTTAAGTGCCTTGCTCTGCCCTGCTTCCAATGAAAGTCAATGCTTTTTAATGAATGAGCAACTGCAGTGGCATTCAGAAAACTTCCACTGAGTAACCTTACCATCGTATCTTTGGCTTGGTGTAACTGTAGAGCTTTAGACCTTGGCTGCTTAAAAGCTGATCTTCTTATGAAATGTTAGGGTATACACAGAGCATTCAAATTGCACTGTGTAATCATGCAAATTTAGCTTAATTAATTATAACTGAAACAATGTTTTGTTAAACTGTTATATAGCTTTCTGATTTTGTAAATCAAATGCAAAACAGATGTTTTGTCATTATTTTCTTTTTTTCTACTTCCTCCAAATTCACTGATATAAACAAATATTCAGTAGGTATTTTATTTATATTTTCATGTAGTGGCATGAGAGAGGGAAATGTTAATGCTCTGCACTCCCTGTTACATTTCAACTTCAGTTATCCTCCTTTTTTTAGCTCGCAACTCCACTAAATGGTTTTCAAAAGCATTCACGTGAGGACTGCTTGAGAGGCAAGGCACCCCTTCTCTTCCTCTCATGGGAAATTTTTGGGTATTTATTCGCTCTGTCCACTCCTTTTAAACTGCTGACATGGATGCATTGGGTACTGAAATTGTCACAGCTTAAAGTTCCTGAATTTTATCTCCTCTTCTGTTCAAGGGGACATGTGTTTAATACAGCCCTAAATGCTGCACTGAACCAATCTGAAGTGACAGATGAAATTCATTTGTCCTTTCAAGCAGCACATTCCCACCAACGGCAAAGAGACAGAAGGACACGTCATTCCAACAGCTTTCCAAGGGTTTCTAAATACTCTGCTTGGAGAGCGTTGTGGCTGGATTTGCAGCCCACCACGCTAGACCCATCCATTTTTGAAGAACTGGCCCCTGTGGGAAGGACCCTCATCGGAGCAGTTTGTGAAGGACTGTCCCCCATGGATGGGACCCCATGCTGGAGCAGTGGTAACAGGTGAGGAGGAAGGAGCAGCAGAGATGAAGGGTTATCAACTGACCACAACCCCCATTCCCCATCCCCATGTGTCTCTTGGGGAGTTGGGGGGAGGTGGAAGAGTCAGGAGTTAAGTTGACCCTGGGAAGAAAAGGGTGGGGAGTGGGAAGAAGGTGTTGTAGTTTATTTCTCACTCTATTTTTAATTAGCAATAAATTAAATTACTATTCCCCAAGTCAAGTGTGTTTTACCCGTGGCAGTGATGGGTAAATGATCTCGTCCTTATCTGGACCCATGAGCTTTTTCATTGTATTTTCTCCTCCTGTTCTGCTGAGGATGGGGAATAAACGAGTGGCTTGGTGAACAACCAGCAGCCAGAAAAAGTCAACCCACCACATGTAGAGAGAGGAGCTGAGAGGTGGTGGAGGGATCCTGCTTTACCTGAAGAGTTATCTAGAGATGTATGGTGCTCCTTTTCTCCTTTTTCGCTCTGAGCAGTCCCTGGTAAAGCTGCAAATTTGCTGGTGGGCCTTTTAAAAGTTAACTTCCTTGCTGTTCACTTCTTTAGACAGTGAATTTAAAAGGACATAATCTAAGCAAATTTGTCTGAAACAAAAATGACCAAGTTCATTGAGCAAACCTTTTGAACAAACTAGTAAAGATCAGCTATTCCTAGATAGCGTTTTATTTTTGGTTTTTTGTGACTTTCTTTGTACATGTAAGAGTGCCACCAAGAGAAACAATTGGCTTCCCACCTGTGATGGAAAGGACAAATTACTCGAAGGCAGCAAAATCACATCAAACCCAGGCTCCATCCTGATAGAGTCTACATAATACAGTCCCTTGTGCCCTGCAGAGAGGTATAATAAAACCATATGTGCTAAGCATTTCATGGCCTTGAAAGAGAAGCAAGGGTACTCCCTGTGTTATGACAAGTATTTTTGGAAAAGAAATATAGTTAAAATAACCTTTAATTCTGTGAGGAGCAGCTGCACTTAAATTTTACAAGGACTGTAGAGGCCACAGATATGACCTCTGCCTCACACATTAGTCTGCATGATTGAAGGGATGCAGGCTGGACCAACCGGGTGGTGTGCTGCACTCTTAGTTAATGTGTGTTACCATTGCCAAGTAACATAAATTCAGTGCAATAGTCAAATACTGCCATAAGTCAACAGCTCCCCTCCAGCTAGTCATCAATCTTGAAACGCTGCTTAGATATGAATGCAACCTTTTCATCATTTCTCTATAATGGAATATTGCTTTTTTCCTCCCCTCCATTGCTTTCTCCTCCCACACTAGTATGGGCAAAAGAGTGTGACAAAAATGTTTGCTGGTCTGTTAGCTTTTCTTTAACACTAAGTCAACAGCTACTACTCTCAGTCTGACGTTTTGTCATGTTGTTCCTTAATCAGCTGGAAGAACCCAAAGTCAGGCCTTCTAAGAGTTTCCTTCCTTCTCCTGCCACAGTCTGCCCAACAAGTTGTGCTTACATGATCCAGGGGCTGTGCAAGTTTTGAGTCACTTGTCTCCGGTGTTCAAAGAGAAAACATCTCTATGCTCCACAACGTACAATGAAGTTGGAGGGAAGAGAACAGGATGTCCTCCTGGACTTCAGAGCTCTGCAGCTTAACAACCTAAGGGCCATAACCAAGCCCAGATTTAAAAAAAAAAGAAAAAAAAAAGATAATCAAAAACCTTCACTTTCACACAAAGGGGTTTTGGATATGATCAAGCAAAGAAATTACACGTATGGAATCTCAAGATACACAAAGTCCCATTAGCCTTAAATGAAAATGCAAAGACATATTTACACACCCTGACAGGGCAAGCCCTTTGGGAAAGTTATGCAAGGTTTGTTACATGCTCTGAGAGCTTTGTATGGTGGCCCTACAGAAGTGCAAGCAGCAAGCGACATCTTACCGAAGTCAACAAAGCAAACAGTTTCTACCGGATGAAACAATAGATGTCAGGATGTCTTGAGCCAGGATATCCATAGGCTGGGCTTATAAAATATGTCTTAGTCTCTAAGAATGGAGGAAAGAGTTCAATCGTTATTTATTTAGGTTCAACTCAGGCTTTAGTTCATTCTTATTTAATGGGTTCATGTTCAATCACTATTCAACACACCAACAATGAGAGATGGAACTTAAAATAGACATATTTGAGGTCTTTTGACTATTTTTAAATTTCACAAATTACAATACTTTTGCAACTAAAAATGTATTTGAGAAGTTCATAGATGAGTTAAGTAGCCTGGAACATTTTTTTTATTTGCTTAGTTGATTAAGACCTCAGAAGGACTGGTAACACCAGATGCCAGAAACATATACTTACATTGCAGGACTAAACAGAACAATTTTTGTAGTTGATACAGCTGAGTCACGTCATTTCAGTGACGGCACCAGAGAGTGATTGTGTCTCCTTGCTTATTGAGACATGGTCCATGTGCAATGAATTGGTTGGATTCTTCTTCAGAGTGTTCCTCCAGTCAGATCTCCATAGAGTTCATGAAATCTTCCAACTGGGAGAAATATATTCTAGTTCTTCGTATGCATATCTGAGGACAGATATGTTTAACATTGATTCTGTGATGTCATTGTTTTTGTTTTCCAAGTAAAAGATGTCTCTTTCCATTTATGTGTGTTAGACAAAACTTTGTGCTACCATTGCCCAAATTTAAGAGTAGGACTACTATCTGGGACCACCATACACATCTGATGAAATGCACATGTTCATACAGTGTTTGTTCATCTTTTTATCAATGACATTTATAAAGTGGTTACAGATGATGTTTTAATAAAATACCATAAGGTTCCCCACAGCACTGTTCATATCGGAGAGCCTTTGTTATTGTCTTAGCAGACTTCAGCACTATGATAATTCCTTCAGTGATATCCCATGTTCATTTCTGTTTCAGGATAAGTACTACATATCATTTTATGTGGCAATCAGGTGTTTTATATTGTTAAAGAAACATTCTTGAACCTAGGTTTCCTGTAGCATAGTCTCAGACTTTTGTGCTTATAAAGTAATTTAATTAGAGAAACAGATTGAAAGTTACAGTAAAGAAACCAGACCCAATGCCTCTTTAAGCGAGGGACCCAGAACAAAGAAACCCCTGTGCATTTATACTCTCACAGTCTACACCCACGTGGCTCATGCACCTTGCATGCTCCTCTTGGTCCAATGGTAGTTCTTGGTCCGGGGTCCTTTTGTTCCTTACTGGATTCTTCCTCTATCTCCAGACAGGCTGTTACTTTAGCAGTTCTTATCTGAAAGAGTTACAGCTTCCTCTGACAGTGGGAGCCTCCTTATCTCCCAGTTCACACTGGTGCCAGGGCCTGCCTTCCTGGATCCCAGCAATCAGACCAAGATAAGCTTGCAACAAGGGACCTAGAATTCCAGCGAGCTCACACTCTCCTGCTATTCATGCTAAGCAAAGTTATTCAATCATAAAGATACAGCTAAAAGAATAGAACATGTTTAAAGACTTCAGTTGATTAAACTTATTCTGCAGCAATATAGTGGCAGAAAACCACAGGCTCAAATTGTTGCTTATACATACTTTAATTTGAACGTCATTTGGTAGGACAAACTAAAAAAAACCCAAAAAATCAAAACCCATGTAATCACACCGTCTGTCTTTTCAATTCCCCTTAAATTTTGAGTCCACTGTCAACTTGCAGTAACATGTGGCAGAGCGCTGGATGTGTCCAAGACATTAAGATCCTACAAATTCATGCACATCAGCTGTAGGAAGCACTGATGCCACTACAAAGGACCCACAAAGGAGAACACTTTTTTTCTGTTGGGATGATCTTCGGTTTTCCTGGGCAACAACAGGCCACTTGAGACATACACACAGGCATGCACATACAGAAGCCACTAAAATGCATGAATAATCTATTACGCGTGGTTGCTTCTGCCAAGCCTAAGGTGCACAAAGACAGAAGGGAACATAGGAGACCACTGGAGTGAATGCTGTATGGTATTTCACATTTCTTTATTTAAGGAGACATATATATCATGTCATAAGAATTATAGGAGAGATTGCACTAATATTAACTTTGAAAAAGAAAAGAAAATCACCTCCCTCTTACTTTAAATGAATCATTTTTAATGGCCAGAGAACATTCTGTCCTGCAACAACACATTTCTCCCTTCTGGTCTCGAGGCAAATTGCTTAATCAGTAAAATTTGTCTTCCCTTAATTTTGTTGATGGTAATGACCATTGTCACTATTCTTGTACATCTCAAGTCTTTGTAATTTCAGCATTTAGTCAGAGTTTCAAGTCCTAACCGTATAGGAAAATTATTTTGCAGGATACTGATTTGTAGACACTTAAGAGTGACTGAATCTATGAGAGGAAATAGGAGGTTATTTGCTGCACTTTTTGTAGTAGCGACTGAAATACAAAGAAGTGACCATGAAATATAAAGCTTGTGTTGCAGTAGCCTTCTTGGATACGTATTTAACCAAGAATGTGTTGCTGAAGGAAGCAGTTACTTAGGATTTGAAAGAAAGAAAAGTGCAGCAGATTTCTCAGGTTGATGTATTTGAGCGAGTCTTCACGGTGGCGGATTGCTGCTCTGGTTCCCTCGCTTAGCCACTGAAGTTGTTTCTTTACTTTAGCACTGTCATATCTCAAAGAACATTCCTGAGGAATGTTTTATTCCATTCTGTCCCTGACTGCAGCTCAACTACTGCTGTAACATACACTGCAAGTATCGTTTTATGAATTAACCAGAGGCAGGAGTGATATCTGCTTACAGTTTCACAGAACTGAATAAAGGATAGTAACATGTTTTTTGAAAAATAACAGTAAGAGGTCTGAGATGCTGCACAGTAGTCTTCATTTGTGCATCGTCCTTCCACTTCAAACCCCAGTGCTGTACACAAGATTATTCCTACCCTTGCATGGCCAAGGAATTGGATTGAGTGAAAAATGCCCTCCTTGCTGCTCCCCAAACGGCAAAGGGTGGCCATGTACTTTTCTACATCACCCCCATTCCATGTAACTCCTAGTGTAGCTGTATAAAAGCACTTTCTACTAGATGTTATTAAAGAAAAAAAAACCCAAACAACAAAATCCAAACAAAACCAAAAAAAACCCCACTAAAAACCACTTTCTTCCCTAACACACACACAGAGAGTTTCTTTCTGGTCTGGATTAGGTAGCTCTGCTGTGGTTCAAACGAAACCATGCACTCCCACTGATTTTCTGCTTTAACCCCTTGCTAGACAGTAAGCTCAGGAGCATTTGATGATGACTTCTCATGCAATGACTTGCTGAGCCCTGGATAAAGGGCTGTTCTTTGTTTCAGCAGCCTTACCAAGGTTATCTCAGGTGAGCAACCACCTCAGGCATGTGGGAGCCCCGCGGGCAGCTTGCTCAGTGCCACACTAAACTGTGGCACTCCAAACTCACCACTTACTAAGCCAGGCAGCATCCTACCTGCTATGCAGGTAGTATATATCCATGTTTGCTGCCCTCATTTTCACCTTCCTCAAAGGACAGCCTAGACCAGCTTCAACAGGCTGCTCACAGAGGTGTCTATAGCTCTACAGCACAACAATTCCCCAAAGGGATCTGGGGTCTCACGGACACACAGGATGGAATGAGAGGGAGCACTCCACTTTTGCCCTGCTGAGAGCACAAAAACATTCACCCTCATTTGCCCCCCTGTCCTTGGCAAGCCTGCATGCCCTTTGTGGTTGGGGCACCACCAAATCTTTGCTCTCTCTGCTCCTCCAGCAACCTGTTGCGAATACACTCCCTCGGGGGACTTCTTCACCCCCGCCTCAGGGAACATCCCTCAGACACAAGACTACGGCAATACAATACTAATATTGTCAAAGTCTAACAGCTGCATTGGCCCTACTGGGACAATACCACCACATTCAAATCTGTACCAGTTGAGGTCCTGCACTATACTCGTTTGAAACCTACATCAGACAAAAGCTTTGCATCTTCTTATTCGCTTTTTACAAGCTATGCTGCCCACTAAAATTTCCACATGATCACTCTACTGAGCAATTTTAATCAAATGAGTGTTCTCATTAACACATTTACTGAGTTCGTTTGTGTTGTGCTTAAATCATATTCGTGAGGAATGTAACATGCGAGACTATTTCCTCTAGTGTCAGACGTAAAGACTATTATCCTGCTTCAGATATTTTTTAACTCTTTCCACACTATTGAACATGTAAAGACCTGTCTAACATAGATTAATATTGTACAACTTTCTCTGCACTGTAAGTGTGTTTTGAGTTACTCTTCCCCTGAGACACTACGAGTGCAAGACACTGCAGATACCTTGGGGGGCAAGGATAGCCATCTTTTACAGTAATCTACTCTTATTAAACTAACTGTGTATTAAGTTCTCCTTTTTAATGTACAGGTATATATCCTACACCTGGGTTGGGGCAACCCCCGGTATCAATACAGGCTGGAGGGTGAAGGGATTGAAAGCAGCCCCATAGAGAAGGACTGGTGGATGAAAAGCTGGACACGAGCCAGCAATGGGTGCTCACAGCCCAGAAGGCCAACCATATCCCAAGCTGCATCAAAAGCAGCGTGGCCAGCAGGACGAGGGTGGTGATTCTGCCCATCTACTCTGCTCTGGTGAGGCCCCACCTAGAGTCCTGTGTCCAGCGCTGGAGCCCTCATTCAAAGATCCAGTAATAACCTAACAGTACAATGTATACTGTTCAGCGGGTGTCCTTTATCGTGGCGCAGGGCACACAGGGATCTGTCCTCCAAACGTGCACCCCAAACACCCTTTCATTTCAGGCTAAATACAATCGCAATATACATATTCATCATATTTTTGAGAAATGCTTAACATATTCATAACTTTTCTGTGAACTTATTAGCATACGTTAATGTCTTTCACGCATGTCTGTTAGTGTCCCCAGGTGGTCGTTGGGGGTCTTCAGATGAAGGCATGTACTCTTCATCACTTTCTGTGCAAACTCAGTTTAGGATCGCATATACCGTGTCCTTCAAGGTTGCTTAATTACAGTCTTATGGCCACATTGTAGCCTCCCTATCTTCATGGTCCTGTGCATCTTCTCTCCCAAGGCCAAGCTGTCTGGAGTAGAATTATTTAGGAGTCTCTCTCATCCTACTCTTATCCCAATTATTTGCTGAGAGCCAAGACTCGCTTTTGTTTTGTTTCAACTATTTTGTCTAACGACTTAAAGTGATAACTTGTATCTACATTCATCCACTACATTCCTTAGTAGAAACAGGGATTAGTACAATACTTACATCATTAGATCACTATATATGCAGGAATACAAACTGTAGTAATAAAAACTACTTACAACCAGAAAATACTAAGGCTTCTTTGTTCTAGTTTTACTTTTCTTATGATCCCTTCTATCAGCCCTCAGCACAGGAAAGACATGGACCTGTTAGAGTCGGTCCAGAGGAGGGCCACAAAAATGATCAGAGGGATGGAACACCTTCCCTATGAGGAAAGGCTGAGAGAGTTGGGGTTGTCCAGCCTGGAGAAGAGAAAGCTCCAAGGAGATCTTATTGTAGCCTTTCAGTAATTAAAAGGGGGCTTAGAAAGATGGGGACAGGCTTTTTTCACTGGGCCTGTTGCGATAGGACAAGGGACAATGGTCTTAAACTAAGAGAGGGTAGATTTAGACTAGGTATAAGGAAGAAATTTTTTACAATGGAGGTGGTGAAACACTGGAAGAGGTTGCCCAGAGAGGTGGTAGATGCCCCAGTCCCTGGAAACATTCCAGGTCAGGTTGGATGGGGCTCTGAGTAACCTGGTCTGGTTGAAGATGACCTTGCTCATTGCAGTGTGGTTGGACTAGATGACCTTTAAAGGTCCCTTCCAACTGAAAGCATTCTGTGATTCTATGTCTCTTCCACAGTGTCTCTTGGTGCTCTGGAGTCCTTGGAGCCACAGCAACTGCATAACAGGGGCTGTTTCACAAGTGCTTACCCACTAGCCATGATTAGTAGACTAATTATCTGTCTCTCACTGGCGAGGGATCCTACATCCTGAGTTCCCTTCAACCACACTCTTCCCTCAAGAACATCTTCACCTGTAAGACCTTGTCTGGACAACATCCAGCACATTTGGTTGATCAAACAGCTTCTAGAAGGGTCCAGCTGCAGCTACTCAAGAGAGCAACCAGATCATAGCTCCTATCTGCACATATTTAATCAAATCTTCAAACACTGCATCCTGTATTCCTCGTTTGTTAAAATGCTTTGTTTCATTAAGCACACAGTCGAGCCTCAGTCATTACTAGCAGCGTGTGTTTAACTTAAACCATATGTCTTCAATTGCTATATTTGGTCATCTCCAGCCTTCAGATCCCCAGTGCACAATCGTGCAGGCATCTCGCGTAGAACTCGGTTTTCTGACAGGCTACAAAATGTTGGTCATTAGTCTGTTATCTGTCTGCTCACCTGTTGCATTCCTGACAGTCACACTCCATTACCTCACCCATATTGCTATAATAATTAGCTTTCCTGTTTACAGACATGCGTAGCACTGCTACAGCATGTACATATCTCCAGCAAAATTCCAGCTAAGTAAAAACGGGTGCAATACATCCAAACCCAATGCACAGGTAAGAACATAATCATCATTTGACCTCAGCATTGGATAATGCACTTCTATCAGTAAAGAACACCACGCTGCCTTTACTTTAATGGTATTTGACATTTACAACGTGATCCCAAGGAAGAAATTTATTTACTTTTTTATCTATAAAAATATCTGCTTTTACATGAGTTGAATTTTCTCTTTGTTTTCTTTAGTGTGTTCCAACAGCTCTGTATCACAACATAGAACTTGAAGGAACATCCTGAAGTGTCTCTGTATCCTAAGCCCTGCTCTCACAGACACACCACCATACTATGCCTTTCACGAAACACTATCTAGCTCTTAGATTTTTTTTTTTTTTTTTTTTACCCCACTAC
>Ga0065711_1052194_pt1 | contig 10063 bp, 5 predicted proteins | sample Hoacrofraction12_FD_59098 | JGI IMG/M metagenome (GOLD analysis project Ga0065711, IMG submission 59098) | Hoatzin crop microbial communities from Cojedes, Venezuela - Epithelial fraction 12 v2 (version 2) | ecosystem: Host-associated > Birds > Digestive system > Esophagus > Crop | place...
TTTTTTTTTTTTTTTTTTTTTTTTTTTTGTGATCAGTAACCAAAGAAAAAAATCTAGTCAAATCTCAACTATGGGACAGAATTCCTGGTTCATCTTCAAAACCAAGTTGCTTAAAAGATAAGTCTGACAAATTCAATTAATGATCTGCAAAGCAAAGTAAGGAAGGTGTTATATACAACATGGAATGGTGTGTAATAAAGAATTATCAGGTTGGAGCTTACTTGAGTAGTGTTTGGTGCTTCCTGGCACATATATGTTAACTTCAGCATTTGTGAAACTTACTTTTAGCACTTCAGGCTCTGGGTTAATTCACACTGCACCTGCTGGGGTGTCTTTGTGTTATGGACAGAAGCTGAGAGCATTTTAATCTCTCCCTAAAATAGTAAAAAATTTTCTAAGTTGCAAATTTTGTTACAGAATTAAATGATTCATTACAAGTCCTCAGACCAAAGGTCATTTCCTAAGGCTTTGAAGGTCATCTCCTAAGAGCTTTAGCAAACATTTCAGTTCAGAGCTCCACTGAAGCAATGTATTGTTCCATCTCAGTGGAGCATTACATTTTGTACTGCACTCACTTAAATTACATTTCCTGTGCAAGGGGTTAGTGAAAGACTGTAACTCCTGCTTGAATGAACACATCCACAAAAGCTGCACCCGTGTTAGTGAATTCAGCAGCACTAGGGAATATGGTTTGCACTGGAATTTGATTTTGGTCTACATCGCTGAAGTGTTAGAGTGGTCCCTGAAGCTGTTTGGACTTAGATCCATGAGCACTGTCCCATACTTTGCCTAGGCAGGGTTCGGGAGCATCTGACCACACATTGAGATGCAGACATACTCTTTCAGAGTATGAACATGAGGCAGATGATTGTGGTAGTTGGTGTCACCGGAGCTGACAATGTTTAGCTTACCCAGGTAGTCTCCCAGTAATGAGGCATCTGTTGACATAGTCTTGCAATCTGTGGATGTGACAGAATGCACTAAATAATCCCTTTGGCAAACGCACAAGTGCTAGGGCAAGAGTGTGGTTGAAACGTCTCAGGTACGACCTTCAAAAGGAATCCATGGTAACCCACTTTTATATAAACCTGTAATGGTGTTTGTGGCCCAAATTTCACTTCTATGATTTCAGGCTAGTATGACTGAGTCATGCTTACCTCAACTAGTGTATTTTTAGCCTGGTTTAAATGCTGTCATGATATCTATTCACCTTTCATCTGTACATCTATCTTTGGCAGTCATTACCTTAACAACATTTAAACTCACTCTTCAACCTACTATTTGACAGAAAAAGACAGATATCAGTGGCTGTAGCTAAACTTAACACTGTGCTCATAGGCACCAAGTGCATAGACAAGCCATGCCATACTACTACTGTATTTTAACTTCCAGAACTAGGCAGCCACACCCAACCAGTCTTTTAGTAATGATCTTTTGTTCATGTTAACTCTCAGATCATGCCTAGGAATTGTTTGGGAGCATGCAAGTTGTCCCAGGCCAACAGCAGGCCAGGACCCGTGCAAACACAGCAACCAGGTGCCAGCGCTCAGGATTATTTCCTAGCATTTCTTTGCTTAATGGCATCAAGCTCATTGTAGGTATGTATTCTAAAATGACATGAAAATTGCTGACTAGATAGAGAACAGAAATGGAAATTTGTGCCCCTAAGAGGAGAAAGGGGATGACATTCTTGGAGCTAATCAGACACTTCATCAGCTGAACAGCTGTAGATTTCCCTGTATGTCACAAATGAGCGGTTAGGTCACTTAAATGATCACTCAAAGGTTTTGCAAGAAATCATTTTACTGAAAATTTAGAAAATGTGATCTTGTACAGTTTCTTGGTAAGGTTCACTCTATTACTTATAAAATATATTATATATTAGATTATATATATACTATATATATAATCTAATATAATGTAAAAATATATATATGATATGATACGATACGATACGATACGATACGATACGATACGATACGATACGATACGATACGATATGATATGATATGATATGATATGATATGATATGATATGATATGATATGATATGATATGATATGATATGATATGATATGATATTAATGGGTGGAATACTAAATCGAAGGAGATTTTGAGTGGAAAATGTTTTACACAGAGCGGAAGAAAAGTGTAAGGGGTAAGGGACACCCTCCCATTGAGTCACCAGCTTCAGACTGGAGCCCCTTGCGTTCTAAGCTCCTTCTCAGAGAGGAGCCTACGTGCGGCTGGATCCAGAACCAGCCTTAGACCACAATGGTTTAAGTCCAAGGAATATGTTTAGCAGCAGTTCAGGGTGTGTTCATAGTTTAAAGAGAGATAGAATCACAGGGATTTAGCAGCTATTTACCACTGGTAAACTTAACATTTACAGAGTGATTAGAAAGAATTTGCTACTACAATCGTAGTAATAGAATGTTGTGTTTTGAATCGATTCCCACCCACACACACATACAATTTTAAAAATTCCTCTCGAGTTCAGTGAAATACTCACTTCAAAACAAATGATTTCTCAATGGGCGAAGGTTCAGTCTCAAGATCAGCCCAGGCAGTTCGTGAGTTACTCTGAGAAGCATCCCACTCAGAGGGAGTTACTGGGCGCAGCCCGCTGTGGACCAGAAGAGCTCAAAGGGCCTTCCTTTGTACCGCCATTTGTAGGGTCTCAAGATGATTGACCTTAGACATCAGTAGTTTTCCATCCTGGTTACAATGCACATGACGCAGACAGCAGCTGTACAATTCCAGTACTACCCAGAATGTACAGTTCTGTCTTTTACCAGGCAGATGCTACTCCAGGCAGGAGACTCAGGTGCCGTCAGGGAGTGCCTGATTCGCCCAGATCACTGCTCTTGTACAAAGACAAGGAAAGCGCCAAGTCATCCCGATTCAATGCACACCAGCTAACTATTCCTGCAGTGCAAGAAAGAACACAAGATTGACTGGTTCCTGGATTGCCAGGTGTGAGGGGGGGCTACACCACCACACTATTGACGGAGCTCTGTTGTTTGCAATGTGTTTTGAGCACCTAGTGCACACCTACATGTAGCCACATAAATACTGATGTCTTAATCTGCCAGTTAAATCCTATCTGCGGGTTCACTAGTTCTACTGCTCACACAATTATTGTTTAGTAGTGAGAGTGCTGCAATATAAAGTTGTCAACTAGTACAATATCATGTCTCAGTTTCCAGATACATTACAGAGGTGACAAAGTACTGTGTACGGCTCTGGAACCCTCAGCACAGGAGAGACATGGAGCTGTTGGAGCAGGGCCAGAGGAGGCCACAAAAATTATCCGAGGGCTGGAACACCTCTGCTGTGATGAAAGGATGGGAGAGTTGGCATTGTTCAGACTGGAGAAGAGGGAAGGCTCTGGGGAGGCCTTATAGAAGCCTTCCAGTACCCAAAGGGGCCTACAAGACAGCTGGAGAGGGACTTTTGACAAGGGCAAGTAGTGATAGGACAAGGGATAATGTCATCAAGATGAAAGAGGGTGGATTTAGGTTAGATAGAAGAAAGAAATTCTTCAGTCTGAGGGTGGTGAGGCACTGGCACAGGTTGCCCAGAGGAGGTGTGGATTACCCCTCCCTGACAGTGTCCAAGGCCAGGTTGGATGGGGCATTGAGCAACCTGATCTAGTGGAAGCTGTCTCTGCCCATGGCAGGGGGGTGGGAACGAGATGATCTGTAAGGTCCCATTCAACCCAAATCATTCTATCATTCTATGCAAAATACCTAGGATTATAATGAAACCTGGGATTATAATTAAGAATATTCTGTTTTGCAGGATTCAGGAGCTGTTGGCTGATGAAGCTCAATGTGATACTGTCCATAAAAAATCTGATAATTGCTTACAGGAAAAGGCAATTTCAACAAATGCTCCTTCATGCAGTTCGCTGGTAGAAATTGCTTTCAGTCAATTATGCCTTCTATTAATTTGGATAAATGAGGCAGGATCCTGTAGCTCATTATAAGTCCAAAACCACAATAAGTAAGTAAATATTTTGACAGTGTTAAAACTAACTTCTGTAAAAACATGTATAATATTTATAAGCATTTAAAAGGTCACATGTTGTATAATCATCATTCAGTGCATTCAGTGCCAGCTAAAGGAAATTTTTCATGAATCACTGGACTGATATTTTAATACTGTAGGCAGTCAGTAGTTTTCTGAAATACTGTCAAAAATCATATGGCTGATAAGTACCTGTGTCTTTTACCACCTCTAAGAAAGGAGGAAGTTAAGCAACAGGAAAACATGTACCTTGATTATGGGACAAAGTGTATACCAGTATATAAAGTACTGGAAAAGCCGTATCTATCAATTTTGGAGCAGAATTTTATATCACTTTACATCAGAAAACAGGCAGAATAAATATATAAAAAGATCAGATAATTTGGCAACAAAAACTTTGGGGGGAAAAGAAAAGGATACTCTAGCTACCCTGAATATTAATTTGGCATGGCTCTTGATCAGACTTTGTCATCCTTTCTTCATCTTCCTGTTCATCCAGAAGGAATGCAAAGATGAGATTACTACCACCCACTTTCAGGAGAACTGGCTATAAACCAGAACTGAGGTGTCATGGAAGAGATTTTTTTCAGGTGAACAGACAGGCACATGGGAATCGTGCAAGCAGAGTATGTGGAGCAATTACTATCAAGGTTAAGATTGTCCTGTGCAACACCCGAAGTTTCTTTGAATTCCATATAAGATTTGTCCTCAAAGCAGGAAATTTGGGGTGAAAACCCACAGTGTATGTTGAGTAAGGATATAGACGAGAAAACAGCTTGCCTGAATGTCCCAAGCTCTATGACAAGAGATTTCTGTTAAGTAAACATTGATTTTAGACTGTAGGTACAATGACTATGTCTCAAGAAAAAACAGATCGCTTGACTACCAGTGAATCTGATTATTAAAGTAGCATTCAAAGTCCATGGCACTTCAGTCACATTCCATTTTTAGATAATAATGGTCCAATGGCAAACCTCTGCAAATACTTTTATAACTGCAAGTGATGACTAAAATAGAATTTTTTACTTATTTCTGGGGATCTAACTGAAGAAAATGAAATTGGAGCAAATGAAGCAAAAGAGGGTACCTCCTCTTTTAAAATATAGGCTAGCTAACCACTGGTTTTGGAGTGGTGCTTTATTATGGTTTAGATCATAGAATCATAGAATGGTAAGGATTGGAAACGACCTTAAAGATCCTCTGGTTTCAACCCCCCTGCCGTATTATTCCTTCTTTTAGGGCTAGGACAGATAGGCAGACAGAATACCATCCCTCAATATTAATGTTATAAAGGCATAAGGCCATGAACTTTATGCAGGGTTTCTATCTTTATGGTTACTTTGAATATTAAATATCAGTAGCTCTTCACAAATGCAAATATTTACATGATTTCTTTCTCCTGTTAAATTGCAAGATTAAAACGTCAAAGCATACCGCTAAAATGCACAAGGCAAATGTTGAGTGCTCATGACCGAACAAATGCAACAGACTGACCTTCTGTTTAGACTATGTGCACATGATCTCAGTCTCATTATCTCCTTGTTTCTATATAATTTTCTGTGAACTTATTACTTCCAAGGTGGTACCTTGTGTACATTCTAGAGAAAGGATATATAAAGAATGCTGATCCTTTAAACTGAACTAGCAGAGAATATGTGATCCATCTGCAAGCCCACTTGAATAAGCTTTGAAATTACTGATTTTTGACTAAGATACTGCTGCCTTACTCTAACATGTCTTTCAACTTGTGATCCATGGCACCACAAGCTCTCAGAATTACTTCTACTGCTTCAGAAAAATGTGATTAAACATGCAGTGGTTAAAAAAAAATAAAAGACTATGATTTTATCTAATTTTTTTATATCTAAAATTTTGCTATTCTCCTTGCTGCTTTCCTTTGTCCAAGGAGGAAAGTTAGGAACAGTCTTCCTGTCTGTAGACTCTCAACACTTGTATCACGTGAATTACAGTCTCAGAATCCTTACCTGTGCTCAGAGAATAAGATAATATTGATTTTCTATGGTGAAAGATAATTCATGTTTAGTAACAAGTCAGCTCTTGTTACTGACAAGTGACACATTCTGTACTTCTGTTTAACACACTTCCTTAGCAACCCAACAGCAGCTGTAAATAGTTTAAAGTTTAAAGTGCTTGGCCAAAGTTTGGAAACAACCTGTTGTGACAAGCAATATAAACTGGATTTAAGAGGACAATTTATTGAAAAGAAACAATCTAATTCAGTTGTCTGCAATATCAGTGGGACTAAACAGTTCAGAAGGTCCCTTCTAGTCTTGCATCTTAGACTTCTTCTGATATGGAGCCATAAGAAGTGTAGCAAATATCTGTCCTACATTATGTTTTGAGAACAAGATTTGGTGTTTAAGATCTTTAAATGATCTAATTGCTTATTCCCACCCTTTTTCCAACCTGCTTTTCAGATGGTGCCTTACAATAAGTGCTTAAGGTTCTGCCAGCTGACATTCACAAAACTGTATTAAATATTACTGAGGCCCAGTATAGAACCAGTTGCTTGAAACCCTTGTTGAGACTTAAACTCTGAACAACGCAAGTGGATTCCTCAAAGCTAGCTAGGAACAGCCATGTAATGAGGGAGTCAGCTGACATGCAGTCAACATGGCCAAAACCTGCCTGTTCCATAATATACATGTAGTATTACAGAGAACACAAAGATAGCTTCTCTGCCTCTCAGCTGGCAGAGTGGCTATCAGTGCTAAAAGCCATTCTCTACACATTCATGCATACCAAAGCTATGCAAATCTGCCATAATGTTGAGTCAAGCACTCTTACAGAAGGGCCCAGCACCAAGAACTGGATTGTTCTGTTTGTGCTGCAACATGTATGTCAGTACTGTATGGTGGAATTTGTTTTTCAAGGACAATGTAAGACTTCATTTATCTTTAATACTATAAAAAAAAAAACTGGTAAAGATACTTTTAATCCATTTTTATATGTCCATAAAAATATACATTAAATATCAAGATTATTTAAATATAACACTCCCTTGGGAGTTTCTCAGAGTCATTCTTTATTAAGCCAGGCTGAACTGATTGTGAAATGATTGTAAGAGTGTATTTGATTTTAAATGATGCATAGTGCCTAAGTAAATGGCAGGGATTAGCTGAAACTTGCAACAAGTGTGATACAATTAAAGCTAAAGAATACCTGTTATGAAGAATACCTTCAGAATACATATGAGGCTCCATAGATCCTGAAACCTGTGGTACCATGACTGCCATACTAATTTACTGAAATATCAGCAGGCAAATAAACGCAGAGACAATTTCATATTCTGACTGTGTATCTCACATTGCATGCTACTGGTGTTTACAATAACAGCCAGGTGAAAACTTAAATATTGCTTATCTTACCTGGAAACACACATGACAAAGACAGAAAAGGTTTCTCAGCTTGTCTGTGATCAGATATTGCTTACGATATAGTGTAAAAACAGGTTAAAAAAAAGAAAAGTGTCTAAAATTACTTCCTATCTTGATACCATTAATTTCTATAGTCTTCTTAGAGTCTAAAGATGAATTCTCACTCCTTTCATTAAAAGTCCATTGTATTTTAATTTTTAAAAATAGACGTCATATAGAAAGGTCTATTTCCTTGCCAAAATGATGGCAAGAAATGTTTTTCTGTATCAGTTTCAAATGAGGTAGTGTTACAAACTTCTCTTTTACTGCTGTAATGTATTCAATAATAACTTAGTATTATTCAATTATCTTGGCTATTTTGAATAATTCAAAACTGTAAAAACACTAAAAACCAAATATATGTCAAGCCATTTATGTTACACACACAAAATGAAGAAGCTGAACTGAGTGGATTCCCAATCAGTTACGTATCTAAATAAGCATATGCTTATGTCTACATAAGCCTGTGGTTCCCAGCAGTGTATGAGAAATGGTAACAATGATGTGGTTTTACAGTGCAAAACTGGCCTTAGAGTCTGTATCCTTACACAGACGACTGAGCTTCTGTGAGTGCAGGGCAGTTTGGCTCCTCCAGTGCTTTGTGACAGAAATACCAAGTACACATCGGAATGGCTGAGCCATCCACCAACTTGTTTATTTTACCATTCCACCTCTACTTTACAGGAGTTTGTGCAACAGGACTACTTCTGCTGTAGGGTTGAGGCAGTTTCTATGGTGTTTGTATTTTTCCATATTTTGGACGAAAAGATACCTCTTTTTTTTTTCCTATCTGAGCAATCGCCTTTGATTGAGGGCCTATAATGATTCGGACTCTTGTTTGAAAAGTGATTCATATTCAAAACCGCATTTAAACAATTGCCTAAGATAATGAATGTATTAAAAGCTTGTTATGACCACAGGAGTAAGAGTGAAAATGCTAAAAGTCTCTATTTTCATATCTTGTCCTGAATGAGAATGAACTGGAGCACACACATTTCAGTTCTTTGCTGAACTGTAAACATGTTTTCGGATTATTGTTACAAAAAATGAAACAAATAAAATCATAATGTAAGAAGTGACCCAACACAGTAACGACTGTGGTGAGAAGTATCTTCTGAAATGTTTCAGCCCCACTGTGTCTCCTTAAGTCAGATCTGCATTAATGTCAGATTCACAGGCTGGTGGGGAGAGGATCCTCTCATGAGGATACACAGAAATTTTCCATGGGTGTTTGCCAAGACAAACATATCAACCTAAGGTATCACAATCCGTTAAGAGCAGTGACTTGCTTGCATTCTAGAGCAACAACCTGCCTTCAGGCTGGCAAAGAGGGAGAGCTAGTCACGGAAGCCAAGCTTGGAAGACATAAAGACCATATAGACTCTTGTCCTATGACAGACAGCTCATGCTAGGAAGAAGCTCAGGGAACTTCTCCTGGCCTTTAGTTTTCTCATAACTGCTAAGAAACCATAAACCAACACTTAATTTTGTTTTCACCTTGAGCCTTTCCATGCTTTCCACCATAGTGAATTCAGGTGTGACCTTTATGGGAGACTGTAATGATTCAACTCTTTGGGATGGTTTTCAGTAGTAGTACTCAACCTGTGGCTTGCAAACCTATGAAGAACTACTCTTTCAGCCTAGAAACTGCTACTAACCTCCATATAACCTTCCCCAGCATTTAACTCTACTGTCTATGTAATATACAGAGCCCATATTTACTGCACTGCAAGGTGAAGCATCTTTGTTTATCCGTATAGGTGACAGCCTATAGTCCTTCCATTCTACAACTGCGACTACACTTATAGAAGTGATATAAACATTGCCAGGCCTGTCTTCAGACCCTGAGGCCAAGCCACTGGGCTCAGCTACAGCTGTTACACTCCAGACAGTGTGGAGTATCCCCCAAGCTATCTGTTGGGAATGGTCCTTGGTCAACGGAAACTCCTGAACGTTAACCTGCTGTTTTCTAGACTGGTTTGACTGTTGATCAGCCTGAGATCCAACTATGGCCTGTGTTAAGAGTTTAGGCAATAGGCTTTGCATTGCTCTGCAATATATAGGATCATGCCCTATCTAATTTACAATTATAAATATACAGGCTGACCCATTATCTGGAGAGCTGTAAAACTTGGAATTGGTGGAAACTATCATGAAACATCCCAGTATCACGGGACTTACCAAGCAGCCTTGCCTGCTTAGTATCCCACAGGTATTTTAACGTTCCTTACAGGGGTGAAATCTGGCAAAATTCAGATTTTGTGTTCAGCTCTGCTAAGTGAGAAGATATCTTTGACTGGAGCATTTCAGAATGAACATCCACAGTCAACACTTCCTGCAAAGATTAAGACAATCCCTTCCAAAACTTGCACAAGTTTTATTATTATTCATTCATTTGCATTAAATGATCATTAATTATATGTTCTTTGTGAGCCAGTTTTACAGGAACTCTCCAGGAGATTAAACTTGCAGCAATTCAGGGAACTCAACAATGTTCTTTCCTTTTCAGAGATGAGTCTACAAACTACGCTCATCTAGCCAGTTTCTGGATCTCACCTAGCTCAGACAAGTATGAACTTGAAATATGAGGTACCC
>Ga0065711_1052195_pt1 | contig 10063 bp, 4 predicted proteins | sample Hoacrofraction12_FD_59098 | JGI IMG/M metagenome (GOLD analysis project Ga0065711, IMG submission 59098) | Hoatzin crop microbial communities from Cojedes, Venezuela - Epithelial fraction 12 v2 (version 2) | ecosystem: Host-associated > Birds > Digestive system > Esophagus > Crop | place...
GCAGGATCCTGAACTCGACCATTTCATGGTCACTGCAGCCGAGTCTACCTCCAACCTTCACGTCCTCCACCAGTCCCTCCTTGTTTGTTAACACGAGGTCCAGCATCGCGCCTTTCCTTGTTGGTTCCTCCACCACTTGCATCAGAAAGTTATCATCGATGCTCTGTAGGAACCTCCTGGATTGCACCTGCCTAGCTGTATGGTCTAACTCTAATTTCTGTTTAAATTAGACACTCCAGTTCAGATTCCTTTCTGAGTTATGCACTGGCTATCACAGAATTAATGCTTGATTGCTATGCATCAAGGACAATAAGGAAATTGGTTGAAAGCTTAGATTTTATTCTCCTGTGAATTCATTGAATATTTTCTAAAGACTATGAATATAGTCAACACTTTACAGAAGACTAAGTAGTACAATGTACACAATGAAAATAATGAGTTTGAAGAGAATTGTACCTTGATAGTCTTTACTTGTTATCACTGGTAATTCATCACTCTTATCTCGTCTCTTCCAAACATTCAAGATACCCTAAATCTCCTTTTGCCTGTCAGGCTTTTAGGTATTTTTGCTTAAATTATAAATGTATCATCGCAATTATGTAACAAAGCAACATCTAAATTGAATAGTATAAAGATTTAAATTTTTTTAATAACTTGAGCTGGAGTGTAATCATATTGCATACACGAGGAAATTCTTTTTTCTCTCTAAAGCTTCTCTAGATGAAACAAAAGAATCAGTATTTATGACTGAGTTGTGGAATAATTATGACACTTTTTACATAGGCAGCATTTCCATCATGTTTGAAAAGCTTAGCTGTTTGGATGAAAAACTGTAAATATCATTTATGTTCTATTTTGAAAAGCAGACAAGTCCTTCAATTCTACTAATTTTTATCACAGGGAAAAGTAGAACTGCATGGGAAATTATTTTACTGTCCCACAAAACTTTCTGAAATTTCAATTATGCAGGGCAATTATCCAATTATTTCTTCATTCAAGCTTTTAAACAAAGCAAAAGAATACAGAGTGAGATGGAGGAGAGAGAGGGATTCTTGAAATAGCCAATTTCTTACTCTCAAGGAAGGTGAAAATTCAAAATTTAAGTCACTCTTTTGACTGAATTGAGTCTGTTCACTGCTAATAAATGTGACTACTTGTTACCTGTTTTGACAATTTTTGTTCAGCTTCTCCTCTTCGAGCCATAATGGATGCTCATTGGTTCAAGACATACTGGTTGCACAATCCAGTTACCAGGATTGTACATATCTATAGTATACACACACACACACACACAAGTATACACGTAGAATATATATATGCATATATTCTTTCTCAGCATCAAAAAATCCCTACTCCAAACCTTGCGAAAAGGGAAGCTAAATCTGTGTCTTCCTCTTTACTGCTCAGCTATGCTATCACGCTATTTACATACAGTTTTGTCACTGAAAAATTAAAACTGCAAGAAACACAAAGAAAAGTATGCATCTGACACTTCTGCATGCGCATAAGAGGACCAGTTTTCTCTAAGTTCTGTCTAGGCTTCTGTCTACGTTCACAGCTCAGGCTTTCCAAAGAGAAGTTGCCAGCAATCCCTAACCAGGCCCACGTACAATTTAATACTTTGCCAGTTTACAGTATTATTTGACATTAAAATGGTATGTAAATTGTATGGGTTCTTAGATAAAGACAAGGATATCTTCTGTCTTTATATAACTCATTTACATACAACTGGTATCTGTGTATGTGTGTGTATTTAACCTCATTCAGGTTGCAAATACACGTAACTTGTTTCTGATACACGATTCTCTCATATCCATAAGCAACAAACTAATCAATAAACTGAATGAATAAACTGTGAAGTGAAAATATACAAGTTATAAAGCCAACTGAAAATTTATTTTTGTACAGTGACTTTTCTAATCAATATCTGAGAATTACTATTTGTCTGCACAGATTTTGTCACAAATTAACTAAGCTGAATTGAGTCTCACCACCATTCTCATTAATCATACTACAAGAAAGGAAATACACTTTCTGAAGTTCCTGCATTGAGACAAAACATAAAAACAATGAATTTGGTTTTTGTAATGAGTTTGAATTTATTTCTCAGTAATGAAGTGATATCATTTAAGTATCTACATTAAAAATTTCTGTTTCTTTGCAATTTTGAAAATTAGACGTTTTTCTGAGAATCATGTAATTAGAACAGAGATTTGTTCAAGATAAATAAGATTTATTCCACTTCAGTGGAAATTCTATACCTATTGAAGTCAGTAAAAAAATAAACCTGAACTTCAGCCCACATATTTTTTGTGTCTTACCAAATGCTGTAGAATAAGAAGATTTTAACTTTTGTACACTTCGGGTATTTTTAATACTGAAGTGCATCATTGCAGAAAAGATATCTGGAGAGGAACCTATCCAGCATTTCTTCTGTATTTTTCTTTCCATTAATACTGTAAATAAATGTCATGGGTAGTTCTGCACCATGACTCCCTTTCATCAAGTTAGAATAAACCATTTCATCTGCACTTTATTTGCTGTGTAACTACTAATCATCTTCTGATATGTTTCATTTCTCTCTGTGTGTAAAACTTGTCCATCAAGAGATTGTGATTTTCCCCATTGCATTCTACTCAGAACTATTTATAGGGGGAAAAAATGTTGGGTGAGAATTTTTGTTATTTTTGATGGCTGTGGGCACATTTTTGTGAATATTTTATATTTTGTCTGGCTACTAATGTCATGATTACTATTAAGCTTCAATAAAAAATTCTTTTATTCATTCCAACACTGTGAAATTCACTCTCGAAATAGTGTCAATTTTTTCTTAAGATTCACTATTCTGGAAGAGTGCTGGCACTCTTCATGTCATTATATTATTATTGTTGCTATTGTTATCATAATAATTATCATTATAATTATTATCATTATCTCATTTATTAAGTACTTTATTATTTCCCTTTTCAAATTATAAACAAAAATACCCACAAAGTAAACATTTAACCAAGACATTTTGGATTAAATTTTAATGTTTTTAGGCTTTTCTTTGTACTGTTTTGAGTAACCTCAAATTGCCTTATATTTTCATCCATGTGCCTTCTTTAACTCTCTTAAGAGTACCACAAAGCAGCATTTATTCTGATGGGCCGTGGTATCACACAGAGGTCTCTGCATATTGTAATTTCTGTAACCACAGTCTTATCTAGCTCTACAAATTTTGAGGGCTTTCATCCATAGTCAAGCATTATTCATAAGGCAGTGGCTTAAAGGGAGAAAAACAGATGGTGAAAGTTTACCTTGCAACACTTCTTGGGAAGGCTGCGTGCAGGGTCAGTTGAAACTGGCTTTTGTTCAAACTGCATATTAGAGTTTAGTGACACAGCTGTCCATTTATCTCTAATTTTGGACCTAAGAAAGGCCGAAACTAAGATTAAAACTTAAATTAAAAATACAGTGACTTCAAATCCAAGAATTTTGCATGGGAGGGATGTGTAATGTTAAGATATCTATAATCAGCTTTGGTAACTAAAATGTAGCAAGAAGAGAGTTTTCTCACAGACTATTGAAAAGTAATCATATTTCAAAAGAGAAGTTTGCTGGTTTTATGTATTTTTAGTTCTTAAACATTGTTTCTAAACATTCTAAATAATCTTTAATAAATGTGAAAAGAATGATAATGCTGAATTTTTAAGTGTATTTAGCAGTTAAGATATTGACAGAAATTGTGCTGTATTTCTGGATAGTTAAAAGATATTTTCTATATTTTATCAGTTTCAGGTATTTTTTTTTTTTAATTTACTTTGTCTAATATCCTTGGTTACTATTTTAGGAGCCTTTTTTCACAGTCACTTCATGTTGAGGATCTATGAATTTACAATTAAGTAGCCTTATAGTTGTTGAACTAGGCACTTGTTTGGAAGGAGGGAGAAAACTCATCATTTGTGGAATCAACACTGTCTTGGAGGCTTTCTCACTTAATTGATGCATTCTGACCTTGCCATTAGTCTTGCTAGAGGCAAGCTATTTCTGTCTGCATTATTTTTCACTATTACTTTCGTGCAGAAACTCAGTACCTGATGCTTAATATAAATGTGTGACAGAGCTAAAGAATATATCCTGGAAAGTCATTCAACTCCTATCTACTCTTATACTTTCAAAGTTAATTCACACAAGTTTCCACTATAGTGCCATATATCAAAGTCTATTGCATCAACAGAAATTTGGAATACCAGACTGGTGATCGTGATCTGAGATATTGCAGGAAATTTATATTCCCTATTTAGTTATCTGCAGTCCAGCATTCATCAGCTTAGATATAAATCAATCTTATCCTGTAGCTGTTACTTTTTGGCTGTGCCTGAGCTTATTAGTAATTTTCTGTGTTCTTTTCTGGTACGGAGTGAAGGACACAATCAAATGATATATCACATAAACAATTAAAAATTATCCTTGTGGCTTTAAGCTATTGAAATGATAAAGAATCTGTGCAGAATGTAACTGTCCTTGAATTACTTTCATTGTTAAACATTAGACAATATGACACATCTCAGTCTGACTCCATCATTCAGAATAGTATCTGCAGATCTCTGTCAGATACTTCTTTATCTTATTATTGTCTGATAACTTGGGAAGACACAGGACTCACAACAAATGCAATGATGGTGTATAGATTAAATTAACAACACTTACATGCCTCAATGTTTTTTCCCCAAAGACAAATGTAATAGACTCAAAAAGTCCATGACAAATACCATTAATACAACTTTGCTGAGTATTAAGGCAAATATCTGTCAATCCTTCGAATTTCAATCAATAATTAAACACATAATTGGACAAATATAATCAACTGCTGTTTTGCAGATAATTTTGAATCTCTGCACTGGAGATAATTAGAGTGTTAAAATCTGTCAGCTTAGTACAAATAATTGTTGAGTAATGTCACATCTTACCTCTAAGTTTGATATTCACATAGAAAGAGAAACATTCAGTCTTCCCAGAAAGAAACAAATCTTCTTAAGTTTTTCCATACTGCTTTTTCCATCAGTATCAAAGGGTTTTTATGTTGACGTTTTTTTTTAAATGTCTCGTTTGCAAAGAACTCATACAAGGAACTATGCTGATTTATTTCAAGTATGTAACTCTTTCAAAGAATTTAAAATTCAAACAACACATTTAAAAACTAATTCTGTATTTTACTGACGTATTAACTTTATACTTTTATTGTCTGACAGAAACTATTATGAAGTAAGTTAAAACGTATGATTGACAAAAACACTTGAAATACAGAAGTTATCCTGAACTGAAGTATTTAAAGAAAAGATGAATCAGGATACCTTTCTTGTTATTTTTCCTCTTTCTTTATTTTTGTTTTGAAATTGGAATATGAAAAGTAGGAAAATGAACTTTCATTGAGTTTGAGGGAGAACAGTGTTAGCGTAGTTTAGATAGGAAAGCAGCAAGAAAAGAAAACACCAGAAGACCAAATAATGCTTCAATGATAACTTGGTGCTAAAGTTTTTTTTCATCTCATCTCTAATGTCCATTTTGGCTCCCTTGAGTGTTAAGACATTTGTGATCAGGACAATCTGAGAAAAGACAGGGATGCTTTTAAAGGTGTTTGTGCCAAGATGTTGTTTATTATTTCACTTTTTTCCCCATTTTACTTCTTAGTTTTCAACTCATTCCCAGTTAAAATGATGCTTTTCTGGGTTTACTTAAAGAATTAATCTTGGCATTTCAGTAATCTGATCAGCTCATTAAAAAGGTAATACTGTGTTACAGCACAAGTGGAAAATATCTGTTGCCTTCTTCAGGCCTTCTTCAAATGAACACCTAGTTGCCATTTAGTACTTGTTGTATACAAAGTTGGGTTGAATTTCTAATCAGTGTTCCTTAAAATAAGGTGTCTGCAAAACACTTCAAGATATTTGCATTATACAGTGATGTCACTCTATATGGATCAAGAGGAGACCGCCGCAAGGTTATATGGTATGACATGCTGTTTATATGTTGTTGCACAGGGAAAGTACAATTTAAACTACTTTAGTAGCATGTGGCTATGAATACTTCCAATGTTTTATTGCAATTAGGACTAGAGTACATCCCTGCATACCACTGAAGATGAAATCACATTTCTGCCCTGGAGGTAGATGTGGAAGATTTGTAACATTTCAGCATACATTCATTGGGACAGGAATGTGAATCATCATGTCCATTCTTTCTAATAAATGCCCTGATCGCTAACTTGAGGAATCATTTTCACCTTCTGTCTGTCTGGCTTAATAAATATTGTAAGAAAAGACAGACAGTTTAGAAGAAAGACAAATAGAAAATTTCTATGAAAAAAACCCCAAAATTCTACCCAAGGCAAGTTCTCCAAGTATTTGTTATTGAGTAAAAGTAAGGGAAGGTAATGAAGAAATAGCTTGACAGAAACATTTTCACCATCTCCGACTATGTTTGCAGGGAATTTGGTGTTTTCTGTCGGCAGCTGGGACTACAAATGCTCAGATTGCAAATCCTGCTAGGATTTAACTCCAAATTAATCATCTTAGCTCGTGGCATTGTCAGAATGCAGGCTGTTCTATATCTTCTAAGCTGCAGACATTCAGAGTCTGATGTAAAGAACTTCATACAGTTTTACATTTAGGTACACTATGAGGAAAGCTGTCTGTCGCGTCAATTTGGCAGAAAATAAACCTCCTTGCTTTCTAATGCTCTTCACCAAAGTGAGACGTTAGGTGCGGCTAGGTTTAAATTCTGAGTGATGTCCAATTTGCCACTACCAGTCCTGTCGCGTTTAATACGTATATTAAACTACCACGATTCTGGATACACTAATAGCAGTCTGCACCTTCAGTGCAGTCATGCTCATGAACTAGCACAGCTGCGTTTGGTCGTGTTCAGTGAGAAACTGTGACAACTGGCTACTTAAACAGTGCAGTTTTATTTGTGCAACAGGTATAGAGGTTTTTTGAATTGCCGGTGATAGTGACTGTCTGCAAGAAAGCACGTGCAAATCCAAAACGCGTGAAAAGGTTATAAATAATACAGCCTGGCTATAAACATTAGGGAGTAACTATTCCCGAGAAATGCGCTTAGTTTAAGTCTCACACAAGGCGTCCCAATGGGGGGAGAAACAAGGCTCAGCCCGTCGGCCAATCCCAGCTGTCGGAGGCAGTCTGAGGTGGAGTTTCCCTTGACTTGCTCACGGTGTTATCTTCTTCTCCGAAAATCTACGGTGTTATCTTCTTCTCCGAAAATCCCCTATTTCCCTGGCTATTTTTATATCCTTTCTACCTTTAAGGTGGAGTTTGAGTGACTGTAGTCATACGTACTTTTTATCATGATTTGTGTAAAATTTTCTCGTTTCACATTTAAAGCTATAGTTTACGAAAAATCAAGAGCGCAGACTTGAAGAGGGGTGGTCGCACCTCGGAGGCAGGTAACCTTCGGGATGGAGGTGTATTTTGGTATTAAAATGATATTAAAACAAGCAAAGTTCACGAGAGGGTAGCACTTTGGCAAGGTTTCGAAAACCTGTTGGCTCAGGGGACCGGAAGAGCTGCTTATCAGTTCTAGAGGACCATTTCTTCCCTCTTTATCATCATGGAGCATGGACATGGAGTCTCCTCTCCTTTCCATCTTCTATGGTACGTTGCAGGGAGTTGCTGCGTTAGTGGATTTCTCGCATGCCTGCTGCAGCCGTGTCCCGTCCTCAGAGCTCCTTTTGATTTCATGCGTTTCCTCAATGGGTGAACACTGCTACTTTTTTCATATAAACCTTAATTTTCAGATGTAAAACCTTAATTTTACTAATAATTCCACACTTTCATGAGAAGACCTTAACACTGGCATTTGATTCCTATCTTCCTTTGCAGATCTGGGTGTCTAGGCTTTCTGCAACTTAAAGGCATAATTTGAAATTAAAGAAAAATAGGGTGAAGATTTCATTCCTCAGTATTTAAAATATGCCAGTTCATGAAATTACAATTAGTTTTCACATATGGAAATACATGAAATCATCCAGCAATTATTTACAGGATCTAGGTTAACTATTTTCATACCAAATTTCATAACTCCTGCATGCATTTTTCCTAACCGTAGATTTCGAAGAAACAAACGTATACATTAAGCAATGTCTAATTCAGCACAACGTATACACATTTTAGAAAACTCTGTGTGTAATAAAGAAAGAATAAAAACCCAAAAAGGAAACGCCTTCAAAATAAACAACAACCCTTGAATAAATCCATATCTGGGTTCCTGTTTAACAACAGATGACAGGTAGCTCTGTTAGTTATACATGGTAGCAATCAAAACACATCAACAGTAGTGTTGTGGTCTCTGTGTGCCCAGCCAAACTGAATGTTGAAAGTATGAGGAAAATCAATGGAGGCATGGTTCTTCATGTATTTTTCTGAATTTGTGAAGTCTGCTATCTTTAAGTGGCTTTCAAGGTTACTTCTTTTATCATGAGATATATGTAAATATAGTGCTGTGAATTGTAACAGTATTAGATATATTTGGTGTGGTTGTTTCTTTCCTGTGTTTGGAGTTCACTACAGAGAAATCTTTTTTAGACATCTGATTGTATTTGCCTGGTGTGAATGATATTTTCTATGAACAATATTTCTTGTTTGTTTAGCTCTGTAGCTTGAAACCAGGAATATCTTGTTTAGATATGCATTTAATTTTGATTACAAGCATACCTGATTTTCTCCTACTGATTTCCTATCTATATCTATACATGCACATGAAACAGGACTACAATGCGTTGTAGTAATTGAAATGCTTTTTAGACAGCAATGACTGCCAGTAAGTATTTCTATGTACAGACTTTTCTTGTACAGCTGCAGTTCAGCTTCCAACTGGAATCTCTTAACTTTAGAAGAAAATAATTGTGATACAATAACAAGTTACTGTTTAAATAATCATTGTTTAATATAATCCACAGAAACCCTTACATGGATTCTAAACATCATGTCGGAGTAGTATCAAAACACTAGAAGGGAGATAAACTGACTTGAATTTAAGCAGCCAGCCCCAAATGACATAGAAATCTTTGGGATCCATTCTAAATTTTGCTTGTGAAATATTTATTTAAAAATTGTTTTTACTAGTTTCACTTTGAAATTAATCAGAAAGAGGAAGAAGATTTGCTGCACAATGTAGCTATGGGAGAAAAGACTACGGTGCATGGCACTGTTTTCTGTTGGTCATCAAAGTATACTTGAGCTTCAGGATAGGTCTACCAAAATAATGAAACTCCTATATTTTCAGCAAGTTCTTGAAAATTTTTGATACACCTGTATTTTTGATAACAGATATTGTAGCAGACTCATCTGCCTTGCATAATGCTGTGGTTACAAAAGTAGTAACATAATCAAAAATATTAGAAGTAATACTTAAAATGAATACTATTCCTAACTTCTATAAGCATGGAATTTTCTTCATATTCTTCTGATACTTGCTAAGCAGCTGGCACTGAGTGCTTTTACATCTTTTAACTGACTATGAGGCAGAAGTATCTTTGTATCTCGTCAGGAAATAATGTTTAAAGTAGTATTGTAATGGGCGTGACATCACTCAGGCTTATTCATAATTTTCAAAAATTAAGAGTAACGACAGCTAAAATTCAGAGGGAACACTAAAAAAATATTCCTAATATGTAATTTTGTTATTACATTACAATACTTACATGAGTATCACAGAAGCTTGCTTCACTCTCTACACTTGTGTGCAGAAAAGTTGAAGTTGATGTTCACCCAGGGGACATACATGAGGACAGACAGTTCTACTAGGTGGGTAATGCACTGCTGAGCTGAGTGGTGGTCCTACTATGGAGTTCCTCACAGTGGCACACAGTGGCTCAGACTGCTCAGAGCTGTTGAGTGTTGGCTGGCTGATGTCACAGAATCAGAGAATCACAGAATGGTAGGGGTTGGAAGGGACCTCTGTGGGTCATCTAGTCCAACCCTCCTGCCAAAGCAGGGTCACCTACAGCAAGGTGCACAGGACCTTGTCCAGGCGGGTCTTGAATATCTCCAGAGAAGGAGAA
>Ga0065711_1052196_pt1 | contig 10063 bp, 9 predicted proteins | sample Hoacrofraction12_FD_59098 | JGI IMG/M metagenome (GOLD analysis project Ga0065711, IMG submission 59098) | Hoatzin crop microbial communities from Cojedes, Venezuela - Epithelial fraction 12 v2 (version 2) | ecosystem: Host-associated > Birds > Digestive system > Esophagus > Crop | place...
AGTCCCCTCATCATCCTCGTAGCCCTCCACTGGACTCTCTCCAGTAGCTCCTCATCTTTCTTGAACTGGGGAGCCCAGAACTGGACACAGTACTCCAGATGGGGCCTCCCCAGGGCAGAGCAGAGTGGGAAGAGAAAAGAGATCTCACCAGAGATCTTCCTGGGCAGAGCAGAAGTCCAACACATAACTCAGCATTTTACAGCCCTTTCCATGCTGGCCATGTTATTCAGTCAATGTACCAAAAAAACCCCAACCAGACACAGCGTTCCAGTGCTGTCCAGGCAGAGCGGATTCCTGTTTCAGAGAGATCGATGTCTGGTGCATTTACACCCTCTTAAGGACTGCTTGGCCAAAAATATTGCTGAAATCAGCATAAGAAATGGTCAGTTCTGCTGTTCTTATCCCAACCAGATTAAAAAATACTCTTAATTCACTATCTTACTAAACTACATCTGACATTGTTTCAGTAGCCTGCCTGCAGGCTGGCAAGCTAGCTGTGTGCAACTTCACATAAGCACTGGCAAAGAGAAGAATGAGAAAGAACCATAAATATATTATCTATATGAAGGCGGCAAGGAAAGAATGAAAAAACCCTCCCACCTTCACTTTGAACAAGCAGGGGCTGGGACGCCCTGGGTAGTGACAGACCCCAGATCAACGCATGGCTTCTGGATGTATTTCTCTCCTCCTCCTCCTGGTGCCACATATGTTGCCTGTACAGGACGGACTCCGCAGCTTGGATTTACAACCATGTGAGGCAGCTCAGTGTGCCCAGGGTGACACATCTTGGCAGGCCAGGTGAGGCTTTAGGGACCTGGTGTTTTATTACCAGTGCCTGGACAAATCTGTGTAACTAGACAATCGTACTTTTGTTGATATACTTTCCTGGACACAGCAGCAACACCAGCCTCCTCAGGAGCAAACTGCTACGAGGACTTGGTCTGCACACATCTGTACATCTAATTTACAGTACCATGATACCACAGACTGGTGAAGAAGAGCTGGCATCAGCCTCTGGCTGCAGGGCTTATGGCATAGTACTGGTATGGCAGAAATGGTCACCATACCCTAACAGTGATCAACATGGGCCCCTTGAAACAAGAGGCTGGCTGAGGCAGATGGAAGCTGGGTCCTTTGGCTTCTCTTCTCCCAACTAACTAGTGACAGGACAAGAGGCAATGGCCTCAAGTTGCATCAAGGGACATTTAGATGGGATATCAGGAAAAATTTCTTTACTGAAAGAGTGGTCAGGCCTTGGACCAGGCTGCCCAGGGCAGTGGGGGAGTCTCCATCCCTGGAGGGGTTCAAAAACCGTGTGGATGTGACACCTGGGGACATGGTTTAGCAGGCATGGGGGTGTTGGGGTGATGGTTGGACTCAATGATCTTAGAGGTCTTTTCCAACCTCAATGATTCTGTGATTCTCTGAACAGAACAAAAGCCACTAGCAGAGCACAGACAGGCTCGAATGACTGTGTGGGTTCTCTGGTTTTAAAAGCGGGAAGGCAGCACTGGGGAAGGTAGCAGACAGGAAAGAGGAAGAAGAGCCCAGCGGCAGGAATAGTGGGGGAGCTGGGAGGCATGGGGGAGCATGTCCCAGGACTCGGAAGATCAGCCTGGACACAGGGGAAAAAACTTCTCCGGACGATCCACAGAGCTCTGACTCAGTCCTGAGGAACAGGAAACCACCCGAGTGTTCCTGAGCAGACCCGAGGCCCAGGTTTCCCAGGCTGCCCACAGGGCAGGACTTTCAGCAATCTTGTGGGAGCTGTGATTCACCTTAGGGCAGCACAAAAGCCACGGTTACGAGTCAGGGCAGATATATAAAACCACAGACTTGTCACAGCCCCAGGCGTGTCAGTCCGCAGACCATCACTGCAGACCTGCGACTACAACCCTGGATGTTAAGATTTTAATCACGTATTCAAGTTCTACTTCTTAGAAACCACAGCACTAATAAAATAAATATCACTTATGCGAAGCACAGGGGATGGAGGGGCATGCCTTTTCCTTGCAGAACCAGTACTTGTTTGATGACACTGATTTATATTTACCTAAATACGACTATTTCTCTCTTTTTTATATCATCTCCCCTCTTAACCATTGTAGAGGGGTAGGAGGTTTAACATCCAGAGTGTTTCTTGTCCCCATTTAGAAGATGCAGTACACAGCAGCGGCCATTTAGTTTCACGGAATTGCTGCAGGCTACAAAGATCCATCTCATATCCCGGCTTACAGCGTTAGCACAAAGCCACACAAAGTCTGCCAGGGCTCCTTGTTAAATACTACATTGTTCTAGCGACTCGGCGCACTGGAACGCATCAGGTTTATTCACAATTTTTCTGATAGAGTCTTTAGATTAGACAGATAAACTTCTGCCTTTAGAAGAAAATAAGTCCATGGCTTATTAATATGTGGAGCACACAAAATGCCTAGTCTCTTCACCAGGGTTATAAATACAGAGCAGTGAAGCAAAAGGCCAGGCTCTCAGAAACCAAATGGTTCTTTCAAGCTTCTAAGTAGTACAACTGTAAGAACGTTCGAGAGGCGAGAAAACAGACGTGCACCATGGCCAAAAGCTACCGTCAGAAGGAACGGGGACAGAAGTGTAGTGAAGATGGTCCAACACATGAAGCGCCTTCTGTAAGAAGGACAGTTGATTCAGATTAGGACATTTATCTGGAAAAAGAGACCTCTGACAGGGAACACAGCAGGGATCTACAGAACCCCAAGCAGCATGGAACAGGTAAACATACAAACAATTCCTTAAACAGGACATTATTACGGTAAACTTGTTGGCAGCAGGTTCAGTTACCAAAAGGAGGTGGTTCATCACACAACGTCATAGTTAAACTCCAAAGTGCCTGGGAGCGGATCAGAGGGCAAAAGCGCACGTGGGTTCAAATAAGAGCTAAATAAACTGATGTGAGAGGAAGGCCATTTCTACTGGCCACTGCTGGAGACGGGACAGAGCTCTGGCCTCCCACAGCTCAGGTGTTTCCTTGCCATGTTCTGAGCTTTTAGTAAAGCGTCTATGGCATCTTCCGAGAAGAACAGCGGCAAAAAGCAGGAATTCATCTCCCCCGTTGCCAGCGCTCCTTGGGAGGACTGCAGGCAGGAGGTACAGGCAGTACAAATCCTCCTTGCCACACCAAACTAACTCAGAATCACAGAATGGTGGGGGTTGGAAGGGACCTCTGTGGGTCACCCAGCCCAACCCCCTGCCCAAGCAGGATAACCCACAGCAGGCTGCACAGCACCGCATCCAGGTGGGTCTGGAATATCTCCAGGGAAGGAGACTCCACAGCCTCCCCGGGCAGCCTGGGCCAGGGCTCCATCACCCTCAGAGTGAAGAAGTTCTTCCTCGTGTTCAGCTGGAACTTCCTATGCTTCCTCTCTCTTAGCCAGCTGAATCGCAGTTGCAAGGAAAGACCACGGAAGCACGTATGCATCTAAGCCCGGTGCTGGCACAGGAAGAACCAGACCTGCACTCACGTTCATGCAGATGACACCACATCCTCATAGGAAGGGACCTGCAACACAACCTCCCGCAACACTTTGCTTTGCTGCCAAGCCAGGAAGCCTCAGGTGATGCCTGAAGATGAGTCTCCTGAAAATATTTTTTATCTTCGAGCTGCAGCCCAGTTATTTAGATATTTAGTGCCACAGAGACAGTCTTGCATAAGAAGGACCTGTTAAGGACTCCCTTGAAACAGGTTATTTTCCCTTTCTGTTCCATGGCAATTATAGACTATGTTTCTGGCATCTCTGCTCCAGCTCTCTGCCAAGAACAGCCCTTCGCTCAGCTATCTCCTACTGACCTAAATTCATACATGCAGCCTTCTTGTTTTAGTCACAGTCTTCTGCCCTACAAAAGGACTCCAAATCTGAAATCCTTGTCTCCTATATTCATCCCTCCAGCCACCAAGCCCACAAATGCGTAACAGCTTCTGAAGGTCAATGCTGAGCCTGCTACACACGACACCAGCCATAATGAATGTTCCGCAGGCCAAATTATGCCCTCGGGGAAGTCTACGCAGCCCTGTGGCCTTCTGTGGATTGCACAGCTGTCAGGCTGCAACTTACTATGTTCTACTTCAGATATGCAAGGAGAAAGAGAATTCAATGGTATCGACTTATTTTAGCTACTGAAGTCAGCAGAGCTGACTCTAAACACACACTGGGATTAAATCTGTCGATTCAGACATGGCACGATGGCACCGTTGGTCAATAATGGCATCATCTGCTCTTCATATGACCTCTCTGCTACCTCCAGTTTCACTGTTCACCACTGTGTGTGTTACAGGAGCTATGCACCAGCTAAGCAGAGAGTCCCCACCGTGTCTGGCACAGAACAAAAGTAGAGTAAGCAGACTGCTCTGAATCCAGAAGAGTAACAAGCTAAATCAACGCTGTAGTAAGTAGGAACGGAACATCTGAACCAAAGGCATCCTGCATGCCACGCTGTACTGGTCAGGTACAGAAGTTAGGAGGCCACACAAGTAAGCCTCTTTCTCCCTTCTTTCACAGAAGCAGAGGAATTCTCTGCCCTGCTCCCAGGATGTATTTAAACCAATCTGATGATAGAGCCCAATCACAAAGTGTATTATTTCATCCTTGTCTTTCGTTAACAAACACCCTCAATTCTAAAACTCAGCACCCCATGCTGTCCTTCGGGGAGTCGCCTGCTAGGCCTGTCACGATAAACTCCGCTGTGCAGTGGGCTCGTCAGTCGGTGCAGCTCCCACGCCCACCCGCTGTCTCTGCGCCTGTGTTTCACACCAGAAGCGGAGCGTCCTCCCGGCTTGCAGATGCCTGCAGCAGGCAGTTAACTATTCCAGTCTGGTTATGCCACTCCACCAGATGGGCCAAGATGTTCCAGTGAACCAGGACTTACTAGCTGAAGTCCCTCACAGTAGCAAATTAAAAAAAAAATATTTGTAGACACCTCATAAAGCACGGGCTCATTATTACAGCCCATTAGCATGCATGCAAGATATTTTAATGTGTAAAAATTCCCCATGAAATAACGATTTTCTCCTCTACTTTCAGAAAAAAAACCTGCCATCCTCACCATGAACTAGGCAGCATTTTCCAGTTCTTTTTCCTTACCCTTTCCAGCCTGCCAGTCAAGCCAAGCCTCATTTGCCCAATTTCACAGCACGCCTTTATGAGCAACCCCTACATGTGCCGTGGCAGGTCCCTCACCCATCCTCCTCACTGAGTTCAACACCTCCGACAAGGCTGGAACAGAGGAGATGAACCTTTGCTCTCCTGACCCTAGAGCCTCCCCTGCTCTGCAGCACAGGAAGCCACACATGACACATTGCTAAATTATGTGGCAACACCTTCAGCGTTGATTCCCCACAGCCTTGAGCAGGTGCAAGACACAACTGCATCAGTTCTCTGCTCTGCTGAAACATGCACGCTAGTGGAAGTGGGATACGAATCAAATTGATCGCTGTGGATAAAAGGAGCTGGAGCCATCAGCACCCAGTTCTCCCAAAGCAAGAGTTAAGCCACGGAACCTTGTATTTCTAGGACAAGATCGTCCAAGCATTAAGTCCAAGACTTAATGCTGCTCCCCAGTGAAGTCAATTTTAAGCCAACATTCAGCTTTACAGAAAATCTCATTCTTGAAATGTTAAAGTACTCACTGTACAAGGTGATCAACTGGAAAACTGGAATCTGTCCCTCTTCTGTACCCAGCTCTCTACTCATTTGTCTGGAGCCTATCAGAGAAGAAAAAAGTTGTAAATACAAAGTGATCAAATTTTTAGAAAAATAAGCAAAAAGTAGGCTGGCTAAGCAATGCAAACACACACAGACACACACCTCCAACACTGAAGTCAAGAACTGAAAGAGCTTGCAAACCTCACAGCAAAGTCTCTTAAGCAAATGTTGTGACGTTTGAAAACATCTAAGGCACCGGCTGCTTCTGGAGGTTCTCAAGAAGGTCAGACCTGATCCAACCCAAGAGTTATACACGAGAGTAGCAGCAATAGCTACACACACTCAGTTACTACAGAGAGAGTGAAACACAGCTCTTTTTGACACATGCTGATCACCAATGCATCATTACACACAGTCAAGAACATTATAGAGGGTAACAATTTTTTCCTCACTGGCCTACAGTGAGGTGGGAAAAAACCCCCTACTTTATCATGACACAATCCTGAAGGGTTAGAAAGGATGTGATCTAGCAAAGAAGTTCCTTTAAAAGATTTGTTGTTTCAACACACTTTATCCCCTTAATAAGAAGCCACTGAACTTCTGCTTAAACCTATTTTGATTAACAAAAAGATTACCCACAGAATTGTGCCGGGATGCAGACAAAAGGAAAACCCATTGCTAGACACGCATGTTAGTATACATCACACAGACACCAATTATGCTTCAGGGAGACATTAAATCCCTGTTCAATTAATAGCGACACCTCTTAAGATGAGCATTAAATAGTTCGCTATGAAGCAGCAAGACAACTGGCTACTTCAGTGAACTGGAACAGAAATAACTCTGCATCTCCCTACCAACAAAATCCCAATCAAAACTTGCCCTTAAAACAACAAGAGGTCAGCAGGGAGGGCTGGGGGGCGGGAGTGTTACTACTGCAGTGCTAGCGTGTGCTTACATTAAAGACTCCTCATCAGAAAGTTAAATGAAATGGATGCCTTTCACATTTATCACTAACAGAGCTAATGGTTTTTATGTAAATGCCGTTACTTTCAGCCAGATCTGCAAGGGACTCGAGCCATATAGCCCCATCTCCCCTTGCAAGCGACTCCCCTTCAGGCAGCCAATCTAAATGCAAATGGTAATCAAATGGCAAAACCAAGAGTTTTCTGGATGATACCGAAAACGTAGAACTAGGGACAAAGCACACGTATTTGAGAACAACTCTCCTCTTCTGGGAAGGCCTGCTGATCTCGCATTGCTTTTTTTTTTTATCCTGAACGTACACAAAAAATTAAAAGTATAATGGGGTTCTCATTTATAGCCGTATTATCTACCTCTGCAGCAAAGAGTATCATCTTCTGTCCTATTGCCCTCGGTGTTAAAACAAGGTTTTTCTATCAAGTTGTAGAGAGGGGCTATCTCTCAGAGATGCCACACCCACTAGAGCACCCCACCAGCAAGGACACCATATCAGAGCAATAGTAAAGCCCCCACTGGACTTTGCAGAAGAAATGGAACGTCTACATTTTCAGGGGAAATTTCTCCTTGGAACAGATTTGTTTGTGTAAGTCGGAGAAAGGAGGTGTTACCACAGGATGGCTATTAGGAGGCAGAGATGTAAAACTGCTGGCAGCACAAGGAGCGCCGTTGTTGTTGCATAAAAGCCTTTTTTGAAGACCACTTCAATCCTGATCCCTACCCTGGAGCATAAATTAAGTCAGGTGCTCTGTCAGCACTGATTAGAACATGGGACTAATGGCACATTTGAAATAAATTAATATTAGAAACTGCCCTGTTTAGTAAGTAAAACACATAGAGGAGAAACGAATGATTAAAACAAAGGCCAAAAATCTGACCACCTGACTACGGCACAAGTCTGCAAGCGAGTCTTGGAGCAGACTGGCTCTAACTATCACGAGCAGCTAAACACCAAAATGAGAGTTCCCACGAGGGGGTACACGTCCTCGGGGGGATGCAGCTCATTAACAATATAGTTATATACACGCTCATTACACGGGTGAAGAACTTACCACTTTGTATGTTTTGAAAGCGCGTACTACAGAAACAGTCAGAGAGCAGAACGTTGCTAATTAACATTAATAACCGAGAGACCACGTCTGCAAACGGCTGGGTTTTGTGAAGTAGCCAGCGAGAGAACAGGCAAAGCTGGGAAGCCAGTGAGACAACGCGGCCCAGCAGGTGCCTGGATCCTTTCTCTGTATATCTGTAATTAAATAATTCATCACTGTGCCTCCATGTCTATGAGCGAGTGCACAGCCTGTAAATAAAGCACCTCCTATTATGCAAGGCCCTGCACAATTTGATGACTAGAGTTTGACTGCCCACCTGAAGAGGTCATTAAGGAACACAACCCTGACTACGTTCTCTGAGAAACTTTTCACGTGGGCCAGCATTCCAGAGAACTCAGACTTCTCTTCCAGCTGTTCTCACGTATTTCATGGTGAAACAGTTACTCACAGATCTGTTTTACACACCAACACGCTGGCTTTCGATCCTCAATCACAACTAGGAATTGCTAGGGCTCCCTTCTCATCCTCTCCAAGCTGGTGAGGCATGTCTTGCTATGTAGCCACGTGGCAGGTCTTCTCTAGCCAAAGGAAACTGGGGCCCCAACTTACAGATTGCCACCACACCAACCACACGTGGGTCAACCTGCAAGCAGTGAGAAAAGGAAGGAGCCCTTCCAGAACAAGCACATCTTTTCTTTTCCCTCTCCGGATTCGGACATTTCAGCAATGCAAGTTCACAGTGCAAGCCCATGACCAGATGTCCTGGCAGGAGCAGCAGCGCTGGGATGCAGACGAGCGTCCAGGCACGGCGACTCGGGGAGACGACAACGCGTTGTGCAACCGCAGAGCGGTGCACGGGTGACGGGGCCACTCAGCCACGTGGGATTTCACACCCAGCCACCATGTGCAAGCGTAATCTGATTTACCCGTCGCATTCTGACTGTAGCTGTCAAACCACAACCACGGTACATTTGCTGCAGCAACGCGCCTGCAAACCAGAGCTGTTCCTGTAGCGAAGCTATTTCCTCTCGGAACCGAAGGTTCGAAATCAGAAACGGCGTGTCCGTACAGCAGTGCCACAGGCACCCCCGCTGCCACTCACGCTGCCACACACAACCTCGACCACCGACTTTAACCAAGAAGTTAGGTGCCAGCAATAAAAAACAAAAAGATTTTCCTCCAGGTGTTGGAAGCTTCCAACAATCACTTGAATTTTGCAATTTTTGCAAAGGGAAGGAACAAAATTGGAAATATTTCCCCTTGCCAACTGCTTCCTAATGGGTCCTGTTCTTACCTTTACTATTCAAGACCATGCTAAACTTACTCAGCACTGTATTTTTTCATTTTTCCCAAAACACTTTCTGTCATCGCACGCACTCACACGCAGCCTGCGGCTTCCTCCACTACAGCTGAGGATTTTCCCTTTGCAACCAAGCTTATCCACCCCAAAACGGTCCGTTCAGAGCCTTTTCTTACTGCCTTTTGTGAGAGGCTTCATGCTACGATGAATGTGTAGAAATGCAAAGCAGAAGTCCATACAAAAAGCAGCCAGTGTGCGAGGTGGTTTTGTCTTAAAAAGAAGAGAGGCAGGAATGACTTACTGCCTCATTAGAGAGCTCCAGTCTGCATTTTTATTAGATATATTTAGACACCAATGATTTAAAAATAAAAAGATAAAAAAGAAAAAGCAGTTATATTCTTAACACATGGCCCTGGATCAGTCACATGGATATAAACAAAAATAGGCACAGCAGACTCTCCAAACATGGGCTTGGATATCATTTTAATCGTGCACCTCACCTAGAAAATTTCAAGTAATACCAATCCACACAAAGGTGTGACAGGATTTAGCTACTGCAGGGCTGTGTCTTCTCCCCATTCCCTTGCATCCCATACACCTCTGTGTATCACAGATACTACTGAAGACAGCAAGAGGAAAGAAGAGTAACTCCTGCTTGCTCCTCATGAACGTGCACACACACTCACAAACCCTTTCTGTCCTTCTGCACGTGGGTCAGGGCAATTCAAGAAAGATGAGGAGCTACTGGAGAGAGTCCAGCGGAGGGCTACGAGGATGAGGAGGGGACTGGAGCATCTCTCCTACGAGGAGAGGCTGAGGGACCTGGGCTTGTTCAGCCTGGAGAAGAGAAGGCTGAGAGGGGACCTTAGAAATTAAATATCTGCAGGGTGGGGGTCAGGAGGACGGGGCCAGACTCTTTCCAGTGGAGCCCAGCGACAGGACAAAGGGCAACAGGCACAAACTGAAGCAGAGGAAGTTCCAGCTGAACATGAGGAAGAACTTCTTCCCTCTGAGGGTGATGGAGCCCTGGCCCAGGCTGCCCAGGGAGGTTGTGGAGT
>Ga0065711_1010862_pt1 | contig 10062 bp, 8 predicted proteins | sample Hoacrofraction12_FD_59098 | JGI IMG/M metagenome (GOLD analysis project Ga0065711, IMG submission 59098) | Hoatzin crop microbial communities from Cojedes, Venezuela - Epithelial fraction 12 v2 (version 2) | ecosystem: Host-associated > Birds > Digestive system > Esophagus > Crop | place...
GGTCCTGTGCAGCCTACTGTAGGTGACCCTGCTTCGGCGGGGGGGTTGGACTAGATGACCCACAGAGGTCCCTTCCAACCCCTACTATTCAGTGATTCAGTGATTCAGTGATTCAGTGGATATCCAGACTCTGCTTCACCGGTTTCATCCCCTCCCTCGCCGTGAAGAAGTGCCTCGCAGTATCGGGTGTACCACACCGGAGTGCTAACCCTACAATTAGCTCCTCTAGATGCTACTGTAAAATAAATGGCGACCATGAGATTGATCAATTACGACCTGTTTTTTCATTCTGCTTTAATCTAGATCACAAAGAATTAACATAAAAATAATCAAACTAGGATGAGGTCTGCATACCCAGGGCCCCCACAGAATTCCACCCAACCCAATGTAGGTGCTCACGCTCTGCCGTGCTGGGGATCGCAGAAACCCCTCGCGCGAACGTCACCCGCAGCGAACTCCTTGGGCAGGAACGCAGGGCAAGCGACGGAGCTACGAACGCGGATCGTGCAGGGCGGGGAAAGAAGCGCTTGATGTAAAAAAGAAACCAAGGGGAGATGTTCTTCGCACATTAAGAGCTATAATGAAATACTGCATCTTGAGTTTGTCGCTGCTTGAAGGAAGCTAGGAAACGAGCAGGAATTCATTATGAAGCTGCTCGAGACCAAAACATGAATCACTGGGTTCTAAAAAAACCCGGTTGTCTAGAGAACGGCGGTAGATGAAAATGAATGGAATCTCTTTAAATTACTCTCTGTATAAACTCTTTCACATTCATTCTTTCTGCCATTGATTAGTATCTTTCTGGGATATGGGTTTTTAAATAATTCCACGCCATACTCCCAGCTTCTGCAATCAAAACACAGAAACGGCTCTCGATTCTGCATTTTTAGTCTTCATTTACAGGGAAAAATGTCTTCTGCAGTAAGAAACCTGAACACCTACTGCTCTTACCCATTTACTGGATTTCGCCAAAAGCACACGCTGCAGGCTCAGTAATCAAATGAGCTTAAGGTTCCTCCATCACTTCACAAATAAGGGGACTTCTGTACGCTATCATGGCATAAAGAAGGATTAAATCACCTCTGGAAAGCCCTGAAGATCATTAAAGTGCTCAGAAGCTGAGACCCCTCCGATCCCAGCCTCCCTGACAGTCAAGCAGAAAACCCCACANCCNAAANAATAAATCGAGAAGGCTTCTCTGCAAACCCCGTCAGGAATGCGCAGAAGGGAAACGTGGCAGGGAAAACACGGCCTTTGGCTACGCTGTTCCTGCTCGATCCCATTCCCGAGAAAACAAGACTTGTGTGACCACACGGTGCGTTTGTGTACGTCCGTCCGCTGCACTGACGCCCTTCCAGCAATTTCTGAAGCATCAGCTGCTGGCAGGGTTAGTTTTACGGCTGGACTTGATGATCTTCAAGGTCTTTTCCAATCAAAGTGCTTCTATGATTCTTTAATTTCACTTGACAACGGCTCTGTTCAGGGAGAAGCAGTAGGCAGAGCTGGATTGCTGTCAGTCGTGGGGGAAACCACCTCCGAGCAAGAAACCTGCTCCGTTCCAAGAACCGCAAAAGCACGATGTCCTCCTCCAGCTTGCAAGTGGAGTCAATTCCCTATTAGACATGTACCTCATCAGATCAAAGATATCCAACCACAACATATAACTCCATCGAAAAGCTGGTTCCCTCATCTCACAGCACGTGGAGCGATATACGAAAACACTAAGGGAGTCCACGGGAATAATATGGAGGGGTTCCAGTAAGAAGCACCATCCTTTTCTACCTACAAGTGCCGAGAGGCAGAGAGTCCTGCTGCTAGGGACAGCCCTCAGCAATTCAGGCTGAAGGATCAGCCCATATGGGTGTCTTCCAGCAGAAGCCACCTACGGCACCCAGCACAGCAGCACCCTGCTGCTTTAGGCAGAGGTATGGCCAGCTGGGAGGGTCCCTACGGCTGTGGTTTTGGAAACAAACCAACAAAAAAAGATGCTGCACTGGTTAGCAGTTTGGTAACCAGGACTGCTTGAAGAAGCGCCAGAACCTGAAGCTTTCATCAAAACAGAAAACACACAAGACTGCCCAAGACCTCGAGCTCCTCATAGCAAAACATCCCACTCCTGATTGTTGAAGTGGATTTTACAAGACTTCGTGTGATGACATCCAAAATTTATTACAACTTTTACGACAAGACCATGTCTAGTAAAGAGTGATGTAGTGACCACATTTACTTGGCTGGATTTGGTTTCTTAGGGCACATAAATATACTTTTGTGCCTTAAGAACAGTCATAGCTGCCTACTAAATCTTGAATAATACAAGGCAGCTTTGTAGACCTTTAAACACACGCACCGACTTGGTTCCGTCTCCTTCACAAATCTGCTTCCTTACTATCTGCCCAGTCAGTGCCCAAGGCCCTGCTCATCTTTTGTCAGCCTCAGCTTTTAAAACGAAACTCTTTGGAAATCGTGCTTTTCAATTCCTATGCTTTTTCAGTACGGAAATCATCGCTTTTACAAAGTGACCAAGTTTGTTCCCCCACCTCCCCCAGTTATACAATAAACTGGAAATCTTATCTGTTTTCCTTGGTACATACACGGTGCATTTTGCACGACTTCTTCAATTTTGCAACTGATTTATTGACCATGTGCATGAAAACCCTACTAATAATACAAACTGTAGATTTTTGCTAAGCACTGAATATGGAATATCTTTGGTCCAACAGTTTAAAAAGATCATTTAAAAAGACATCAAAGTAAAATAGGAATAGCTGGACAAAACATTTGAAACCAAACAGCAGTATTTTAGGTTCTGGTTTTTTGAGAGCCGGATTTGAAGTATCTTAAAGTGTCCTGATTTCCAGAAAACAGCCCGAGTCCAACACCAGAAAATTAGGTCCCTTGCAAGTGCCTCCTGTTCATGCTGTTGACCGCTTCATGTGTAAAAATAATACTTTACCTGCACATTGTGCTCTCTAATATACTGGTTACCAAAACTACATGAAGACTAGGTGATATTTTACCAAATAACGGGACTGTATTTGGAAAACGTGAATCCAGCCAGGACTAGCCATAAAACTGGGCAAGAGCCCACACCTTCTCCCCGTGTCTTGCACAGAAAGCTGGCCCAGCAGCATCCCAGCCCAGTGCTGGCCTTGCCCTTCCCCTGCCACGGGGCTCCTGGGGCTCACTCGGGGATCTCGGGCAGAAAGGAGGGTAACTCCGAAGGACAACCCCCCACAGCCACCCAAGCCAGCCACGGCCCCACCATGCAAATGGCTCCAAAAGTCACGTTTCCTACCCTAAGGTCTGTTATCCAGACCCACCACTTCTACTTCCAAGAAGGATCGGTCACAAACCCTAGGACCAGCGTTAAACAAGCAAATCCATAAATGACTGCACCTAAGAAATAATAAAAAAACAACAACCCCCACCTTAAATGCAAGTTTGCCTACATTTTACAGTACCCCCTGTATGCAGCAGAGGGTTTGGACTATTTCCACGTTCATTTTTGCTGCTGTTCTTCTAAAAGCACATTGTTCTTTCCCTGTGACATCTCTTCATATCTTTGAAAGAATGCTCTCCGTTACCACAAAATATTTGGCTTGAATCCTCTCGTGATGAGGAGCCAAGGGTTTGGCTCATGTTTTAAAAACAAAAGAAATATTCCTCTAAACAGAAAACAAATGAGTGCAACTGTAACAGTAGATGGAGATAGAGCTCCTAGCACAACCTATGAATAATTCCAAGTCCCATTAGAAGTAACACAGCTTTCTGAATTTCCCTAGCAAACAGCATCTCATTACTAGGATCCAGCTTGACTAAAATGCAAAATGTCACTTTTTTTCAGAGAAAACGCTAAACAAAAGACAATATGTGGTGTAACTACTCAACTGCAAAGCACATCCACTCCCAATCCGAAATTGTGAAAGACAATGTGTGTACACATAAGCACGGAGATATTAAAAGATGGCTCTTACCTCCGTCCCCAGATCCTGAGCCGGCATCTGAGAAAGGAACAGAAAGAAATTTATAGTCATGTGCTACCGTACGTCCCGTCAGCACGCAAAGCGAGGCTGTTCCGTTGAGTGCATTACAGCGCACGTTACGTTTGATGCCATCCCTGGGTAAATTAGAGAGATCTAATCTGAAGGTAGCTTGCTCAAGCCATCTTTCTCATGTCTCAACTCCTTTCCTTTCAAGTCTCTGTATCACACTGAAACACCGTAAGCCCTGGAGAGCCGCAACGTCCTTATTAGCCTCTGCCTCCTTTTGTTGTACCGAGACTGATGAAGCTTCGTTCCCAACAGTTGTGCAAAGTTACTTCACTTGGCCACTCCTAAACCCTCACCAAAGCGAATTTTTTAAACCCATTTGTTGGAGGCCAGACCAATTGGAAATTGGTGTCACTATCTTTACAAAAGAGTGACATCTCATCAGATCATAACTAGTTGGAGTAAACCATTGCAACTATTATTACTCAAAGCCTGTAGATAAACGATCAAAACACCGTTTTTCTTGAGGTTCTCGCTGAGTTTCAAAATTGAGTGCTTTATTTTTCCTCTGCTCAACGTTTTGCTGGCTGGAGTGACGAGACTCACAAATTTAGAAAGTGCAACGTCACAAAATTGCCAAGCCCGGAGCTTCACCATGCAACTTTCCAAGGCAGGCAAAGCACAGCAACGCACACACGCGTAGGGTTACCAAGAATAATCCATCCGAGGAGTTGCTTTTTCAGGGAAGGGAGGGAGGTTGTCTTCCCACCCTCCTCCTTAGGGGACGGGTTATCCATTTCTCAGCATCAAGATTAATAGAAAGAGGCTGGAAAGGCTGCTTTGGGATCCAATTACCCTACGAACTCTTGGACCTAATTTACTGACAGCAAGGTCTGGTGGATCTGAACTGCCTTGTCCATGCCACCATTGCTCAAAGTTGAGAAAAGGAAAATCTTTATTTAAAGAAGCCTGCCACAAGCATGGCTTCAAATGGTAGATTTACACAGCAAGACTGCACGGGACAGCTGCAAAAGGGGGCTGGAAAGGAGAGCAGAAGATGGTGGTGTTTTCCTAGTGACCATCTCCTGCATCTTCCTGGTCTGATCTTCAGTCCTGGTGCTCCTCCCCCAGCGAGCTACCGAGGAAAGAGGAAAGGTGCCTCCGTTTCCATGCCCTCACGGCTCTGGGAAGCGCTGCTTTCCCAGCCGCGCCAGGCCTGCTATCACCCTCCTCCCACAACGAACTACCACGTTCTCTGGCTCTTGGGAGCAAAAGGGCCTCTCTCCTCCTGCCCCAGACCTTCAATGCCCAGGTAAGGGCGTACCCTTCAAAAACCTTGGGTACACGGCTGCTCCCTTCTCCGCAGAGCCTCCTCCGTGGGGGAAGGAAAGAGAGCCCAAAGAGAAAGACTTCAGCAAAGCCCCCTTCCCCACCCCTTCTCTGTTTCTGACACCCACGCTGTGTTTCAGAGGGAATGCTTACAATGCCACCATTGCCAGCAGGCAGGCAAGTTTGAGAAAAGATGTAGCAACAGACTACAATTCTCCCTTTAATAAAAAAGTTTGAACCAACAAAGACCAGTTGCTGCGCTGAGAGAATTTACCGCGCTGAAGAAAACCTACGCCACAATAAGCTTCGGCAGCCTGAGCTCCGTTTAATACCATTTTCTTGACAAAAAAAAGTCGCAGTGTATGTTTTTTCCTCTTGAAAATTGTCAGGTAACAGCTTCAGAGAAGAACACCACTTCCAGGGAAAGAAGTTTATTTGCTCTCAGGTGCACGAAGCCCAGAATTACAGCACTGCAAAAAGTTTGTCTAATGCACTTTTTATTGACTCCTCCATCCTCCGCCAAGAAAAAATTCTGCTTTAAGTTTAAAGCACTCTCTCAAGAACAAAGACTCACTCCTCCTGCTCTTTTCAAGTCAACTTCACTGCCCACCTCTAACAGACGCTGAGCACAAAAGAAAAAACATCAAGAACTCCTGCACATCAGCAACTCGGTTTTCCTGGCTGATTTCTCCTTCACCTTCCCAGCTGTTTCACAGAAGCAGAGACACAAATAGCTCACGTCGCTCAGGGTTCAGCGAAGATGCCTCAAGTGCCAGCCGGTTCTTGCACACAGTTTACACAAACTCTTCCAGCAAGGTCAGAAAAACAACCCCTGTTGCACAGACTTGTTCATCAAGTGTGTTTTGGGCCAGATCTTCAGCTGGTATAAATTGGCAGGGCTCATTACAACCAGTGGTCTGCTGGGAATGTGGCCCTGTACGCCTAAGGAAAAACCTAAGAAACTGGATCAGGGGCAATAACGCTCCAGTTCTATCTCTCCAGATTACGGAGAGGCTGGCGGTAAATCCAGATGCCCATTTATCAGACATCTGCTCCTTTAATCTGCTTCCAGCTCCTTGTTGCAGCAGCTCAGGGGCGTACGTAGCGCGCAGGGTGATCACGAGCACAAGATATATATTAAAGGAAGACAGCGACTTCTGGGCTGCACTGCTCAAAACAGCGTCCAGGGTATACTGTGTCATAGACTGAGAGCCTACACCAAGTTAGTTCCTTCAGAGAAAAGGATGGCACCAACTTCTCACGCCTAGGACTGCAAAGAATTAACCCGTAACCCATTCAAAGTCGGGATTCAGACAGCTTTTGCTACCCACGGGTGATTTTTTCCAGGGGGCCCGGGGCGCACTGTACGTACCGGTCGCACACGATCCTTCGGACACCAGGAGTATTTCGCTCTGCTGCTTGCAGGCAGCCTGCTTCAAGTAGCATTCGTTCTGGTAGGTATCGCCGTTGGAGCCGCAGACGGGCACGTAGTCATTGTTGCACTGGTGATGGGAACGGAGAGAGAGCGGCGGCGTTAGGCAGGCAGGGGGGGTGGCACAGCACCACTTTGGGTGCCCCCCCGCCCCCTCCCTGTATTAAAACCTTGGGAAAACAGAGGGGGAGACGCTGCCCTTCCCCTTCATATCTACCAGGGGGAGCTTTAAAAAGACAAAAGGCAAAGGAGCAGAGTCGAACAGGTTAGGGAGAAGGTAACCTGGACGGGCAAGGCGCTGAATCAACGCCCCAGCGAGGGCTCTCCCTGCGGGGACGGGGGGCATTCCCCGCGGGAGGGATACGGGCAAGGCCAACGGCCCCTCGCACCCGCCGTAGCGGCTCATGCATTCCCAGAGGATGGCAAGAGCCGAGCCATAGGGAGCAGGCTCGCTTCTCCCCTCCTCCTGCACGCACGCACCCGCCGAAGTGTCCCTGCGTGCCCAACTCTCTGCTTAAGCACTTGGCTGTTATCAGAACGGACTGGACAGGGGGAAATCATCTCCGAGAGCCCAACGACCAAAAGCCCTCCCTCTTTCTGCAGAGGCGTTCCCGCTCCCGGCGGGATGCTCTGCCGAGGCCCAAGCTCTCCCCGCAGCGGCAGCGCCGCAGCCCTCGCGCGCCGGAGTTACTCGCGCCACGCGTCCCTCCGTCGGCTCAACGCCCCGCTCGGCTCTGCGAACCGCCTGCGCTCTGCTCCCGCCGCCCCTCAAAGCCAGCTCTGCCCTCTCTCGTTCGTTGTAATAAAAATAATCCCGTTTTATATTGAAAATTGGGCAACCTACCGGGTGCAGACATCCTAAGATAATCGCACTCCGAGGCTCAGAAATACTTGGATGTACCCTGCACGTGGTAATTATACCAGGGATATGATTATCTCCTGATTACCCTACTCCTGGTATGCCTCATTGTTTAATTATAACAAATGGAATGATGACAATTATTATTTACAGCGCTCACCTCTGCTTAAATCCAAGTAAAAATTAAAAAGAAACCCTGCTTCCTATGTAGCTGTATTATGCCACAAAGTGGCTGAGGTATGTTCGTAGAACTGAAATTCCAGGGACATCGACATCAAATCTGCTTCAAAGTGAATGACTACAGAAGTGATTAAGACAAACAATTGCATAGATTGCATTAATTGCAGGCCTCCACACAGAGCAGCTGCCAAGAAATTATTCATCGTTGGTCAGAGTGACATTTTGATTGGGCCAAACCAAATGACATTTTCCTTCTGCATTGTATTTTCTTCAATCTTCCCGAGTTGCTGCCCACCCCCAGTGCTTTTTTCCCCCTCGGAACAAGAAAGAAAAGCAGAGGCCACACCAGCACAAACCCTCTCCTTCCGCGCCTAACGACGGGCTTCTCCACGCAGAGATTTTAAACAGTTGATTAAAAAGTGTTTCTATGCTATTTGCACCCTTACGTTCCAAACCCGAGCCGTGCTTCCAGCAGAAAACGCCGGCTCCATCCAGAAGCTCGACAGCAGTTGCTGGAGGCCGATCTGGAATACTTCACCAGAACAATTAACACAACCGTGTGAATTCTCTAAAGCGCGAAGGATGAAGCCACGCCTGCTTTGGGCATACGATCTTCTCGCCACCCACGGGACCTTTGGCCAGAGCAATCCGTGCAGAACTTGGCCCGCAGTATCTCAACACAGCTCTGTTACGTGAAGGAACAATGTCGGATCCTGTTCCCAACAAACAGGGTGGCAAACTCTCCGCTGGATTCGCCTGGAGCAAGGGATGATCTTTCAACGCTGAGTCAGCCACAGATCCCAAAGGCCAGGCGGCCCTACATCAACGACACGCAGCACCCAGAGCCAAATCTGGATCCGCAGAAACGGGCGACAGAGCTGCCGTGAGCTAGGCTGGATCTTCTCCCAAAGGTTGGCAATTTTAAAATGTGTTTGGGAGTCCCGAGGGCTCCAGGAAGGATTAACTCTCGTGGCAGAGGTTTCCCCATCTCTCCTGTGGCTCCTGCCACGCTCCAGCGTGGTGGTGGAGGGTACTCCATGGTGAGCACAGGTGAGGCCACCTTTTCTTCCTCAAACTCTGCTGGTCCCAGGCGCGTTCCTTCATCTGCTGTCCGTTCTTCCTACCACGGCCTTCAGATAACCAGTGTTTGGATGGAAAAGGCAGGAACCCAGGAGCTGCTGCTGAGCCATGGGGGAACAAAAGTGAGAGCTTCCAGATGGATCCTGCCTTGGCTTTGAGCTGGGATGGCTCCGAAAGCCACCAGGAAACCGTAGTGGAAGTTACACAGCCAAGAAAACAAGACTATCGATGAGAAGGTTGTGATGTTAGTCACCAGGTAACTCGTGACCTGTTAGAGCTAGGATCTTGTACTTGGCCACGCTGAACCCAGCACTCACAGCTCTTCACTCTCACAACATACTTCTTGCTGGTACCAGAGGACATTGGATGTTGACTGTCATAGTTTTCTCAGTCTAGTGACACATTCTTGGCATTGGTTTGGGGCTCAAACAGACCCAGCCCTAGATGCGAGCATGATTCTCTCTCCCTAAAGTAAGGCCTGATCCAGCATTTGGGGAAATCCATGTCAAAGCTGCCACCAAGCCCAGCAGCAGTGCCATACTGCCCACTTCTTCTGCACGTGGGTTCACAAAAAGCAGCCATAGAGCAGCGAGGTGGACATATCCAAGTCAACCAGCACCAGTCAAAGGCTGCCTTCCTCAGCGCTAGCAGCCTTGAGTGCCCACCATCACGGCCGGGGACAAACCAGCTTCGCAAGTGTTGGGGTCAGTGCTGCGCACTCAAAGCGTAAGGTTTATTTTCTAAATGACATGGTGAGTTGTGCAGCGCCTCCTCCTGGTAACACTGTTAAAAGCTTGTCCTCCTCCTACTCTCATGGATTAACTGCTCCCCAAACGCCACCTACATCTGGAAACAAGTACCACCAAGATATACTCTGGAAATATAAAAGCTGCAAGGTGGCCAGGTGATGTTCCAGCTCTGCAAACACTGAAGCACGCGGGGGATTCAACATGCATCAAAACAGGGCTCCTTCCTCCCTTAAAAAACACCAGTGAGCATCCACAGTCCTGATGACCACAGAAAAAAGACGCGCAACATGGATGGAAATACCCTGGGATACTTTTGGATACGTTCATGAAGTCTAAGAGGGAAGAGAAGCCAGGCTGCCAGCCCTAGGGCTTTGGGCAGACTGAGGCCCAGACATTGTCTCCAACCTTGTCTCTGGTGGACCCGCTGAGTTTGACCCGTGCCGG
>Ga0065711_1011804_pt1 | contig 10062 bp, 11 predicted proteins | sample Hoacrofraction12_FD_59098 | JGI IMG/M metagenome (GOLD analysis project Ga0065711, IMG submission 59098) | Hoatzin crop microbial communities from Cojedes, Venezuela - Epithelial fraction 12 v2 (version 2) | ecosystem: Host-associated > Birds > Digestive system > Esophagus > Crop | place...
TTTACAACGACGGAGCTTGGTGGCTTGGTCGGGGGTGAGGATGCCGGCGGAGAGGAGGGCGTCGATGGTCCAGAGGTCGCGGGGGTTGTTGTCGCGGTAGAGGACGATGGCCTTGGCCGTTTGCCAGGAGCGGATGTGGGGATGCGACTTGAGGGTTTCGACATCGGCTTCCCAGAAGGGGTAAGGGTCTCTGGCTGAGCAGGTTATCAGGTCCTTGAGGCCGTTATACTTCTCGGCATCAAAGTGGTAGATTTCCATGAGTTGCTCGGGGCAGCTATAGCCGCCAAGCTGTTCGCGATACTCCACCATCTTGCGGGCGAAATAGCCGCCGATGCCAGGGAGTTCATCAAACGCTGCCGAGTCCGCCTTGTTGATGTCCACCTTTGGGATTACGATGTACGGCTCAAGGCGCTTGTACACCGAATCGGCCACGACAAAGGACTTGGCGAAGTCCGACTTGCGGCGAAAACGCCCACCCTTTTCGCGGTAGTTGATGATGCTCTGCGCCTGCTTCTCGCTAAAACCTAATCGCTGCAAGTCGTTCATACTCACCGTATTAGGATTAAAGCGGAAGCTCTCGACCTTCTTCGGCGCCTTGCTCCATACCTTATCTGCCGCCTCCGAATGGTTCGATTTTCTGTAGGTGGTAGCAGTCTCAGAAGATATGCTACCATCCTCTGCCTCATCACGAGATGCCGTGGTTTTAGAACCATCTCCAACATCCGTCGTGACTGCGGGGTTATCCCGATAGACAAACACCGTGTCGGGCTCGTCGCGGTTAGCGACAATGCGGGTAACGGCCGCCTTGTGAACGAAGAGGGCCACCTGATATCCTACGATGAGGAAAGCTAATGAAATCGCACCCAGCTTGAATACCGCAGAGGTGCTAGTCTGTTTTTGGTTTTTTTCTCTCTCTACCATCTTGCTCCTCCTTATATTTATTAATGTGTGAATGTTTAGCCGGCTGCGGCTTTCCGGCTACTATTATAACAATCTCACCCTTAGGATCAACCTCGCGGAAATGGTCAAGCACCTCGGAGAGACTGCCACGGACATGCTGTTCGTGGACTTTAGAGATTTCGCGGGCAACAGAGCAGCGTCTGTCAGGCCCAAAAACTTCGGCAAATTGTTCCAGAGTCTTCACCAAACGGTAGGGCGACTCATAGAAAACCATTGTCCTAGGCTCTTCTGCAAGGGATTCCAGAGCAGTCTGGCGTCCCTTCTTCTGCGGAAGAAAGCCCTCAAAGCAGAATCTGTCGCAGGGCAAACCCGACGACACGATAGCAGGAATGCAAGCGGTTGCACCAGGCAGAGTCTGCACCTCAATGCCCTCATCGGCACATGTACGCGCCAGAAGAAAGCCTGGGTCGCTAATGCCAGGCGTCCCCGCATCGCTAATGAGCGCCACATCCTTACCGGCAAGAATCTTCTCCTTAATCTTATCGGCTGTCTGGTGCTCATTGAACTTGTGGTGGGAAATCATCGGGGCGCTGATGTCATAGTGCTTCAGCAGCACCGAAGATGTGCGGGTATCTTCGGCAAGAATCAGGTCGACGCTCTTCAGGACATTCACTGCCCTAAAGGTCATATCTTCCAGATTCCCAACAGGCGTGGGCACTATGTACAACTTGCCAGCCATTCTCTCCCCTATTGTAACCTGCGGCGTACTGCCATCATTAAACGATATACCACCTCGCTGGAGAAGTTCCAGTCCTTGTAATTGTCGAAGACATACTGCTTGGCCTCCTCGAAGTCCTGCATGGAGTTGAATTTCGCAACGGCCTCGTTGAACTTAATAGGGTCTTCACCAAACAGCGTGTTTATGAAGAGTACGCGGTCATTCAGAGACACGGCGCTAATGACATTGGCCACCTTGTTGCCCGGAATGTCGACCTCCCAGCTATAGCCGGCAATCTTCTTCTCCGGTTTCGGCTCCCTAATAACCGTCTCCGGCTGCGGCACAGCCACTGCCACCTCAGGCACCTCCAGCGCCACCGGCTCCTCCGGTTCAGCCTCTGGAACAGCCTCGGGCATAGGCTCTGGACCAGGTACAGTTTCAGGTTCCAGCTCAAACGGTGGAGCAGGCATATCCCCAAAATCCACCCCAATATCCACCGGGTCGGGCGCTGCCTCCTCCTCAACAGAAACAGGCTCATCCCCAGCAGGGGCAGATAGTTCAGTTTCGACAGCCTCTCCCAAAATTTCCTCGCTGGCGGGGGCGAAGCTGCCAGACCCAGCAACTATATCTGGAATTGCTTCCTCTGCGGGGGCAGATAGTTCAGTTTCGGCAGCCTCTCCCAAAATTTCCTCGCTGCCGGAACTGAAGCTATCAGGCTCCGCAGCTACATCTGCCCCTGCAGCATCCTGCTGTTCCAGGAGGGCACGCAACTCATTCAGTTTGAGCTGAGTATCGAAGAGCTGCCTCTCTATTGTTGATAAAATATCAATAAGTTTCTGTTCCATAAAACACAATAATCGCTATATTTGTAAACGACAACTACAAATTTAACCAAATGTTCGCAGAAAACAATAAAAAATCGGGCTGCATCGAAGTAATTTGCGGCTCAATGTTTTCGGGAAAGACCGAAGAACTCATCAGAAGGCTCCGCAGGGCCCAATTCGCCAATCAGAAAATCGAAATCTTCAAGCCCGCCATCGACAACCGCTACTCCGATGTAGAGGTAGTCTCACACGACTTCCACAAGATTGAGTCTAAGCCCATCAAGGACGCAGCATCCATGCTGGAAGTAGAGGAAGGCGTTGAAGTAGTGGGAGTTGACGAGGCCCAGTTCTTCGGAAACAATCTGGTAGAAGTCTGCCAGGAACTTGCCAACAGGGGCATCAGGGTCATTGTGGCAGGCCTGGACACCGACTACATGGGCAAGCCCTTCGGCCCCATCCCCTCGCTGCTCGCAGTAGCCGAAGATGTACAGAAGGTGCATGCAATCTGCGTAAAATGCGGCAATCTGGCAAACCACTCCCACCGTCTGAGCAAGAGCAAAAAGTTGGTGGTACTGGGAGAAAAAGACGTCTACGAGCCCCTCTGCCGCGAATGCTACAACAAAGCCCTCGCTGAAGACAAAGAACAGTAGACTACTGCCGAGGATGGTGCGCTAGTATCGATGCCTGCCATGTGCGGGTATCGATATGCGTGTAAATCTCCGTGGTGAGGATACTCTCGTGGCCCAGCATCTCCTGAACAACACGAAGGTCAGCCCCATTCTCGATAAGATGGGTAGCGAAAGAATGCCTAAAGGTATGGGGCGAAATCTCCTTGGTCACGCCAGCCAGCATAGCCTGCTTCTTCACCATATTGAAGATGGAAATACGGCTCAGAGGCTTCCCGAAGCGGTTCAGGAAGGCCACATCGTCAAAGGCAGGCTCGGCAGGCTCAGGCCGTTCGACCAGGTAGTTCTGGAAGGCCTCGGCAGCCACACCGCCCATCGGAACGAGCCGCTCCTTGTTGCCCTTGCCAACAACACGCACAAAGCCCTCATTAAGGTAGACATGCGAAATCAGAAGCCCGCATGCCTCGGAAACACGCAGGCCGCAGCCGTAGAGAATCTCCAGAATGGCCCTGTCGCGAAGTCCCTGCCAGGTCCGCTCGTCAACACTCTCCATAATGGCCTCAACCTCCTCAACCGAAAGCACTTCGGGCAGATACTTGCCCAACTTGGGTCTATCGACATTGTCGCAGGGGTTGTCCTTGCGGTCCCCTTCAAGAATCAGCCAGTCAAAAAAGGAACTCAGCGAACTCAACACCCTCGACTGACTCCGCTTTGACAGAATGTCAGCACGGGCGGTCAGATACTCCACAATATCCTCAGTAGTGGCCTCAGATGGCTTCACAGGCACATCTGCAAAGAAAGCCTCAACATCACCGCAGTAGGCAGCGACGGTATTGGGCGACATCTTCCGCTCCATCCTTAAATAATAGGCATAATCCTTGAGCATACCGCAAACATAAATAAAAAATGTTATCTTTGCAAGATGAAAAATGTGTGGAGAATAGTGCTAGTGCTCTTGTCCCTGGGAATTCTGGGGGCCTGCACCAAGGAAGAGAGCTACTCGGTGAGCGACAACACCGATGAAGAAGTATGTGTGCTTTTCTATGGAATCGGGTACAACAACCTGAGTTCCGACATCAAGCGCAATGTAGAAACATGCGCTGCCAACATCCTGCCCCTTAAGGGGTCCAAGAAGCATTTTCTGAGCTTCACACACCTCACCGCATCGTATAACAACTACTCCACTCCCACCGAATCCTACCTCGTAGAACTCTCGCTGGGAAGCGATGCAGAGGTAATCAGGGACACCCTCTACACAATCTCTTCCGACAGAATCTCCACCGACCCCGAAGTGATGGCAGAAGTCATCACCAAGGCCAAGGAAGCCACCGGGGCAAACCAGATGGGACTCATCCTTTCGTCACACGGAACAGGCTGGCTGCCAGAAGGTTACTACGCCAACAGCAACAGTTTCACCCTGACTTCCAAGAGCTTTGGCGCCGAGGCATCCACCGCAAGCGGCTCGCTGACTTCGGAGGAAATGACCCTGCAAGACATCAAGGACGGCATCCCCTTCAGACTGGACTACATCATCTTCGACGCATGCCTCATGGGTGGCATCGAGACCGCATACGAACTCAAGGACGCAGCCAGCAAAATCGTCTTCTCCCCTGCCGAGGTGCTAACACTGGGCTTCGACTACACCGTAATGCAGACCCTTCTGGTAGATGACGCAACCCCGGAAGACTTCGCCAAGGCCTACTACGACTTCTACACCACGGGAGCAGGCTACAGCCGCTACGGCAGCAGCTCATTTGCCACCATCACCTGCATCGAAACCGCCAAGATGGGCCCCCTCGCAACAGTCTGCAAGGAGCTTTTTGAAGAATATCGCGACGCTCTCGCCGAGGTGAAATACTCCAATGTACAGGGCTACTACAGCGGCAGCAAGCACTGGTTCTTCGACCTTGAGGACATTCTGGTAGAGGCCGGAATCAGCATCGACGAGTGCGAAGACCTTGAAGATGCCCTTGACGGCTGCATCACCTACAAGGCCGCAACTCCCACCTATATCGGCGGCACAATCTCCACCTACTGCGGACTCAGCATGTATCTTCCTGCAGCAGGCAGCGAGTATCTTGACGAATATTACAAGGACCTTGCATGGAATAAGGCCACGGCCCTTGTGAAATAATCAAAAAATTCACTATATTTGCGCCCGCATTTGAAAACCGTATGGTTTTGGTGCAATGGGATTTGGGCATTGCTCCCAAATTGAGTAACACATTTTAAAAAACAAAAAAATGCAGCATTTTGAGCTCAAAGGCCAGACCCGCGAGGTCGGCAACAAAGCCGTCATCAAGGCTTTCCGCAAACAGGGACTCGTTCCTTGCAATCTTTATGGCAATGGTATGGACAATGTTCTCTTCACAGTAGATGAGAAGGAACTCAATGGTCTTACCCACTCCCCCGCTTCACACATCGTTGACCTGGTTCTCGACAATGGCAAGAAGTACTCCGCAGTTCTTCACGAACTCCAGTACCATCCTGTAAAGGACAACTGCCTCCATGTAGATTTCCTCGCAGTTGACGAGAAGAAGCCTATCGCAATCAACGTTCCCCTCGTAATCACCGGCCACGCTATCGGTGTACAGAAGGGTGGTAAGTTCGTTCAGAACCGCCGCGACATCCGCATCAGCGCCCTCATGAACGACCTTCCCGACGAGGTTACCGTTGATATCAGCAAGCTCGACCTCGACAAGAAGATCAGGGCTAAAGACATTCAGATCGACAAGGTTACCGTTCTCACCGAGAAGGATGCAGTTATCTGCGGTGTTAAGACAACCCGCAACGTGACCGCTGCCGCAGCCGAGGAGGCTGAATAATCCCCCTATCGTATTATGTCAGGCACTTCGTACCTAGTTGTTGGGCTGGGGAACATTGGTCCCGAATACGCTCACACACGGCATAATATGGGTTTTATGGTATTGGATGCCTGGGCTCAGGCATCCAATGTCATTTTTGAATCCAAGCGCTACGGCGATTTGGCCGTGGTCAGCATCAAGGGTAGGGACTTCTATCTGCTGAAACCCTCTACCTACATGAACCTGAGCGGCAAAGCAGTCCGCTACTGGCTCTCAAAGCTCCCCATCACCGAAGAGAGGCTGATGGTGGTTTGCGACGACATCAATCTGCCATTTGGCACGCTCAGAATGCGTAAAAAGGGCAGCGATGGCGGACACAACGGGCTTAAAAATATCATCGAACTGATTGAAACACAGGACTTTGCGCGCTTACGCCTAGGAGTCGGGCATGAGTTCAACGAAGGCGAGCAGATTGACTTCGTTCTTGGAGAACTCTCCGCCGAGCAGGAGGAGGCGATGAAGGAGATCAGCAAAAAAGCCATTCAGGGCATAACGGATTGGGCCTTCATTGGAATAGACAGAGCGATGAACACAGTCAACACAAAATCGAGCGAAAAAAAATAATTTTTTCGCTTTTTTCTTGCATTTCCCGTTAATTTTCAATACCTTGCAAAGGTTTTAGACTATTAGCCAATCATTACAGTACTATTTATAAACCTTAAAAATTTTTTATTATGGAAAAGCTTGTTGAAAAAATCTACGCAAACATGGAAGCCTTCAAGGTTAACGCTGAGGCTCAGGTTGTAAAGGGCAACAAGGCTGCTGGCGCTCGCGCTCGCAAGGCTGCTCTCGAACTCATGAAGGACCTTAAGGAGTTCCGTAAGGTATCCGTTGAGGAAGGAAAGAAATAAATTTTAGAATTTTCTAAAAATCAATGCAACGTTTCTAAAACCTTCTGCATCTATCTTGTAGGTTTAGGTTTTAGTACACGTCTAAGGGTCGAGGGCCGTGAGGCTGGCGGCCCTTTGATTTTTATGTATTTCTGACTAAATTTGTAGGGATGAAGCGTTTTGCACTCATAATGCTGCTTTTTGCCTTCTCTACTAGCCTACTTGGCGCAGCAGAGCGAAGGGTGCTGATTCTTCCCGTAGAATTTTCCGATTTAAGATTTTCGTACGGCGAGGACGCTTTTAACGACCTTGCAGATAGCCTGGAGGCCTATTTCAATCTCCAGTTCCATGGCAGTAGCACCTTTAGGTTTGACATCGGGCCTACCGCCAGCCTTTCCAAGTCCTATAAATATTATGGTGAGAATTCCCCTTCGCTGAATGACGCGCTGATGTACCGAGGGGTGGTTGAGGCGTGCAAGGATGTGGATAGCAAGGTGGATTTTTCCAATTATAGCTCATCTTCACGCGAGGTGAACGACCTTATAATATTGGTACCAGGGCGGTCTGAGATAGATGCGGCAGATGCCAACCTGTTCTGGCCACAGACCCTTTCGCTGGTGGATAAGGATGTATATCTGGTGCTGGACAAGCAGCGCATAGACCATTACGCCCTTGCGACCGAATTGGATTGCAATGGGAATTTTACGGGTATTGGCAATATCGCCCACGAATACTCGCACCTGCTTGGTTTGAAAGACATTTACGATACAGATGGCAGCGGCAGTGGCGGTACCTCAACCGCCATGTGGGGCTGCACCGCGCTGATGGACAAGGGTAACGAGAACTGTAACGGCCACCTGCCACCAAATTATAATGCCGTAGACCTATATATATTAGGTATAGGTAATGGCGTAAATCTCGAAAATACAGGCACTTACAACCTAAAGCCAATTAACGAGGAAGGACAATATTACATCCTTCCCGGCGATGTGGACGGTGAGGTTTACCTCATTGAATGCCGCAAGGCAGAGGGCTTCGATGCCGCCATAGGTGGCAGCGGACTGCTAATCTACTATGTCGACAGGTCGGAGAATCTCTGCGGCTGGTCGGACTATTACAAAATCGAGCTTACGGCCGCGGCACGCTGGTCACGAAACCAGGTGAACTGCAATCCATCCTACCAATGCGCGATGCTTCTCGCGGCCCTGCCTGAAGCCACGGATGTGTCCGAGGTGTTCTTCCCGCAGGAAGGCCATACTTCAATCAGTTCGGAGACCGACCCTGCGCTGACCTTCCGCAGTGGCAACTCCCCTACCTTCGCCATTACCGGCATCAGTATCGCGGAAGATGGCAGCGCCAGCTTCAACCTCATCAAGCCGTTGGAGATTACTTCCACTGACATCTTCCAGAACTCAGTGATAATCAATTGGTTAGCGGATGAAAATCTTGAGGTTGAGTCCAGCGAAGTCATCTGCATGAATGGCAGCGATACGGTCAGCATTACTGCAGGCAAGGCTCTGGAAGATGGCAATTTTGCGTGCTGCGTCGACAGCCTTCAGTCCAATACCGAGTACAATTTCATCGTCCGCGTACATACCAGCGAGGGCACCTACTCGGTTAACACCGTCTGCAAGACGCGCCCCTACCGCAACAGGGTCTACCCCTTCATCTTCCTAAGGGTGGACGATAGAAATGCCGATGGGTCCTTCCCCAAGGGGTGCAGGATACCGCTTCAGGTCTTCAATATTCCCGATGCGCTGGAGTACCGCTGGTTCTTTGATGGCAGCAGCATTAGCGCTGGGGCAGATGGCTATTTTGAGTTGACGCGCAGCGGAGAATTGAGGGTGGAAGCCCACCGTAGCGATGGCACCACCGATGTAATAATTAAGGAAATTACCGTGAAATGAGACGCTTGATTCCACTTTTGCTTACTTTGGCCGTGCTTGCATCCTGCAAGGACGATAGGTATCTTCCCGCATTTACGGGGGCAGAGAATGTGTGCCTGATGCAAAAGGGTAAGGTTCTTTGCACTTACGATCCTGCCACCTACCAGATAGGCTTCAACCGCGACCAGGGGCAGTTCAGGGTGCATACCGACAACATGTCGGACTACTTCATCGTGAATGTTGACAGCGTCCCCAGCGAATTGGGGCAGGAAGTTAACGGGTCCATCATCTGGACAACCGCCACTGATATCTTCACAAAAAGAGATATCACCCTCGAACTTGTTAGGGTTGAGGGTGATAAACTTTGGCTCTGGGCCTCTCAAGGCCAGATTGGAGCTGTTGTGAGAGTCTTAGAATGACAGTGCGATAGCGATAAAGTCATCAGCCTTGAGGGCTGCGCCACCGATAAGTCCACCGTCAATGTCTGGCTGGGCAAAGAGTTCCTTTGCGTTTGAAGGCTTGCAGCTGCCACCGTAGAGGATGGTGGTGTCGTCTGCTACCTTAGCTCCGAACTTGTCTGCAAGCACCTTGCGGATGCAAGCGTGGATTTCTTCTGCCTGGTCGGCGGTAGCGGTTTTGCCAGTACCGATAGCCCATACAGGCTCGTAGGCAACTACGATGTTAGCCATCTCCTCGGCGGTGAAGTTGTAAAGCACGGCCTTGGTCTGATCTGTTACAACATCGAAGTGCTTGCCTGCCTCGCGCTGGTCGAGGTTCTCACCTACGCAGAGGATCACCTTCAGACCTGCTGCAAGGGCAAGTTTTACCTTCTCAACGAGCTTCTCGTCGGTCTCGCCGTAATACTGCCTGCGCTCTGAGTGGCCGAGGATGGTGTACTCGCAACCAACGCTCTTAAGCATTGCTACGGATACCTCACCGGTGTAAGCGCCCTTCTCGTGGTCGGCGCAGTTCTGTGCAGAAAGCTGCACCTTGCTGCCCTTCAGCACCTCTGCAACGCATGCCAGGTGGGTGAAAGGAGTTGCAACGATAAGACCAACCTCAGCGGGAACTTCTGCTGATTTTTCAACTACTGCTTTTGCGAGCTCTACGCCCTCAGGAACTGTGGTATTCATCTTCCAGTTACCTGCTACAATGTTCTTTCTCATATTAAAATAAATTATAAGTGCGTTTTAGAATTGCAAATTTAGTAATAATTGCCCAACTTAGTATTCTTTACATTCTATACTTTTTTTTCTGCATCCTAGCTATCTCTGGGGCACATTTACAAAAGTAGCGAAAAATTTTTGATTTGAATTTATTTAGAGGCATCTTTTACTACCTATTTCATCAAGGTAGACCAAAATAAAAAAGGTAGCCAGAGAAAATCCAGCTACCTTGAGAAAATCAGTATCAT
>Ga0065711_1012926_pt1 | contig 10062 bp, 8 predicted proteins | sample Hoacrofraction12_FD_59098 | JGI IMG/M metagenome (GOLD analysis project Ga0065711, IMG submission 59098) | Hoatzin crop microbial communities from Cojedes, Venezuela - Epithelial fraction 12 v2 (version 2) | ecosystem: Host-associated > Birds > Digestive system > Esophagus > Crop | place...
GTGGAGGCGGTCTGTTGCTATTGGCGTTAGTGCATAGTTACCAATCATAAGGGAATATGGGGTGCGTGAACAGCGCGTGATTTATGTCTGTAGCCTATCCGAATAAGCGTGATCGTGTGTGCAGGTATGAAAAATGTATATAACCACGCAAGCAGACCAATAAATCAAATTGGCTGTGCATTGTATCAATGTTTGAGAGTCATTCCTATCCCTGTATGGATGCTGAAACTTGGCACACCTATAAGGAAAAGACAGTAGGAAACATTCGCCTGCCCAGTTTGAAGAGCTGATGCACCCCACACACCAGTTGTCTGCAGCAGAGGAACCACACAGGCAGCAAGCAGTGTGGAGCACCAGCAGCTGGAATTGCCAAGGTAATTTTGTGATTTGCATCATGATGACCAGAAAATAAGTGCAGAAGAAATGAGAGGTCAGGGCGGCACATTGGCATGAGGCCAAGACCCGCACACTAACTTTGTCGGAGGTGTGCCCCAAGGAAATGGGCTGAGCTGGTAGTGAAGACTGGACGCACAGTTTTCCGCCCCTGCAGATGAAGGTTACCCTGTGCTGTGGTAACCTGCTCGTGTTTTAGCTGTGATGGTAAAGGCAAGGACTGAGCAGCTGCTGCAGCGATAGCGTAACACCACCTTCTTAAAATTAGTTCATTTGTGATCTCTGATGGAGAACTACAGTGGAGGGAAGTGGTAATTTACACCCGACCCTGTGGCCAGACAAGAGTGCCCATATGAAAGCTCAGTGGTGTTTCTCTCCACCCAGGCCTGCTCTAAGTGAACGCAGAAGATGACAAGTGGTCTTCTCTTTAACCTATCCATACACCTCCTTGGTGTAACGTGCTCTCAAAACACAGTGTCAATGTGGCCTTACCACAGACACATTCAGCACCACTTACATCATGTGTCTGTCCTCTGATGGGCTTCATCCTACAGCTCTGCCCTTCCTTCCCTGCGGCTCCTTCCCCACTCTGGTGGCATGTAGCTCTGAATCCAGCATGACCCCCACACCCCACCCTGACTCTCTGGACTGCAGCTTGCTACATGTGATGTTCCCCATGCTGATAGACAAATCTTGGCCCACTGGCCAACACTGCAGCAAAATATCTTTAGGGCTTCCTCCCTGTCTCAGTTACTACTATTATTTCACAAGAACTCCTGATGGTTTGGGAGCATCCTGGTATATTCTGACCTTAAGCTAAACTTCCTTATGACTGCATAAACTTCTTCTTGTCTGGTTGTGTATGATATGAAATGCTTAGGAGGTCTGGCAGCCAAGCATGTTGTGTCAACACTTAGACAGCCTGCTGCTCAAGGCACTGGGTTTCTTGTGGTCCTCTGCTACAATGAGGTGAAGCTGTGTGATAAATCAGATGTGGTGAACCCAGCCTGATCTGGTGCAACCACAGCAACCAGGTTTGGGACCCTCTTTTTGCACAAGATGTACTTGTGGAAACATGGAAGCCCATTGTTTCCAGACAAATGCAGATAAAGAAGGAAAGACTAAAGTGGGTCTGTCTCCCTTGCATTTGGATGTGATGAAGGACACTGCATTAACAAGTCTCCTATCCGCCACAGTAACACTTCTGAGCATGAAGCCAGCACTGGCACTCTCAGTGTCTCCTTTCCCTACCTCCTCTGAGACAAATTGACCCTGCCTAAATAAGAAAGGACTTTCCTAATCACATTAGGATCAGCTTGGATGGCAGAGAGGGTAACAAAATTAGAGCTTTTAAACCATTATCTCTTCTTCATGAACATCTGTGCTGATACAAGCCTGCAGAGAGTTAAAGAAAGCTGAGCTATGGCTGATCTCATTATAGCTTTAAAAAACAAAATATGTGATGGAGAGCTGGTCCACTGCTATAAGAAAACCATCAGTCTTATTGTAAGAGTCAAGGAAGGGCTCTGCTCAAGACCAGAGTGGCTATATTCCATATCTTGATTTAAAAAATAAAATGAACTCCGGTTCCTCAAATCTTTTTCTAGGCCCTATATGCAAACTAATATATACACATATACCTAGTCAGGTAGTGTGCCTATAATTTTATATTATATGTGTCATGCCGTAGTGTTTTAATCCTGTTGTCTGCATCCTGTTTGATGTAATAATTTATTGTAGTATTTTACATAACCAGAGTTGATATATTGCACGGAGAAACCAGTGAGCGTGTCTGATCTCCTTGCTATGACAGCAATAACTGAAGTGATATGGTTATTGTACTTGGAGAGAAACATGAGCTCTGCAGAAAAACTGGACTGGATGAAAGAAGGGCTAGGACTGGATTTTGGCTAGTGCAAAGTAGACACCTATATGGCAGATGATACAGTGGTCAGGAGTTTTACCATGCAACATGTTTTCCTTAAAAGCACTAAACAGGAACTATTCATATATTTCTTAATATATATATTAGGAAAAAATAGGACTTCCTGTTGACTTTTTCAAAGTATAATTTACTGTGAAAAAAACTCCTTTTATTCATATATTTACATATATAAATACAATTAACAAGGTAAAAAATCAAAGCCAAATATTCTGAATTTGATTACATCAGACAAGTGGACCCAAAGCACAAGGCCAGCACCTGGACCTGGGTATGTCCAGTGCAGAGGGATAGATGGCTGTGTCCAGAAAAAGAAGATCAAGCAGTGAACTCCAGCACTGGACTTCTGATCATTCACATACCTGAATTATCAACTCACTCCCTGGCTGTGCTGTCACCACTCCAGCTACGTCTCTGCAAGGTGAAATTGCTACAGGGAGAGCTAACCTTAATCAGCTGAAGAAGTCATTGGCATTCAGCTTCAGGCGTGAGATTGCTTCCTGTCCCTCTTTCATTTAGCACTATAGACACAACCCAGCAATCCTGGACTTTGATACTGTACTTTCTCAGTGCAAACATCACTTCTGCGGTGCATCCATACTGATGTGTATAACTGCACACGTGGACGTACACACACGCACACACACGTCTTTTTCGTTGCTCCAGTTTGGCAGAAACCTGAGCTCAGTTTTGAAATGTCACAGCTCAGATATAATCCCCCAAAAGAGTTTGCAATGCAGATCACTTCAGCAATCTGGTTCACAGCACAGCCCCAAAAATGGTAATACTGGTAACAGACTGAGATGAGAGAGCAGAAACTTTTTAAGCCAGCCTCAACACTGAGGTCTGTTACGAAACTACTTTCTCCATCTACAGACATTTAACTGCTACCTGGCTTTTGGCCTCATTAAATTCCAAATAATTAATCCCCAAGTACTAGATTTTCACTCTGCCCCAAGACATTTCAACAGGTTTTCTTCGCAGTGGCCCTGAAGTGATCATTTCTTGCTCTCAGTACTGAACATGCTGTGCCAAGCAGTTTAATGCATGCCCATTAATAGCGGACCACTTTGCTATATTAAGGGGAAGTAAAAGACAGGAGGAAAGTACAAGCCCTGCACCATCATCAGTTTGGCTGTGAATTCGAGCGATCAGAAAAATGCAGATTTGACCACTCACGGGACAAGTACCCCGTTGCTCTCCAGAGAGCTTGGTTTGCAGAACAGCCAAAATCCTGAGCTGAGCTTCAGAGCTGCTGCTCCAGAGCTCTGTCGTGCACCTCTCCCACCCCAGGAGTCGTTGCCTGCCCTGCGGGGAGTTAGCCAGACCCATTCCAAGGGAAGAGACCTCTTTTTGGCATCAAAATCATACTTCTACTCTCTGTTCTTCAGTACTGGTGCATAAGTGGCTGAAACCTCAGGGAAATAATGCACTTCCCATTGTGAAATAGGGACATAAAACTTAGCTGTAATTTAGCCCTAAGCAAATTCTACCACGGATTTAATTCAATCAAAACTTTTCTCTTCCTCTTAAACAACCAGCAGAAGGCATTTGCAGTAGGTGTCCCCTCTGCGACCATCACCGGCAGAGACGTAGCTGGAAGCCAGCATCCCGCAGGTGTTGCCCAGGAGCTGCCCTCAGGGACAAACATAAGGCATCTTGCATGAAATTTGCACTTTTGCCTCTGGAGATGCAACAGCATCTTCATTTTTTCTATGGTTTGGATAGCAAGTTTAATGTATTCTTGAGACGATGCAGCACAGACTTGAAAGTAGCTTTCTTAATTTATTTTCTAGACTGTTGGGGCTGGCACAACAGCCCTAGCAGCAGCTGAAATGTCCTCTCAAAGCTCCTAGTTCATGTACTTTGAGGTGAGACAGGGAATAGTGTCTGTCCTTCAACAGGCACCTTTTCTGGACTATAAATGCTATCAATCAGCTTACATTTACTTTTCTTTTTTTATAGCACCGTGTTTCTGTTTGTTGTACGTGGCAGGTGCCTAGACTGATTATCTCAGAAAATGGCATAATTAATGGCTTTCTGTGACTTCAAAATCAAATGTATTTTGATCAACTTCAAAAAAAGTCCCTTTTGTCTGCTGATGGGAGGTGTGAACCTGTAAGTGCTGAGCCCCTGAGACTTTCCCTGACTTCAGAAGAGGTTTCATCTTTCAGTCTGCAGAATTACTGAGAACAAGCGCCTCCTTAATGAAAAGGGAGGAGACTGGGGTTTTCTACTTTCTGCGTGGCAGACCTTGCTTTAACCTCAGAAAGGCCTTGGTTTTTCCAGCGCTACAGCACAGGTGATAGTATTTATAAGCAGACTGGGAGTTTCTACTTGAGGAGCATTTTATGAAAGCCTGGCGACTTGCCAAAGACAAGCATGATATTTTCCAGACCAATGAGCCATGGCCTCTCTACCGCAGGAAAAGAAAAAAAAAAAAAGTACAAGAAGATCCAGTCCCTGAAACAGGTGTTTCTATATTTAATCAGAACAGAAGTGAAGCTTTAAGGCATACTATCAGGCTGCTACATCCCAGGCTGGGGGAGCAGAAAGCCTGATCTCCCTGATGTGGGTTGACCAGAGATGCTTCAGGACCCCGCAGAAGCAGACGCTCTGCTCGCTCCTGGATGGGGAAAGCAGCTGGATGGGTCAGGATGTGACTGGGGGAAAAGTAAAGAAGCAATCTGGCAAAATGGGGAAGGATGCTGCCGCTACTGTGGGAGAGCAGTGGAGAGAGCTGGGGGTCTGCTGTGGGAGGTAAGCGGTGTGCACAGACATTGTTGACTTTTACAGAGTGCTGAAGCACCAGTCAGTGGTTTTGCAAGCTGGGGTGACTTTCACGAAGCCTCAGAGGACAAGAGGTGCTGATCCAGCAGTTGAGACGAGCTGTAACTGCACCTGTGAAAGCTGGGAGAGAGAGGAGCACAGGGGAAAGCCATCGTGGAGGGAACAGGCTGATGTGGTGAGCACCGAGGGAATGTAAGGCTGCTGCAAAACTACCCTGAAGAAGGGGAGTCTCACCAAATCGATATAAACCTCTAGTGTCAATCAGCTGTAATTGATTTTCCTGGGATTATTTCATTGCCTTCCCCCCCATCCCCTAGCAAAGTTACTTTGGTTTTTACAATAGAGGCACTGTTTCTGTGGGGATATCAAAGCTCTCCCAAGCAGGAGGGAGGGGATACTTAATTTCCAGGCTTTTTTGTGGGTTCTCAAGTTGCTGCTATTTTGTTGACATTCAGGAAAATGAAAACACTGAACAGCCCCTTCCCAGCTTCCCCAAAGCCCGTCCAAAGTAATCACATGTAGCCTTTTTTCTGCTGACAGTACCATTTCTAGAAATATCATATTTTGCCCACAGACGTGCGATCTCTATCAATGAAAGTCATTGTGCCCAGGCTAGAGGTCTTTCTAAAAGACATCAGGGAGCTGAATGATGGACTTAAGCTCCTGATAAAGAATCTTGGATTTGTGCAAATGGTCTGGTTAGGTTACCATAAGAGACTCCTCTAGTTTTAAAGAATGTGAATTTATGTCCGAGAGGCAAGAAAATTTCGCTGTACCCTCACCAAAGCTTCACCCCGTGTTATGTCAGGGAAGTTTCAGAACTAGATCCCTCCTTTTGCCTGCCCCTGCCGACAGCTTCGCAGGCTCCCTCTGGATGCATGTCCTCAGTGATGAATATGCTGCGAATACACAAGGTCAATGATGAGCAGTGGAAGATCCTCAGCTTTTCAACTCGCACTTCATTTAGGCCAAAGAAGACACAAACGTGATTCCCTGTTGTTCCTGGGGTTGATGGCTAAGAGGCAGCTCAGTGATCCCAGAGGATGGTGGTATGAACCTTGTTTGAGGAACCAGCACTGCACCTCCCAGGAGGACTATATCCCTGAGCACGATGCAGAAACGGAAGAGCCATTTAACTTGTGAGATTCCCAGCTTGTCCAGGGAGCTATAGCAGAAGGAACACTTGAAGGATCACAGTGTTATCAGGTCCTGACAGACACAAATTCCCTTCCCAATTAATATTTGTTAGCGTGTATATATTGCTTAACCCGGATCTGATGCACAGAAATGTGTTGTTCATGGTAACAGGCTCCTTTCATGTGATCATGACAGGCCAAGAGTTTTACGAAAGTCTTTGGTACCTGCTGTGTCTACAGAAGAGTTGATTTATGGTTCGCTTAATTAAGGCTGTTCTATTGCATATTGATTTTCTGTGTGGCTAATAGTCTAACTTGAAAATGATGTGAAGGCCATAACTATGTTAAGCCTGTATGAACAGCAGCAAAACACCCCGACATAATAAAGTAAAAAATTGTTGCTGACCTGCAGCTGGTGCATCGTCTCTGAGAACCTGCTTAAGCATCATAGCTAGCATATTCACTGAAATAATTTTTCTCAGAGGTGAGCTCATAAGCAAGCTAATTAAATACTGAATTGGTTATTGTGTGTGCATTTGCTGGGCATGAAATAGTGATGCATCTCTGACATTTCCCTCTGTAAATACATTTTAAGTAAGTAGTTGCTAGTTAATTACCATACTGTAAAATTAAGTCAAATAGATATATTTTGGATGCTATAAGGCAGCTGCTTTATGGTAATTAAATAACATCAATGGATTATGCTTAGATAAAAATTCTGGAAAATCAGGAGCATCACATCATGGTATGACATTTATTGCTTCCCCAGGCATAGCTTCTAGATTAGAAGAGGTGCAGAGGATGTGTCCACATTAGCGATGAAGGCAGCACAGAGCAGGAGGGAGTGTGCCAGTTTGCAACAAGCCGTTATATTTTGAGGACAACCTGTCCACACCCCCTGTTTCCCAGCCATGAAGTTTGGGGTGGCTGCCAATGCTGTGTGTACACCACAGGTCGCTTCCTACCAGGGTAACACCCACACGTGAGCCGCAGGGCACAGCTGCAGGCTTGGGACCTCGGGGGGCCCTGCACCCCTGATGCTCTTTTCTGGAGAGGATTTACTCACAGAATCACAGAATCACAGAATCACAGAATCACAGAATGGTAGTGGTTGGAAGGGGCCTCTGTGGGTCGTCTAGTCCAACCCCTCTGCCGAAGCAGGGTCACCTACCGCAGGCTGCACAGGACCTTATCCAGGCGGGTCTTGAATATCTCCAGAGAAGGAGACTCCACAACCTCCCTGGGCAGCCTGTTCCAGTGCTCTGTCAACCTCAGAGGGAAGAAATTCTTCCTCATGTTCAGACAGACCTTCCTATGCTTCAGTTTGTGCCCATTGCCCCTTGTCCTGTTTGGACAGGGTTTGGCCCCATCCTCCTGACACCCACCCTTGAGATATTTGTAAGCATAAATTAGGTCCCCTCGCAGCCTTCTCTTCTTCAGGCTGAAGAAAACTCCCTTGAACGCATGCATTTCTTCTCTCTGCACCTTTGGGACTGGGTTTGAGAGGCAAGCCCACCAGAAAGGCAGGATGCCTGCTCTTGCTCCTCTCTTTGCTTTGCAACTAAAGCAGCTGCCCAGGATTGATAGGATTTGTGCCTTTTTGGAGATTTGGCTGTGACACTGTGTTGCATCTGAGATGCAATTTAGCAGGTCCCATAGACTAGTCAGCACATGAGTGGCCTCAGCACACTGCAAGTGAAGATAATACAGGAAAAAATCATCTGGGACAATGACAGCCTCAGTACTCCTTGCCTATGGTGACAGCTATCTGGAAAATTAAGTTCCGTTGCAGGACAAAGGAAGACCTTGCCTTTGGCCACATAGTATATGTACTTTTACTATTGCCTGACACACCGCTCCATTCTCATTTTACCCTGTCCAAAGGCAGTACAAAGTACCCCCTTGAATCTTCTGCCACCTAAAAACCTCCTGAAGGTCACTGATCCATCAAGTTCTTTTATTTGGCGTGTGACATTAGGACATTTTCTACAAGAACTAATGCCCCCTGGAATTAAAGCCCAGAGACTGGCTAGCTCTACTGCAAACACTGTGATTTCCGCCTCTGCTTCAGCGCTGGGAACTCCTCGTGCCTGGGACTGAACAAGGAACAGTCTGAGGAACCACCAAGAAAGCTCAAAATGACAGAGAGCATTTTTGTTTATCGTTAAAGATAAGGTAGGTGAATACTCCTCCCCATTCTTTTTTTTAATTGGGTCATTGGTGTAGTAAAGCCTAGATGACTTACGATTGACCACCCAAGGGTTTTGCCTTTGAGAGGGAAGAGCACAGAGGTTCCTGCACTGACACATACCTTTCCAAAGCTCTACCTTCATCCTTGACCTAGGTGGCTGAATTTTACTCTGGTTAGAAGCTGAAAGTAAAAGGCTCCTACTTTGCTCTCTTTGTTAGGGGAAAAGTCAAGAAGCTGGTGCGGACCTGCCTCAAAATCCCAGTGACAAGGGAGGTTGCACATGCTTTGTGGTGTCTACCTCAGATCATTGTTCTCTGCCCACCTCCACCTCCTCACGCAGTCCCAAGCAGAGCGGGCATCCTCCGCTTCCCTCCTGAAGGCAGGCAGGGATGGCATGCTGCGTAATGCTGCAGCAGCATGATTGCTTCATTCCCTCTCAGTGGTGGATGCATATTAACTGTGGATTAATGAGCCCTCTAAGTATTACTTAATGCTCCTAAAATGCTCTATATTTTCTACTTACAGTATAATCATCATTAAGGGATTAAGGTAAAAAAATTACAAACGTAGGAGACTACAATTAAGATTCAGCATCCTCAATTTGCATCTTCGATATTTGCAGCCCGACTGGGATACTCGGAGAACATAACCCCCCAGTGTCACTGACACCAAAAGGATCGCCACCTTCACAGCATCTACGGCATCACGATCCGTTCTGCAGATGGGTCCCTCACACACATACAGCAGCTTAACCAACAGCAAGAGATCTCACTGTTTTGGCCTCCATCCCAAACCACCTAACTGATGTCAGAGAACACCATCCCCCACCACATTTATAGAGAGAGAAGTCAGAGGTGTAGATGCCCTGCAGAGCACCCCAGCTAGCAGACCCCCCTCTCTGCTCCGGCAATGTTGCAGAACGTGGATGTGCCCGTCAGGTTTGGAGGCAGATAAACCACAATGCCTTGGCAGGATGCTGCAGTGAACAGATCCTGTCTCCTGCAGGGCTTGTTAGTTCAGGCACAGCACCCGCCTAATGCAGCTATTTAGCTGCTAGGCTCAGACTGGCTCATATCCATCCTCTGCTGCATCTCCACTCCATCCTTTCTTGCACCCCAGCTTCTGGAGCAAGCAGCACAGGAGATGGGCAGCCTGCCGGTGCTGCCTGTGAGCTCAAAGCTTGTGTTTGTACACAGGGGTGAAAAGCAGTTTTTTCTCTCTGTCACAATTAGCTGTAGCCCAGGCCCATAGCGTTGGGTCAGTCATCACCCAGTGCTCTCCAGGGAGCTCAGCCTGATTTTGCCCATGAGCTTGCTGGGGAAGTATGGTGGTACCCACCAAGAGGAAGGGTTGTTCAATGCCATGGAAACAAATTATCACAGAATCACAGAATGGTAGGGGTTGGAAGGGACCTCTTTGGGTCATCTAGTCCAACCCCCCTGCTGAAGGTGGGTCACCTAGAGCAGGCTGCACAGTCCCATGTCCAGGTGGGTCTTGAATATCTCCAGAGAAGGAGACTCCACAACCTCCCTGGGCAGCCTGTTCCAGTGCTCCGTCACCCTCAGAGTGAAGAAGTTCTTCCTCATGTTCAGACGGAACGTCCTGTGCTT
>Ga0065711_1052101_pt1 | contig 10062 bp, 6 predicted proteins | sample Hoacrofraction12_FD_59098 | JGI IMG/M metagenome (GOLD analysis project Ga0065711, IMG submission 59098) | Hoatzin crop microbial communities from Cojedes, Venezuela - Epithelial fraction 12 v2 (version 2) | ecosystem: Host-associated > Birds > Digestive system > Esophagus > Crop | place...
CGGCGGGCTGCAGCTGCCGGCGCTCGGCAGAGCTGCGGGCCCAGCCTGCGGCCTACCTGCGCGGCGGGGCGCAGCTGCCGGCGTTCGGCAGAGCTGCTGCTTGCGTAAGCGGTCGGGCCCCGCTGGAGGCTGAAGAGCTGCCTGGCAAACAGCGCGAGCGCCGTGCCTCCAATCCTTGTTCCCCAGGCCAGGGATATTATTCGTCCTCCTCCCCCCTGCCTTTTTTTTTCCCCTTCAGCAGCAGCTAAAAATAGTTTGGCAATTTACATTTTAACAGTTGCGTGTTATGTAGGGTGGCTTTGCAGTCTAGCAGATGATTTCTGCTAGATTAACAAAAATACGTTTAAAATGTCAGAGAAGCTAAAACACATAGCAGTGCGATTTTCCTGTAATTTATTGCTGCAATTCTAGGCGAGCAATAAAGCTTACATTACATGTTTAATATTTAGTAGCGTCATCCAGGTAAAGAAATCATTATAGCGAATGAAAAATTTCTCCCATTTCTCTTAGCAGGCTTTAATTTTAAGAAGCGGTATTTTTAAAATGGTTTTCATTGAGTTGTTCTTCTGCGAGCAGAGTGAAGACAACAAAACGCTGATGAATGTTACTTGTATGAACAGTGCGGCAATCTGCGCAATAAAGTGCAGTTACTGTGAATAATCAGTGATTGCGGTGCTGCAGATGAAGTGCTGTTTCTCTGTATTTCAGCGCTTTCGCTGCTGAATAGAGGCTGGGAGCAAAATGGCAGATTACCAAAAAAAAAGTGATATGAGATATTATGTGTTTAGAAGATGACACAAAACTAAATTTCACCGAGTGTCATAGGAAATTTTAATTGAGTAGGTAATTATGTAAGTGCTGCCTTCATTTTAAATATAGCTTGGTAAGAAGTCGGAATGTGTTGTGGGAAAGATAAAAAATGATTTAGCCAATAGGTTGTGCAGAGAAGTTTAATTATAATATGGAAAACCACAAGAAAGATTATACTTAATGTTGTTATACAAATCTATTTTTTTGTTTTTCAGTTTCTGAAAGGTTGTTTTCTGCAGTGTTTTTGTGTTAGCATGGGGCTACCGTGTCAACAGATACTCAACAGTTACTTAATTTCCTGGATAACTGTAACTTACTAACAAACTTTCAAGAAATAATGATTTAAAGAAAAAATCTTGCCCTGGCTTGCTGCTTTTTCTCTTGGATTTGTATGGTATTTTCTGAAATCACTTGCTTTGAGGTTTATCTTTCTTCATGTCTTCTTATCAGGGCCTAAAGTAAAAATAGCTACACAGAGAAGTGCTAATGAATTGCTTAGTTACTTTCTGGAATGCAACTCAATCTGAACTTGTCCTTTGACCATAAAAACTAAATGCGCCAGGCAAATGCATTTTTAAGTTTTCCTGTCGTAAGTTGCTAAGTGGTGAGTCATTGCCCAAAACATTTTGAATCTTGACATGCAAGCATTTATGTTAAACTGCAACTACTAAATTTAAAGCCTTGTGTGGAGGATAGAAGCTAAAAAATCAGTGGTTTATTTTTTTTCTCACTGTTAGCTCAAGTCAGGCTTGAGTGAACAGGAAGATTATGATGGGCTGTTTATATTATAGCACGGGGGAAATGCTGTTCAGTGAGTCACATTATCCTCAGAGATATGAAACTGTTGTGTTTCTGAGAATTTTTCTGATTGTGGGAGTTAACTAAGCCAAGAGACTCAGAACGCCGTGTGACTTGAAACCAGTTGTAAGGGATTGGCAGGGATGGGTTAGGAAGGGCGGAGTGTCAGGGTTTTCATGGAGCTGCAAAGTCTGCAGAGGGAGAAGAAAGAAAAGTTAGGCTCCCTTGGAAATGCACGGGGAGATTGCCACCTAGTTATGGACCGGCTATGAGCAGAAGCATACATGTGTACTCGGAAAATATTTCAAGCTAATAGTAATGATTAGGACCGTATCAGTAGCTATCATGAGGTCATAATTCTAAGAAAATTAGTGTGAATATCTATCACTATTATTTTTCCATTTAATTAGTCTCATATTAGAGAAAAAACCTGAAATATGTCGTGTCTTTTGATTATTTTTTTTTGTTACAGAAAATGAGCTATGACACACAAATACCTGATTGTTTTCTGTGTAGTGCCATTTCTAATAACTATTTTGAGTATTTTGGACTTGCCACAGTAACTGAGACTATCAGTTAATATTAAACTTTAGATTGCTGTTTACTTAATAAGAGATTGTCAAATTAGTATTTTCTAATACCAGATATTTCTTTCTAAATTCAAACTCATTATGCTTTTCAATACATTTAAGACGATTTACAGCTTGATTATAGGGGTTCCGAATATATCACCCTCTATAGTACACCTATAGTTGATAGGTGCTAATTTATTGCAAGAATTGTTTATGAAGCAAAGCTAGAGACAGCTTTGTTTGCATGCATAGAACTACCTCCCAAACATTTAAGGCACTTTTCTTTTTGCTATTATGCTAGCCTTTTAAGACTGAGCTTGAGAAATGCGTTTCAAGAAATGTCTCGTAAAGATACCAATGGTACCAGAAGAAAAATAGTAGATCTTACTCCCCTCTATGCTCCCTCCTTCCTCCATGCCTCCTGAAGGGTAAAAGGAGATGATTGAAATGGTGGAGTGGGGAAGGATCCAGTCCTCTGAAGGTTTATCTGAAACCCAGTTTTTGAGACTTTAATGTTTAGATTGTATTAAAAATAATACAACATTCACCATGCTGATTGGAGTTTTTTTAGAGAAGTATCCTCAGTATTAGCAGGTTTGATGTGTATTAAAGTTGCCTGGTGTAAAGCAATGTCCTTGGAATACTTTTGTGAAATCTGTGGCTCTGAATAAAAATTTTGGAGCATCCTGGGCAGATAATTCGTGTGATGTTTAACTGACTATGGTGTTGTGTTTAACTGACTTTCTAGTGGGATTTTTTTTTTGTAGTATTTGTTCCCACTGGCCAGAAATGGTGTCAAAATGTGGAAAGCAGCATTTAGTTTGGTCAGAGCTGTTCTGAATTGCCTTGTGCAGTCAAGTGATGCGTTCAGCTGTCACTTGTCTTTAGGATCTAACGCTCTCGGAGACAGTGGTAACTCGCCTGACCGTGGCCTCTGATGCGCTGTGCTGTGCAATTTAAAATAACGAAACTGAGCAAATAAATGCTTACAGATAATGCAACACAGAACTTATGATTTCTTCCTCGTGGCTCTGTCTGCCGTCTTCCTATCTGCTTTATGCTCATTCTTTGGTCGCCTGATTCAAGGGATAACGTTTTTAGGGACTTCCTCTGTACTCCTCTTTAAGCACCGTGCTCATCTGTGAGCTTGAACAAAAGGCAAATATACAAAACAGCCAACCCCTAAGTTACGTTACAAACCAAGCAAAAAGTGTCTTTAAGATTTTAGGTTCATTAAGAAAAAGACCTGGTTTTCTGTTTAGATTGCTGTAGGCTTTTTTTCAACATGGCCTTTATTTGAAATCTCTCTGACAACAGCAGTAACCTCAGATTGTAGCATCCTGGCTGCTCTTTGCCATATGAGAACATTTAGCTGTCATTAAGCAGCTAAACAGTCCATTGCAAAGTCCTGCTGTGAGAGTTCAGGTGGAGTTCTTGCTGAACTAGGATGAAGGTACTTAAGTAACCCTCTCTTAACAGCTTTTTTTTTTATTGCAATCAGATCATTTTTCAAACTAACTGTTCTGTCATCTGACTGTGGTGAACTGTTAAGAGGTTGCTTAGCGGAGAGATCTTCTCTGTGAAAATCCTGCATGTGTGTATATGAGGGCTATATAATGATGTCAAATTATTTCTCTGTGTGTGGATTTACTGGAGATACTTTATTTTTGAAATTCTCACAACATAGCAAAATGAGCATATTAGATGCCTTTAAGTGAAGAGTGCAGATCTGCGTAAAAGAACTTTGTGCATAGTTCTAAAACTGTTATCTGAAAAAATAACGACTGAATTGCAGCTCGTGTAATTTAGGGAGAAGTTGTATGGAATTGCTGCAACTTCTGCTTTACCTCAAAGATTAATGTGTCCTTTACCATAAATTAGTATGGTGTTTTATAAGAATAGATAAGGATAAAAGCTTTTTTTGAAGACGATTTATTAATATCTTTTGCTTGATAATACCTGTGGTTTTGGTGGGAAGGCTTTTACAACCCCTGAAGTCAGCTGGGAAAGTAGTGAGCAAGGTTGTGTTGCTGGACCTTTACGTGCTGTTGACCCAAGCTGTTCCCTTTCAGCTGCTTGCTCAGCCCAAATGTTCGGCCAGTTGCTTTGACCGTGACCGTGCTGCTTGTCGGAAATGGGCAGTACAAGAATGATTGCTTTTTCAAAAGAATGGGACTGAAATTAAAGCACTGTGTAATCTTTAAATGAAATTTCAGATGAAGATGTATATTTACACACTGAAGCAAAGAAACTGAATTGAATTACCTCTTGTTTTAGTGCCACAGAGTTTCTTGTGATGTCAAGACTTAAAAAGAAAGCAAGTAGTGTACAGTCGTGGAGATTTAGTTACGAGGTTTCATACCATTTGCACCGATAGCTAGGGTTAGTTGTTCGCGTTTTTTTCTTTCTGTGGGGAAGCAGTAGGCAGATTCCTAACGATGGATGACAGAAGGATTGCTCATCTGGCTTTTGATAGCTCGCACGTTTTCATTTGGAAAACAGTTTTTCCAGGCAGCAAGCTGGAGTACGGAAGAAGGGGAGAGATGCAGGGAGTATGTGCTGAGGCACTATTAGCTCTTTGCATTTTGATATGCAAGATTCTAGAGCTTCTCTAACAGTGAATTATTTGGTACATTCAGAAGCGTGCGGGTGTTGCTGGGCTGGGGTTGTGGCTGTGGGGCTGCCTGCGGGGAGATGGCCCCAGCGGCTTTGGGCAGGGGAGGAGGGGGACAAGGCACTGCGCTGCGGGAATGGAGTGGAAGTTTGGTGTTACTAAGGCTGCGCCAGCAGAGGGACCCCGTAATCGCTTTTTAATTTTTCATATAAATTTTCTTGGCCATATTGAGTTGATATGAAAAGATCTGTGATGCAAGTAGTCTCCTGCACGTTTTGGTAACACAGCCTTGCTAATTCATTTCAAGTTTTAAATTTCTTCTAAGATCTGTACACATTTTTAGATTGGCTAGGTTTTTAGCACATTTTGGGATAATGATTAGCTGGCTTCTGATGGGATAATTTATTGCCTCAGCATAATAAACATATTTATTTACTTTTAAATGCAGATATGGGTAATTAAGAACTTCATATAGAGGCGTTCAAACCATAAGTGCTTAATATTTTCCACAAAATAATAACACTTTCTGAATTTGAGCAATATCCTATCAAAGTTGTATTTGAAAGATTTTGGAACAAGTTTTAAGACATCCTCAAATTGTTTTGTGTTTGACTCTGAAGAATGTGATATACAGCACTTGTTTCCTCATTCTTTCTATTCTAGTAAAATATTTATGTAAAAACTTAAACATCTGAAATTCAATTTTATTTGGAAAACTACTGAAAGAGAAGCTTCCTAGCTGTAGTTTTGAATTTTTTTTAAAAAAAAACACTAACTTTATTTTTTACCCATATCTGTCATAGGTAACTGGAGTTTTTTGCAAACAACGAAACCCCACCCCCAACCATCATCAAAAACCCCAACAACCATCCCCCAACCCACCCCCCCAAACCTTGTCATATTGCTGGGTAAAACTGGTGAATAGCAACTAATATTAATTTCATTAGCATTTGCTGCCTATTCTCTGTCCCTTCGGACTGTTCCCTCTTCCCTGGTTGTAGTAACATGGATGTTGAATGTGAAGTCAAAGACAAACCTTTTCAACAGGAAAACCACTGAACTATATTAGCTCTTGCACAGATTAGTAAATTAATTAGCTTAAAACATCTTCCTTTGGGTATTGTGGGGGTTTTGCCTATCAAATTTAGTCCACTAGGTTATTTTAAGTTGTCTTCCATGCAGTTAGTCTACTCTGTCTCTGCTGAGCAGCATACTTAGTGGTTGGTTAACAACAGAAGGCTGTGCTTCCAGGATTTTAAATTAAATTAACATTTACTTAACTGATAAATAGAGGACAGTCTAATAGGCGATGTGTTTTCCCCTTAAAACAGCCAGGTTTGTTTTTAAGGCTTGAAATATTGTCTAACAGCAACATTATTTGTGATGTTCAGTGCGTCCTTGATCGATGATCCTGACTCTGGCCTTGCTATAGTTAATCATCATAAATGAGTGGTTTTATAGTAAGTGGCGTTGGGAGTCCTAAAATGCCTAGATTATTTTTTTTTCTGAATTGTTGCATAAGAAACAGCTCAAAGTTACTGTGTATATTTTAATTAGCAACAGGTTGTTCAGTGTCAGACTAATTATCTATGAATTTGTCTTTTATCCTCTATCCCCCATTCCTTGCCTTTATTTCAGTGGGGCATCAGTTGGGGTCTGTCTCTCTTGTTCAGGTTCCAGTTTTCTTAGAACTGGTAAGAACTTAATCACTTGTGAACATCTGTTGCTTGGTCAAATGTGGTTGAAATTGATAAGAAGTTCCAGCCTTGGACAGAGTGGGGAGGAAAGGAGAGACTTCCAAGACAGTTGCCTTCGCCTTATTTCTGAAGATAGCAGGTTAGCCTAGCCCCTAAAAATTAAATGGAAATTAGTAAGAAAGGAGAACAGGTATCCCAATCGAATGCACGTTTGGGCTCCTACCGTGTTGCCATTTTTTCAGCAGGACTGCAGCCAACTCTCCCCGAGGAAACTCGTGGTACTTGGATTTACACATCAGAGTTGGTGAAAAAGGAACTTCAATTTCCAGTTGCACATAATTCGTTGTAAAAGTTTTTGCTGCTTGTTGTGTTTGAATAGACCCGTTTAAAATAATAAAACTGTGATAAAAAGCAATAACTTTTAAAAAGTGTTTTAATATTTCAGTCTCTTGTTGTGGAATACGTTTGCCCAGAGGATGGCTCTTGTCCGTTTAGACAGTTACGTAATTATCTTTCATACAGTATAATTTTCAGTGATCTGAAGAAATTATGTTTATTTTTTATAAATTCGAATGATGGGTTACATCTGCTTATTGTGTATTTGCTTTCTGGCTCTGACAAGTTGGACAAAAATGTATTTCCTGCAAAAGTTTGTTTTCGGGGAGAGAATGTAGTTCATTCACAAAATCTCTTAGTGTTTAAAGGATCTTTCAAAATACTCTCCGACAGGTAGCTTGGTTTATTAGTAGGTCAGTGTTATGCTCTGCATCAGCTTTCATAATCTTTTTACATACTTTAGAAACAAGCAGTTTATTGTTTTTGACACACAGTACAGGGTCATGAGTGGAAACAATTTGGGCTACAAAGTGCATGTCAGTTCAGTGCTCCTCTGCTGACGGCATGTCTGTCTGAAATCAAGTTCAAAAAATTGGCCCTGTCTCCAGCTGACTTGTTTTGTCAGGCTGAGTCATAAGATTAACCCTTGACTTGTCACCACGGAAAAATGGAGTAAACAACTGTACCCAGTACAGTATCACTGATCCGGCTATGATTCATTTCACTGTAACATGATTCTCTTAGGAAAACAAATTTCGGAGCAGCTGTCGCTTGGCTTAGATGGGGATTACAAAAATTGCAACCACAAAACAGAAACTTACTTTGGACTGCAGGAGCTTTTGGAATAGTTGCCTGGTAGTAGTTCCTGCAAATACAGAGTTACTGGTAAAAACGTGACAATTTTTTGAGCGGTCTTTCAAATTCTTCCATTTTAGGTTTATTTTTCATCTGTTCTGGTGCAAGTAAACTTCTGTGGGTTCAAGTTTGATCGCCTGATGGAATTATGTTTTCATCCTGTAAGGTGAAACGATGTAGCAAGTGTCCTGTGAGAATGTTTTCGTACAGTGAATGTAGAGCAGATACAGTGATAAATTCCAAGTGTTGTACACGAAGATTTACTCCCACCCATGCAACTGAGGGTAGGATAACAAATTCCCTTTTTGGTACAATGAAATTGTTATTCTTTTGATTTGTGGAGAAGTAACTCAGGAGCACATTCATTTATTGACTCATTGTGGAGGTACCAGTCTTTAAACTAGTTGGTCTACAAACAGCGTTTGCAGTGGCCTTCCCCAGTTTTATTGATCATCTTGTTGCTGCTGTCTTACCCATGTGATGGTGAACAACCTCAGTGATTTCCTTGTACTGATAAATGTTAATTGTGTTAGTAAATATTACCAGTTAATAGTACCTATGTAATTTTTGTTACGATTGCACAAGTCTAGGGCAGTTGTAAGGCAGAGAAGCTCCCTCCCACTGCTACGTGGTAACGTTATTTTTTTCTGCTGTATTAATGTTTTTCCAATTGCTTGTGATACGGGTGGCTAATGCTTATCGTTTGAGAGGGGGCTTGGTCGTGCTCTTCGTCTCAAATACAACTATGTTGAAAATTGAGCATGTGTGCATGGAGGCGCAGTAGCAATTGCAACTATGTGATAATAGTCTTTACTTCAAAGAACCAACTCCAGTTACCCTGGAAGTATTTCTAAGGATTTAAAAGTTTGTGTGCTTGAATTATTGCAGAAAAAAAAGAGTCCTCTTACTTTGTCAACTCATGCGAGCTGAAAGCACCTTTTGCAATGTTTAGGGTTTTTTCTAAGCTGATGATCTTAATCTAGTGTGCGATGAGAAGTAGCACATATACAAGGATCTGAAGATCTTTTAGCGTGCCTCATCCTGAGCAGTAGTGAGGAGCTTTAAGGAATGGCGTTGTTAGCTGCAAATCAGAGCTGCTGGCCGACCCTCTGGGGATCGAGATGGGTCTTTGTGGTCCCTAAGGGAAGGAGGAAGCAGCAAGTCACTCTGCGGGCTGGGCGGTTTAATAGTCTGAAGTATCCTGATGTGCTTTTCTGCAGCTGCTGCTACGCCTTTTGTGCTGGAGAGGAGTTCAGTTCAGAGATCATTAGCTGTGCTGCGTGGTTAAATAGCTCTGGGCGTGTAGGCTGACTTGCTGTACAAATGCGAGTGTTCTTCAGCTGATGTAAACTTCTGGATGCATTTGCCAGCATTCTCTGAGCACAGTAGTAGTCTCCAAGTTCGTTGGAGGAGTTCACCGAAAAAGCATTTGAAGCTGGAGGTGCTGAACATTTTTTGTCAGTGTGTGTGTCGTCTGTGTTCACAGGCACTGCAGTAGTTGCGTCCTGAGATGAAGGACGGGGTACAGAAGACCTGCTAAGATTTTTATCTGACTGCAGCGTTCTGCTGTAGTCAGTTTGTCACCCGTGTGGGTCTTTTCAGCTCAGAATGCTTCACTGACACACGAGGCGCTCGGCAGAATGAACCAAATTTCTGCAGCTTGCTTTCTTTCTCCATAAATTGCTGAATTGAACTTTGCCCGGTTTTTTTCCTTATCCTGAAGTTTTTTCCTGCTTTTGTCAGGAGGGAGGCAGGGAGCTCTCGCAGCGTTGGCAGCTGACACAGCTAGAGGTGGAGAAAAGTGGGTTTGGTTTAACCTTTTTTTCCCCGGATTGAAATGCGCATCTGACTTGGCAGGGGCTCAGCTGATGCCCGGCGGCGTTGGTGGGTGGAGGGGAAAAGCCCCTAGGCAGGAGCTGGCGGTGGAGAGGGCCGGGAGCCGCGCCAGGCGTGGGCCGTGCGCGGGCACTGGCGGGGGCTGTGCGGGCAGTGGCAGCGCCTTGGCTCTGGCCGTGCAGAAGTCGCATTTCTGGGACGTGACAAAGTTGTTGGGGGTCCCGTCCCCGTGTCCCCCGCCCCCCCCTTCTTCCATGGGCGCAGAGTTGCTTTCTTCACGCGCCCCCGAGCGTGTTCTGCGGTGCGCAGGGCGGCTGGGCTCGTGTTTCCAGAGAGCTGTCGGACTCCGGGTGCCGCGTCCCAGCGGTGGATTTTGGGTGACTCCATAACACGAACGCATTTACGTGATTTTTTAAATAGTTGCTGCTGTTGTTGGTTCCCGCCCGGGACGGGTCGGGCCGCGGCGGGCAGGCGGCCCCGCTGCTCCCGGGCCGGCGCGGGGAGCAGTCGTGGGCAGAGCCGGGGGCTGGCCGGGCTGGCCCCG
>Ga0065711_1052197_pt1 | contig 10062 bp, 6 predicted proteins | sample Hoacrofraction12_FD_59098 | JGI IMG/M metagenome (GOLD analysis project Ga0065711, IMG submission 59098) | Hoatzin crop microbial communities from Cojedes, Venezuela - Epithelial fraction 12 v2 (version 2) | ecosystem: Host-associated > Birds > Digestive system > Esophagus > Crop | place...
CCTTACTAAAGTCCAGGTAGACAACATCCACAGCCTTTCACTCACCTACTACGTGGGTCACCTTGTCATAGAAGGAGATCAGGTTGGTCAAGCAGGACCTGCCTTTCATGAACCCATGTTGGCTGGGCCTGAGCCCCTGGTTGTCCTTCACATGCCCAGCAAGCGCACTCAGGATGAATCGCTCCATAATCTTCCCCGACACTGAGGTCAGACTGACAGGCCTGTAGTTCCCCAGATCCTCCTTCTGGCCCTTCTTATTGATGGGTGTTATATTGGCCATCCTCCAGTCACCTGGGACCTCCTCTGTTAGCCAGGACTGCTGATAGATGATGGAGAGTGGCTTGGCCAGCTCCTCTGCCAGCTCGCTCAGCACTCTTGGGTAGATCCCATCTGGCCCCATGGACTTGTGATTGTCCAGGTGGCATAGCAGGTTGTCACCTACTTCCTCCTGGATTATGGGAGGTTTAGATTATGGGAGGTTTATTCTGCTCTCTGTCCCCATCTTCCATCTCAGGGGGCTTAATACCCTGGGAATAACTGGTCTGACTATTAAAGACTGAGGTGAAGAAGGCATCAAGTACCGCAGCCTTTTCCTCATGCTTGGTGGCAATGTTCACCCTCACATCCAATAAAGGGTGGAGATGCTACTCGGTGCTATTTTTGTTGTTAATGTATTTGTAAAGACATTTTTTTACCTCTTACAACAGTAGTCAAAGGTTTCCTCATGTCACCAAGGAAGTAATGAGGATGAGATACAGCTCTTTTAGCCAGATCTAAAATGCTTTAAAGGGAAGGTCTAAATCTGAGGTCTAACATTAAAGAGCTAGCAATTTTGTAAAGTTAAGTTCAGAAGTCCAGGTTATACTTTAAGTCGGCAAAGAACATAGTGAAAAAGGCAGAAACCAAAACTGATTCAATTTGTGCCTAGTGAGCCATGCAGATGAAAACTTACTGTAGCCAAAAAATTTGATTGTGAACTAATGACTGAAGGCTGGAACTATGCTAGTGTTAAGAGTTAGCACAACCTGGTGATTTCTTTCCTTTCTTGTGGTGTAAGAAGTTGTCTGAGCCATCTCAAATGATAAAAAAGTTTATCTAGTTACCTATGTCAATTGGTACACAAGCTTCTGAAGGCCTGAGACATGAAAATCATGACATGGTTCTTCTCCAATCAGCGCAGGCAATCCTCCCTTTTCTCCCCTAGTACAAGGAAGCTGGGAAGAAGGTAAGCACCAAGATTTGGGGAAAGCAGAAAAAATTCTTTACTCTTGAGAATTCAGGAAGCTGTTATAAAACCAAGTTTGATTCAAGGAAAGACAGTCTTGGCTCCTATGTAAAAGCGTATGTATGAATTTGAATTCAGAACAATTGCTAAACAGCAGTTTATTGCAGAGTTGGTAAAAAGCACTGACAAATGGATGATACAATTTTCAAACGGTAACGTTCCTTGCGTATCTTGGTTGCATGAGTAAATCTTCTGACATCAGCGAGATTACTCACAACTTGAAATCCAGACTATAAAAAAATTCTTTTAGAAGGGATCCAAATATCTATTTGCAGACTTTCCATATAATGCATGTTTCAAATGCTCCCCCCTCAGGTGTCCAATTAACACATTTATGAAATGTGAACAGCACATAAAGATATCCTTAACAGGAAAAGAAAAACAACTTGACTACAAAAGTAGTTACCCATTCTGTTGACCAGAATCATTTCCCCTGCAAAGTGTTCCCAGTTTTGACATAAGAAAAATACTACATCTCAATGCCTTATTGCTAATTCTGAAGAGAAGTAGCTTGATACAAACTTCTGAAATCCTGTCTGAACTGAAATTTTAACATTCTAAGTTGTTTCACAATTTCAATGTAAAATGGTGTGTCCAAAGTACCAGAGAAGAATGAATATTCTGCATTATAAAGTCGCAGCAAAAACCCAAACCTGAACTATCTTTGAAATATTACAATACACAACTTGAACTCCCCACCCAGTGTGTTGCCACGTTACACAGAACTGTACTCCACTGATTTAAGTAATTTTACTGTGATATGAGCACAATGTAGTAACAATGCAGTTCACTGTTAAACAGTAGCTAACAGCAACAAATGAAATTAAATTATTGCTAGAAGAGAGTTAGTCATGAGCTATACAATTACTTTACAACTGAACAGAAAGCCAGACAGACTTGACTCACAAACACAACACAAACACAACAGGATGAAAAAGTAGCACATCAGGCCAAACTTCTGAAAAAGGAGCTAAATGACTTACCTTACAGTCTAAGAAGAAGAAAGAACAATGCCCATATCCTTAGCGTGTCATTACAGAAGAATTCCTTCGTTAACAAGACACAGGCAGTATTTTGTTTCATGGGCTTATGAAGAAAGGACGTATTTGTGCTGTACTTTTTATCATCAAATGTGATTCCCAGGGTCATACTGTTACTATGAAGTGGCTTCATTAACAAGCATGGAAGTGATACATCCTACCTCCACTAGAAACATGTGGGGAAAAAGTTTGCCATATGGGAAAAAGCAGAAAAATCGGTGAGGAAGTAAGTGCTTAATCTTCCTGGATATGACAGCAAAAAAGGCAAAGCTCAAATTGGCTTTAAGTATGTTATATTTATAGTTATGAACATGCGTTCACGCATTTTACAGCTATTCAACAACGACATTTTTAAAATTTTACTGTAATTGCAGAATTTCTCCTAGAAGCCAGAAAGGTGAATCATTTTTAAGTTTTTGGTGCAGTATGATGAGATTAGGAAGTTTATTAAATCTACATTTTAATTCCTTGCTGATTCTTGACCAGAGTCTTTAGCAGTACGATGTACTTATAATTGTTGGGTCTTATCCTGAAGCACACTGGAGCAGCAGCTTAACAGATGGCATTGTGGAAGGCCTCTATTGATTAAACAGTGCTTCAAGATTATTTCCTCAATTCTCTGTCTGGAACATTTACCTTCGTTGACGTCTGACACCTGGTTCCAGGAGTTAACAGTTATTACCAGAGGAGGCTGGCTTTGATCCCTGGGGTCAACTGCAAAGCCAAAGTGGAAAAATGCGTCTTTGCAATGCGCAAGGGCAGCTGATACTGGCTACTGCATAAGCAGTCCCACCTCTAACAGTCTCTCTTCTGTCATGAATCCTTCTCCTTTCCTTTCTCCTTTCCAAACCTGGTTTCTTCTCATGTCTAACTGGGAACATCTCATAACTTTAGTCTCTTAAATAAGATCGTATCTGTGTCCCCAAGATCACTAAACATTGCAAAAAGTAAACTGCATTCAATTACAAAGGAAATAGTAACAAACCAGATGACTCGGTTAAGCACCCTGTAACTTTTCTTGTGAGCTTTTGAGCACCTGACTAGGTTAAAAAAAAAAAAGGAAAGAAAACTTTATACTTCTCTTTTCACAATGACACTGGTTAATTGATTCATAAATTCTGAAGACTGTCTACAACTTGTCAAGTCATGTGAGTTTTGCTGGTACACATTACAGATAACGATACTGATAGCTGCCATTTAAGGCACAGTTGATTCTGGGATGAAGATTTCACCACTCTTGATATCAAGCAGGCATTATGTTCTCAAATCTCTGAGCAGCCTTTCTGGATATAGTACTAAAACAGTAAGGTCAACTGGGGGAAGACACAAGTGACAAACTTTAGATTATGGTTATAAAAGTATAGGAGACTCAGCTAGCACATTTCAACATGTTAACCCCCCTTCCAGTTTGAAGTTGTTCCTGAAGGCGGCATTTCGCCGAGACGTTTTATTCCGAAACAGATAAAGAAGTACATAGGACTATTCTACCTCGGCGAAAGACAAGTTACTATGATCAGTCTAATGGGATTCCCTGTGCTTTTCTGCCTAACCATGCTTCAGGACTACAGAAATATGTTTTCTGTGAAGTATGTAAGAAGCTTAAAACAAAATATATGTTTTGAAAACTGAACTAACACTTACATTCATTTCTAGCTAAGTTTTCATCCTCTACCTACTGCTTAAAAGCTAAGATCAACAAACAAATAATGGTAGCTTCAACAAAAATTTTGATATCTACTGCAGGCTTAACATGGCATGTTAAGAACATGCCTGCAGCTGGAACTATTTCTTCTTTATTCTACATCACAATATTCACTACTGGATTTAAGAATGGATCTTACACATATAGACAAGCTCTAAAAAAACCCTCATTGTCTTCCTCTTCAGTATAAAAATATAGCATGCACGCACACAGAATAAGACTTCTCTAGGCAAAGATGTCTGCCATAGGTAAAAATAAATACTAAAAAAATTTGAGAAATCTTGTACACATAAAAAAACATGCTATGCACGTACTCATGTCAACTATATAACAAAATTTCATTCCATCTATGCTATTCCAATAGGTGGACCCAGGAAGTACATTTGCATTCATTCAATCTTGATGTTTTATGTGCTCCTTAGACTTCAACTGCCACTGAACAGGCTAGTTACTATAATCCAGAAGTGTCTAATTTTGTTCCAAATAAGGTTTGTTTTTTTTAAATACAGAAGCAAATGAGTACAGAATTATATTTATGACTGAAGAGCTGGTTCAACAAATTAAACTTTCCACAGACAATACATTTGTTTCCTGAGATGGCTAAAAGTCACGTTTCAACTTCATGTTACACTACAATTAACAAAAAATACTATGCACAAAATCAGAGGTTAACTACAGCATACAAACACATTTACAGAAGTAACCTAATTTCACTAGTACTATCTGTGTCAATGTGCACACCTTAACAAAAGTCTTAAAATCATCTTTATACATTACAAAACAAGGATTTACAAAACTTTTATTTCCAAGTTACTTCATTCTAAAAATGTTGAAACATAAAAAAATACCATTTCCTAAAGGCGTTTACAATAAAAGGCTAACAATCTGGCATGGAAGAGGTAAATATATGGAAACCTGTTTTAACAGTCACACATCAGTCGCTGGTGATTAAAGAACACTTTGTTCTTCAAAGCTGGTAGGCACTTCCACATAGCCAGAAATGTACGCTTTCCTACCACTCCTTTTCCCTCCCATACATAAAAATATCCAATGCAATAAAAAAAACGTAGGATAAAAGGGTGGACATGTGATCAAATAAAAGCATTATCTAAGGTCTTGATTACTGTTCATCTTGTGTAAGTGTCAGGATTTTGTCCCAAAGTTTTCCTGACAAGGTGGAGTTATTTGGCCTTTAAAAGTGTTAGCTGAAATATCTCCCTTTTTTACCAGTATATGTTGTTTGCTCACTGCTGTATTGTTGGTTTATGTCTGTAACAGAAACTGGCTCTAGGCCAGCCCATGGGTCCTCAAGCATTGAAGGTCTGTAATAGTTTTCCACATCATTAGACACTCTTTCCTCTCTGCCATGCGCTGTACCAAATGGAGTAGATGTCCTGGGTGATCCCTTTGGAAGAAAACCATCAGGTAAAGAAACATTTAATAGACTAATTCAAACTAATTATATAAAAAAAATTTCCTTCTAATGTAGCAGAGCTTTGAAGCCGATTATTAAGGATAATTACTACTCCTCACCTGCATCTTCCTCAGAAAACGTTAACTTTATTATACTTTCGAGTGATGATTTACCACGATAAGGAAAACACCCCACAAATTCTTCTCCACTCTGGCACATAACTACAGAAAAGCTCCTCATGCTATTTTTCATAGGCTGCCTAAGCCAATGACAGGTCTAACTCAAAAGCTGAGCAACAAAACAGGGACTTAGAGGCTGAGGAAGAGTTGATAAAGTTTACAAAAGCAGAAGTCAGATATTAAGTACTTACAGATTGAACACAGCATTGTACAAAGCAAATAGTTGCAAATGACCTGAAGAACTCACTGGGAAAAACACACTCTTTTAACCAAACTAGTGCTCTGTGAAATTTGAGAACAGATTATTTTATTTCATATACAATCTGGATGATAATCTGTCATTAAGCAGATACTGAATAAAAGAAAAACCTTCTGCATGGAGCTTTTGAGATCTGTTGGTTTTTTTAAAGATCGAGGATCACCACAATTGCTTCTGCAAACCTGCTAAAGTCTGCAACTTAGAGAGCTATGACAAAGTAAATTGCTATAACCATTTTCTCCTGTTAGCATCATCCTTGCCTAAAAAGTGAGGTTTTGTCTAAAGCTATATTCATTTAAATTCATTTGTTTCAACCAAAGTTTAACTACTGTGTATCTGTAGTATAGGTTGTTCATCTCCAAACACGCCTGTTGCATTCTCTATTATTAGAACAGGACTCCTTGACGCCAATTACCAGCCTCTGACTTTGTAAAGGAGAGTAAAAGCACTGATGAAGGGCTGCTATCCCTCCTCTCCCCCCACCCCCTTTTTCTGGGCCAGCAGATGGTATTTGAATTTGACTAGTAAGTCCTACAGAATCTACATAAACAGATCACATGAAACAATTTCTGGGTAAAACTGAGAAATGGTGCCATACATCGAAGGCCCCTATCCTTAGCCAGAAGAAGAGATTCCACTGGAAACTGCTGAGTCTTGAACATATTTCTGAAAGTACGCTGCGGCAAGAGCCTGCTTGTCTGGCCCCAGGAAGTACTTTTCTGGAACTCCTAAAGCTTGATGATACTGGATACACAACCGAATGTGGGAACATCCATGTCTTATTTACAGGGCATTTGTTTCTAACGATTCATTGTAGTACAATTAGGTTATGTAGCTACGCTGATTATCTAAAACCAGAAAAATTACTAAAAGGTAGCGAATTACTTCATGAAGTATTGTGTCAAATCCATGAGGGAAAGGTCAGAGAATCACCTCAGAATACAGCTAAAAACTCTCTAAGGGACAAGGAGTTTCCTAGAGCAAGTCAACATGCACTAGCAAAAGTGACAGCAATGTTCTTTAAGCACTCACATTTAGTAGTAAAGCAGTAGTACACAGTGCATTCTATCTTCAAAATAAAAAAACCACCCCTCTCTACAATACCATGTTTAATGGAGACCCTGTAACTTTAACATTGTAAAACAGTTTGAGTGTGGAGTTTATTTGATGTTATGTCTAATCTGCAGCACTCAAGAAAGCTGAACTGACAATGATCTGCAGTATCCAGTGACAGAAAAAATAATTCAATGGTAAGACTCTTCTGGATGGATTTATTTTATAATATTCAATTTCACTGCAATATAATGCAGGCCATCAGTAACACCAACATTTGTGCACATCTGAAATCTAGTAAATCTATTATCATATAATACAAGATTGACAGCCTTCAATAAATGTTAAAAAAAAAAAATCAAAATGCGATTATTCATGTTATAGGCTGTGGAAAAGGAAAGCAGCCCTACCTGCGCAAGTGAAACCATTCTGTGCAATAGAAACTGTTTAGTGCCAAAGATACCTCACAAAAAACTTTATACGTTACTGTCACTGGTGCTAACAGCGTTTTCTGACTGAACTTGCCTTAAAAAAACAGTCAATCTATTCTCAATACTTTTTTCCCAGACAACAAATATCTACTATAGGAAAAAAAAAAAATCTTTTGGTGCTACCAGCATGTTACTGAATGTGGTAACACTGCCTTGAAAATGCAGACAATCACTCCCTTTATCAGCTTTCTTCTAATTTTAGCTGCTGGCAGATGCACAGAAACACAGATATCACGATTACACCAATTCACAAGATTTTTTTTTTTTTTTTTTACTTTCTGTAATAATTTTCAACCCAACACCACTATCTAGCTACTGCTACTACCTAGTTCACTAACTCCTGTTGCATGCAGAAAGGGGAACACTACCGCTGAAGTGAATTCTAAGAGGAGTTCTTCAAGAGATACAACAAATGTTTTCATAAAATTTAAAGCAGATGCATCTCTGGAAAAAAAAAAAAAAATACAGAAAGCTCTGTAAAGTATTGGCCACAAAGGTTAAGACAGCCATTTCAGAAAAATCAAGCTTACTATGTTTTTCTTCAACTTTTCTGTTCATTTCAAAAAGTGCAAGCACAAAATGAGCACAGAATACTAACATGTCATTAACAGAACACTGAAGTAAATGTAAACCGTCTTCTGGATTTCCTGATGAGATTTTCAAGGGTTACTTAACATTTTCATCTCAAGGTGACAGTAGCATCATAAATTTCAAAAGCACTGTAGTCTCTTAACAATAGCATCTACAGAAGAGAAGAGAACAATCCCCACACCTCAGAAGAAATTTGATGCTTAGGACATGCAAAAAATCCCTCTGCCTGAATCTACTCATGGCCTCAAGGACTGAGATTCTCACTGCCCATGTCAAAGAAAATCAGGACTCACAGTTTATGAGGCTTCCTCCCTCCGTGATTGTCTCTATTGCCCTCACAGGCAAAACAACCCATGTGTATACACGTACAAGCACACACATGCACATTACCTTAGTCCCAGGCAAAGCCACAGACATATGATGTCTTTCTAGTCTTAGAAAGCATCACCATCAGGTCAATGCTCATAAACTACCCACAAAGTCTGCAGATGGGGAGAAGGGAAAACGTGACTGGATTTAGACTTGTACATTCTTTAGGTCAGGTTTCTTACTTAAGCCCAAGGATAGAGCCTATGAGACGGTTCCCACCTACGGGTCCTGAAGTGAAACAGTTCTGACTAAAACTAAAGGCAAAAGGATTACTGCATATTCTTCTGCTGGGTTAATTTCAGGCAGGCTTTTTTTTAACAATATCCAAAGAGTGAATTTCTGAAGGGGAATGTCTAGACATTGGTGACACAAACCATCCCTCCAGCATCTGCAGCAGAAACCCCACATTCTTTGCCTTTTCAACAGGTACAGAGGTTCAGCAACCTGTAGGCTTCCATGCTGGGAGAGCTTTTGCAGTTGTGTCGAAGGAACTGTACAAAGTTCATAATGATCACCTTCCACCAACTATGAGATTCCTGTAAGACAGCTACCTACATCGTATAAAACTAACCAAAGAATATTTTTGATTGGAAATGCGACTACGCAGTGCAGGCACATTAAGATCTGACTAATCTCTATTAAGATTTGATGTCATTATTACACTTTAATCCTTAAAGTGTCAGTAAGAGCACCTGAAAACTTTACCTTTGTCTGTACTGCACATGTAATTTGTTACCCTTTCAAGGTTTCCCTAACACTGCATAAAGCCAGCTACGTACGTAAAGTCGGTATCATCTCAAGAACTGTCATCCCTACCTGCACTGCCAGTCACACACCCCAACTAAACCACCTGGAAAAAAGCGTAACTCACAGAATCTGTTGTTGACAGCTCTTGGGAAAACTACTTCATAGGAACTACAGCTTTCAGTGCAATGCAAAGACTTTAAAATTATACTCTATTCTCCCACAGATGCTCTCATTTCTGCTTAAAGGAGGGTCAGCTTAGCTCTCTATCAGAGCACTCCTCCTTTTCTCTACTCATGTCCCAGAAAGCTCTGTGTGCGGACAGGGCAGCTTCCACGCTGCAAGATGACACAGGCAAAGTAAAAGCACACAGCACCTCACCACTATGCTAAAGAAAACTGATCAAAGGGAGGTGCACCCGAGGGCAACAGATGTTTGCTGCAGTTTTGGGTGGTGCTTAATTTTCCCTCCACCTTCAGACGCCAGAGCACGAAAAGGAAGAAAGCGACAGTCTGGTGAGCCCTCGTGTCTTCGCAACAGGCCTCAGCCGGGCCTGGGAGCCTCCTCCCTTTCCTGATCACACAGCTCCCTGAGCTGGGGTTTCTCCACCCTCTCTGCCATGGGGAGAAGACAAGCGTTTCCCCAGTGCGGTGCAAATCTCGCTCTCCCCTGCAAATCGCGGTGGAGGCGACGGACGCCGCGCCTTGCCAAAAGCCCTCGGCGTGCCCTGCCATGCCCCGCGGGCCGAGCAGCAGCGGCAGCTCCCTTCCTACCCCCCTCCCTCGGTGCGGGGCCGCAGGCCTCTCTCCATCGCCGCCCTGCCCCATACCTGGTAGCGCCTCTGGAAGCCCCCAGGCAAGCGCTTGTGCTGCTGCGGGTGCGGGGGAGCCCCGGCCGGGGATTTGCCGCCGTAGGGAGCCGGGTACCGGGGGCTG
>Ga0065711_1052199_pt1 | contig 10062 bp, 7 predicted proteins | sample Hoacrofraction12_FD_59098 | JGI IMG/M metagenome (GOLD analysis project Ga0065711, IMG submission 59098) | Hoatzin crop microbial communities from Cojedes, Venezuela - Epithelial fraction 12 v2 (version 2) | ecosystem: Host-associated > Birds > Digestive system > Esophagus > Crop | place...
GGGGCGGCTGGGCCCAGGCCGCGGGGCCGGCGGTGCTGTCACCGTGCCCGCTGGAGCCCGGGCCCCGTCCCGCCGGGCGGCCCTGGGGCGGGAGTCTGGGTGCCATTTGCCCCTGGGGCCTGCGCGGGGGTGTGGGGCCAGGCGCCGCCGGGCTGCTCTCTGTCCCCAAAGTGTGGCCTGGTCGTAAAGCGTGGCCTTGGCAACACGATGTAGGGTGTTTTGGGGTGGTTCGGTCAGTGTGGAAAGGGCTGTGCCGACAGGAAAATGATTTCAGAGCTACCGCGCTTTCCTTCGAGGCTGCGGGAAGGTTCTCGTCGGATGTCAGCTCCAGCTTGGGGTCCCGCCGCAGCGTTGCGGGGGCTGGGTTTGTGTGGGGACGGGAAGGGGGGCTTAACGGAGTCAGTTCGCTGTGTATGACACCCACCAAGCTCACGCTGCGTGCGGGTTTGTGATTCCTGTGTTTGGTGTTGGAGAGTGCTAGAATATTGCGACAAAAATTACTCGGGGGCTGGAGAGCGTGCCTCGCGATCAGGGACTGCGAGAGAGCTCTCAAAGAGCTCCAGCTCTGTGTTTTAGCTAAGATGACTGAGAGGCACATGGATTGTAGCATGTAAGGGGGGAAAAAACCCCAACCCCCTCCACAAAACCACCTAGATGCTAAAAGGATGTAAATCTAGTAGAGAAAGGGTTACAAAAAATCAGTATAGACTCATAGAATCATAGAATGGTTTGGGTTGGAAGGGATCTTAAAGATCATCTGGTTCCAAGCCCCCTGCCTTGAGCAGGGACATCTTCCACCAGACCAGGTTGCTCAGAGCTCCATGAACCTGGCCTTGAACACTGCCAGGGAGGGGGCAGCCAGAGCTTCTCTGGGCAGTATCTGGAAGTGGCTTCCATTTCAAATGGTGAATGAGTGAGGAGTGGAACAAACTGCCCGTGGCAAGTGGCAGGTTTTCGTATCGTTGTGTTTTCAGACCAGAGCCAGGTGCCTTGCTGGAAGAGATGCTTCAGCCAGATGCGGTGCGAAGTTCTGTGCCGTGTTGCTGGGTAAAACTGAGGTGGAACATAGCATGGGCCGGAGTAACTGATCTGACAGCCCATTGTGGTCCTGATCCGCTTGAATCTGTTCTAAAATACTGTATTATTATAGGCCCCTGAGACAGAGGAAGTTACTGGGTTTCACCGAAATTCCTCAGCAGAGCTGGGAGTTGATCACAGATCTGTGGAGTCTCAGGTCAGTAATCTTGGTTCTTTTTCATACATGTAAGTAGTACGGTTTTTTTTATTCAGAGTATGTATCAGGGTTATCGGAACGTGTGATCACAGAAGAAAGGCATGCAGGTGGCACAGGACAGTTCAGCCTGCAATTATCATAGTAAACCCTAGTGGAGGGCAGATGTGCTCCTGATGTTACAACCATGGCAGAATGGCTAAAAGGAAATACTGATTTGGTAAAGGGGTCGAATATCAGTTTCCTTGTGATTTGTCACTTGGAACACTTGAAACCTAAAGTTAAGATGACAGCTTATGAATATGTCAGGGTTGATTCCAGAGGGCTGTGCTGCTGAGCAGCAAGCTGGTGGATCAGCCAGTAAATAATTCTGTGCTTTGTACCCAGTTATGTCATGAGGAAGAGCTTGAAGAGCTCCTGGTTATGAAGAAGAGTGGGGAAGAGCAAGGGTAATGGTCTGCACTGGCTTACTCTATACCTGCCTAACTACTATAGCTTACTCACGTCTATGAGGATGCTTTTGGGCTCACTTTTAGGTGATGTATTGCAGTAATAGAAATATGGTTGCAGCCATGATGGTGTAAGGATAGAATTGAAGAAAGATTCGCAAGGCCAGGATAACATCAGCTGGTTTAATAGAAGATGTACTTGCAGCACACGACAAGCTTTTGGGTACACCAGCTCTTCTTCAGGCTTGACTTCCATGTCTCTTTGGGCTTCAGCAGCAGTGTCCTGGACATTTTACCCTGCTGCACCTCAAATCTTAGCGTGATGGAAAAAGCGTAGCTGCTGCTAACAGTATGGATAGCTTTAGGAAGCCCTTTATCTTAGTGCGCGGTGGGCAGACAGGATGCTAGAGGCTGCTCGCTCTGTCTATTTTGCAGTAAGTACTTTGCGTGTATCTGCTTTGCTGATACGAGGTGCTGAAGGTGTGTCTATGTATATACATGGCCATATTCAGAGATTAGTGGTGAGATATTCAGCCTTACCTGACACAGTTGTGGTTAATTCTGAGTGCATTTGGCAGCAGTTCCTTAACAGGAGCGATTCAGTGCTGCAGTCTGTGCTGTAGCTGCTGCTTCTAGAGATTCCTGGTGCGGTGTTTGTTTTTTTTTAATTAAACTAGCTTTTCCTTCAGTACATATGTATTTCTTTTCTTCATCATTCTGAATAAAGTATAGTCACCTGCTTTACCAGACAGCTTCTTGCACTGCACTTGTCTTTCGCTGTAGATTCCTAGATAGAAGGCACATGGGCATTCCTCAGGTAACGGCAGTATAGTTTCTAACCTGTGACAGCCATCTCTCAGACTTTTTTCATGTTGCTTCAGTGGAAGCTTTTATGTGGCGCTCCTGCAGTTCTCTGTGTGTATGTATCTTCCCCCCCCCTCCCGTTGTTGTAGCTTGTATTTATGTTAAAATGGTGGCTACAAAGAAAGAAAAATATAGCATATGGACAGTGTTAAAACATAACCTTTATTTGTTACTAGCTGTGAGACTTTGTGGAAGAAATTGGCACAGATGATGGTCTGCCAACTTCTGCTCTTTTTTCTCCTTGAAGTTAGGCCTGAGAAGTCCTTGCTAACCAGTGGAAGCCTCTCTGTAAACTTTTTGGACACTTAAGCATGTGAGGGGAATAAAACTTTATGATTATCCGGTTTGTACTGGGTATAGACATCCTCGTATATGAAGCTCATGTATATGAACTTAAGTCCTTTGGTCAAAAAATGGCATTTTACTGGTTTGATTCCCCTGAAAAATTGGTGTGGGTAAGGTAAAATATGTAAAGATTTTCAGTGTGGTTGGCACTGAAAATGGGAGAAGAGCTCGGGAGCTGGCGAGACTCTGAAAGGTGCTTGGTTTCTTATTCTTAAGCATGAAGTAGGTGCAGCAGCTGCCCTAATTTGGTGGTTCGTGGCTGGTAAAGAGTACCCTTTCTCTTCTCTGTACCTTTTGCTGAAGATAAATATCGCTTAAGAATCCATTTAAGTGCTGTGCTTAGTGTGGCATTATAAAAGAAAACTTGCGATGTGTAAGCTTAATTTCAGCAGCCTAATAGCTTACCCTTGTAAGTACTTATTAGAGTGTACCCTGTTTCGGTATTTTCCCAGCAGTTAATTTCTAAACTGTGACCCTAAAATATACCTATATGCTGGAAATAACACTTTTTGTTACTTATTTTTTCAGTGTAGATAGATCTTGATGCAATTTGCTGGAGTGTTTTCTGTTCATGTGCTCGCATCTGGGCAGTTAAAGCTGATTAAGTGCAGCACACATCAACAGGATTCCTCAGTTTTTAAGCAAGCAAGCAAGCAAGCACTTGATCCAAAAGATGTTGCTCTGAGAGTCAGTGAACTCGAGTTTTGGCAGAACGGCACAGATCCTGCAGCTAGGAACGCTCCGCTGAACGTGCTGAACTTTGAGTCCCCAGAAGAGCATGCCGGGGATGGGTTTGGCCAAAGGTACGATGTCAGATCGTGAGCCGCTGATGTCACAGCAGGAGGAGCCATTTGGGAGTGGGGTGTTTGAGCTTGACTGACAAGCCAGTGTGAGCTTCAGAAGAGATGTTCTCATGTGCCAGGGTAGAGAGAGACACTCGCACGAGTGCAGCGGTGTTTGGTAGTCACCCGGGGTCTCTCGTTTGCTCAGCAGGTTGTCTGTGTTTGTATGAATACACGGCAAACTGGACTGCTAAGTCTGATTCTGCTTCTTCTGTGACAGGTGGCTTTTGATACAACCAGACATTTTAGTGAAGGAGCCGTAAGAAAGAGAAGCCTGGAAAGACTAAAGCTGCAAGAACAGGAGCACGTTCAAAAAAGGGGGGAGAAAAAGAGAGGGGGCTGAAAGGTGAGAGTATTTTTAGAGAATGTCCCATTTGCTTGAGATTTGTTGTGCTACCTCATACTAAGTGAAATCCAGGAAGAGTGGCTACTGTAAAAAGCCAAGCTTTTGAGGAAACAGGATTTGGAGAACTGGAAGCAATACTACGTAGTTTTTAATTTACGTGTTGCTGTTGGAAAGAAAAGCGTGATAATTCTGTGTGTAAAGCATCAGGTGGAGGGGTCTGGGTTATGAGAAAGAGTGGACTAGAGACGTCCTGAGGTCCCTTTCAGACTGGGTTACTCTAAGATTCTGTGGGCCTGGAGTGACGTCAGAGAGCTGTTGCTCTCAAATTGCTCTGAGGCTTGGTTGCATAAGATTCTGCATGTGGGCTTTTTGTATTGCTGTATGCTGCAACATCACAAATGAATATCTTCATGCGCTGGAGTAAAATTAATGTGATGTGCATTTCTAGGTGCCTCCCCGCTGACTGGAAGGTCCAGAGCTGGAGGTGAACACTTTTCCACCTTTCCCTCTACCCCTTCTTATGTGTAGTTTTTTTCATTGATATTCTCTTTAGGGCAGTGTTCTTAAATTTTGTATATGAGTAATAGCAGTATATCGAAGTTTTAATTCTGTAGATAACGTTTTTGGGTGGCATCCTAAACTGTCACTAGTAGTTAATTGTGTTACACACCTTCATATCTTAAAAAACCCCAACACTTTGAATGCAGAGCGTAGCAACTCTAATGTTAGGTCTCTGAAAATGTTGCTATGCTTCCATTGTTAATACCTTCCTATTAAAATACTTTAAAAAATATTTTTAAACGCTTATTTGTGTGAACGCTTTGTTGTAAGGGTAAAAGTGAGAAAACTCATGGGCTGAGGTAAAGACAATTGAACAGGTAAAGCAAAAGGCATGCACACGAGCGAAGCAAACTGAGGAGTTCATTCACCACTTCCCATCGGCAGGCAGGTGTTCAGCCACCGCCAAGAAAGCAGGGCTCCGTCACACATAACGGTGGCTGGGGAAGACAAATGCCATCACTCCGAATGTCCCCCGCTTCCTTCGTCTTCCCGCAGCTTTACATGCTGAGCATGATGTCCTATGGTATGGAATGTCCCTTTGGTCAGCTGTCCTGGCTGTGCCCCCTCCCCGCTCTGTGCCCCTCCCCCCAGCCTCCTCGCTGGCGGGGTGGGGTGAGGAGCAGGACAGGCTGTGGCCCTGTGCAAGCTCTGCTCAGCGACAGATGAACCCCCGTGTTCCCAGCACTGTTCCCAGTACAAATCCCAGCCACAGCCCCACACCAGCTACTATGAAGAAAATTAACTCTAGCCCAGCCAAAACTAGCACACAGCTTCAACTTTAATTTTACAGTAGAAATAGTCTTGTAATATCTCTTAAACGGTACCCTCATCCCAGTCTGTAGGGGAGATTTGTTAACTTAAGAATTAGATCCAAATGATCAGTCTCTAGTTGTGTCCTTGGAGACAAAAGATGATGTGAATCTGTCGTCTTGGCAGTGCTTGTAAGGAAAACCCTAGAATACTAACGATTTGAAGAGATAAAGACCTTTCTAAACGTGTGCATCAGTTGGGTGCACGTCATCTATGTGCCATGTTTTTTCAAACATGTTATTCTAACAGACAAGACTGCTTGTTAGCCACATGCGGATTCTTGGCAACTGGTTGCTTATTATTAGCACTTCAAAGACTTGCATCCAATTCCCCAGGACTCGGAATGTAAAACAAGTGTCATCTAAATTGTCCCATATTGATAATTACCTAGAAAAAGACGTGGTGATGAAAAGAAGTTCAAGAGAGAAAAAAGAAAGCTAAGCTCGAGAGGAGAGAAGAGAGGCAGATAGATGGAGATGAGAAACATCCCCCAAAGCAGCAGAAGGTACCAGCTGAAGAACGGCAGTGGCCAGAGAATATGCCTGAATGGGAAGAAAGCAAATCCCTGCTAGCTCAGAGAAGAGTGGAGGCTGTCAGACTGCTTACAGTGCTGTTAAACCATGTGGAAGTAAGACTATTTTAAAACGTATTTTAAATTTTGAAGGGTATTTGTTAGAGCTTGAATAATTCACTAGGCAGTTGATGTCGTGATGCTGTTCAGCAGAATGCCTTGGGACTTGAGTGAACACTGAGAAGGCCGGAGGTCGAAGTCTTACGTCAGTCTGCTCTCAGTCTTGCCCTGAGAGCAAAGGTAGTGCATTTCTACCCAGAAACTTTGCCTTCCATGCTTGTTTGAGGCCTTGTCGTTACTGAGTAAAAATATGGCTGGAAGGGCTGTATCAGCTCTATTGGACTTGATCCAGTGTTGCAAACAAGGAGTTTTGGGGCGGGGAGGCAAATGATGCCATCTGCCTGTTTTGGTCTCAGGTCTGCAAGTTGCAGAATTAAATTGGCACGGATTATGCCGGTTGCATTTCTAGTAGCCTCTTTTTTGTGGCCAACACTAAGCTATCAGTCTTATTTCAGTTAGATTCAGCTAACATCTTGAGAAAGTCAGCAGAGGAGTGACAAAAATTCGACTGTTTCACACAGATTAATGTTTGGAGGTTTATTTTAGTGCTTTGGGCTTAAAAAAAAAAGTTTTAAATGAAAACAGGGGCTTTCATTTCTCAGGGGCACTAACGTGGCTTTGTCTTCACTATTCACTAAGTAAAAAATTTGCTTGCAGCTTTTAAGGAGTTTTCCCCAATCCTTAAAGATTTCTAAAGGATTATAATTTACTGAGAGTTGAAGTCGGAGGCTACCCTTGCCATTCTGCATGACTGTTAGGGCCCTATAGCATCTGACGTTGGCCACCTTAGTTATGAAGGTGATGTGTTGAATCAACTTTGATTTTCGTGGTTTCACCACTTGGAAAGCGTTAGAGTGGTTGTATTTGGTCCTGTTTAAAACAATGTATAACAAAACAATTTACATAAAATACTTGATCTGCATAAGTGTAGAGATTTGACTGTCGTGTGCAATACTAGTTGTTGTGATGCTGCGATCAAACAAAGAATAAATATTTGCTTACGCAGTTGCAGTGAGATAGATGAATTGGTTGAGAGGACCACTTTCTTACTTAATTGAGAATGCAGCTCTCTGAGATGATGAAATACCTTCAGTTCTAATTTAGGAATAGTGAGATTGTACGATCGAGCTCTGAAATAAGCCACACTTATCCCTCACCTGTGTAATTCTTCCGACGGTGGGACTGCTTGTTTATGAGTTTGCAGATTAGCACTCTTTGTAGCACTCACTAAATGTACATAATAATTTTCCTCATTTCCTTTTTATTTGAAGGATTTTGTGCAGTTGGCAAGGCAAAAAGTGGATCGTTCACTGGGCGTAAGGAAGGACGATTCCTTTTCTGAAACAGCATTAAAAGACATACATCAGGAAGTGATTAATTCCCATTATCATACGCACAAAGAGTTGAAACACAAGGAAGAATTTAAGTGCCCATTAACCCAAAAAGGTAGCAGCTTATGTGGTGAGGAAGGAGATGTGACTAACTTCCATGCATCTGCTCGTCATATAGTCAGGACGATTTTAAATGATCCCTCTACAGCCCCGAGCTCAGACAGACTGCCTGTCAGAGGTGCGTGCAACCCCTTCGGCTGTGGATCGTTACTGATTACAGTTACGCAAGGCTGCAGGGTCATCGAATCTCTGGATGCAAGGGACGACCCGACGTTGAATGTAGCTCTCACGCAGACAGTGTCTGGCAAAGACAGTTGCAAAAAGCAAAAGGTTTTTGAGACTGATGAATTCATCCATTATTTACTCAACTACTATCAGACACCACGCTACGCACGTGTTTGCTTCGAGCCAAAAACCACTGTGAACAAGTGCTGGTGGAAGAGAGTGGTGTCTGACGACGATGGTGGTTTTGACGTCAGCTTGAGTAAAAAACGTGGTCGGCACTTCAGAGAAGCGAGTCCTGTACAAACCCTCAACAAGAGAAATTGTAGTAGTGGTGATAATTACGGACTAGTGATCACCTTTGGGGAACTCGAATCAACAGACGCAGTGTTAGAAGATGAGACCTGTGGGGGTAAGTTTGCAAAAACGTTGCAAGCACAGAGGAATGACTCACTCACTGTTGATAACTTACCACGTGCTGGACTGAATTGTTCTCTGGATTGCATTGCTGTTACTCGTGATGAGGAATTCAAACAAGAAGGTGGTAGCGATGAAGGTACGGTACCATACGAGACGTGTAGATCTGCTTGCAGATTAAAGAATTTCTTGGAAGAGATCAGAGATTCCGACTGCTTTAGGGAGACACGTAGCAGCTCAGTGAAGAGAACAGAAAGAAGGTGTGAAGAAATTCATAGCAGTTGTAATAAAGGGTGCTTGCCTGCAAGAGTCGGTGAAAGAAAATTACTGGTTTACCTTAAAAAGGTAACTCTGGAAGGTCAAGAGAAGGAAAGCAGCAAATGTAGCTTCTGTTCTAATTCCGTCCATGAGGGCTTGGCAAGGCAGTGTGAACATGAGCTTAAAAAGTCATGCAAGAGGTCTAGTAGTAAATTAAGACATGAAGGACAGAAGAGTGAGAGACAATCCAGGGAAGAGGAGAGAAATGCTTGTAAAATGAAGCGAAAAAAGCTTTCTCCTAGTCGTTTATCTGATGAATGTGGCTTTTCAGAGACAGACAGTTGCGTGCAGCTGGAGTCGCTCAGAAAGATACAAAGAAAATGTAAGAAAATGTTCCACAACCAAGTGAAATTCAAGACGCTCGACACTGCCATGGCAGCACCAGATGTCACCCCTGATGATGGCTTCCCACTTCAGGAGACCCTCCAGAGGACAGGTGAGAAAGAGGGACACCAGAGGTAAGGTGGCTGAATCTGACAGGTCTCTGGCAGCTGAGGTCAGGTGCCACAATTCTTACAGTGATGAATGGTAAGTGCTTTTAAAAGGAGTTTTTTACAGTATAAACATGGCATAAAAAAAGAGTGTGACTCTTCTGCAGTTAAAGGTTTGTCTGGTTTAGCTCAGAAACGCTACGTGCAGCTGCAGTTGGAGAGTGGTATTTTTCTGCTTAAATGGATAGCGGAGTATCTCTCGTGGGCATCAGCGGATGGGTGGTTATTCTGTTACTGACAACATGCATGCCCACAACTCAGCGTGCTTTAGGTGACCAAAACGTTAAGTGGCTGGATGTGTGGTACATCTGGGTGGGAAGCACTGTCTGAAGTCGGTGCATTTGCACGTAGGCAGCCGTCTGATCTGCGCACAGGATTGCTGCGTTTCTGGCTGTCGTTTCTCACGGCCCTTTCACAACTTGCTGTGCTTTGGTTCGTTGGCAGATACCTTACAGCTACCTCCCCATACCCTCTGCCTCCCTGCCCCTCAGCAAACTCATTTCAAGTAACTTTTTCGTATACTTATCTACAGGAGATGAGAAGAAATTAATGTTGAGAAGAGAGCTGGATGCAGATGTCAGAGGACGCCCTCGATTTCCTCTGGAGATAATTCAGACAAACCCCTGCTCAGAAACTTTCTGTGGAGTAGAGCCCAGAAGAGGATGCTGAACAGCTACTGTATGATAGCTCTTCAGTTTTTATATAGAAGTGGGAGAAGAAAGCCCTTTGACCATTAAAAGGTACATGAAATACCGGGGTTTTTTTTGCTTAGGTAATTCCTTGGTTAGAATATCTGACTGGTGTAGTCAGCCACAAAACCAGAACCCGTGTTTGCCTTTTGGATAACAGAGGACCAAAACTTTCCCCAGGGCCGGATGAACTTTCACGGACCAGCTGCTAAGAATCTGAAAGGTTACAGACAGAGATCTCAGAGTGTTATATTCCTATTAATTGTAGGAAACCATGTAAATATCAAAGTTGCAGTGTTTAGTAATAACGAATCATTGGAAAAAAACATAGCTGTGTACAACAAGGGCAAGTGCAGGGTCCTGCACCTGGGGAGGAACAACCCCATGCACCAGTACAGGCTTGGGGCAGACCTGCTGGAGAGCAGCTCTGCGGAGAGGGACCTGGGTGTCCTGGT
>Ga0065711_1013642_pt1 | contig 10061 bp, 4 predicted proteins | sample Hoacrofraction12_FD_59098 | JGI IMG/M metagenome (GOLD analysis project Ga0065711, IMG submission 59098) | Hoatzin crop microbial communities from Cojedes, Venezuela - Epithelial fraction 12 v2 (version 2) | ecosystem: Host-associated > Birds > Digestive system > Esophagus > Crop | place...
CTGATGGGAAGTAGTGAATGAATTCCTTTTTTTTTTTTTTTTTGGTTTGCTTGTACACACAGCTTTTTCTTTCTTTTTAGCTGTCACTATCTCTTGCCTTCCTTCTACTTTCTCCCCATCCCATGGGAGAGGGTGGCGAGGGAGTAGCTGGGTGGGTGTTTGGCTGTCAGGTCAACGCACCACTGTTTAAAGAAGGAATTTTATTTCATTAGTTTGTCTAGATAGCATTCACTGTATTTACTGAAGGTAGTGATGTGAAAGTCAAAGGTTACAACCTGAGATGGTAGAATCTACTTCCTCTATATTTTCTGTTTACTTCCTCTACTGCTTTTTTCACAAATTTACTTGCTTACAGTATTGAGAACTGCCTAGGAGTTTGTTTTGTTTGTTTCACCTACTGTGGTGCCAGCCCCTCTTCTTCCTGTGCCTTTGCATAGTGCAGTTTGCTCTAGAACAACATGGTTTAAATGGATTATGCATTGGAAAGAAGCTTTTAGAAGGTTTTGTCGCAGCAGTATGCTTGCCATTCTACAGCTCTGAGAGATAGTTTTTTACCAGTAGTATGTTCTCCATTAGTAGAATCAACAGAGATGCCTATAGAGATAAGGTAGACAACACAGATTTCGGAGTCAGTGTCTTTACTGTTTCAGAAACTCTCCCCCTTTTTAATTTACAAAGGTTAAAAAGTGCTGCAGAAAGATACTGTGAAAGGTGTATCCCTTGAAAGGCAAGATTCCACCTAGATGGGACTACCACTAGCAACAGCAGGTTTACATATATATGGCTGGGTCAGAAATTGGTCCAAGAAAGCCGCTCGCAGGACTGGTGCCTTCACTCTAAAGTACTAAGAGATTTTTTGCTCTGTGCCAGCTTGGAGCGTAAATACAAGAAACAGAAGAGATGACAGAAAAATCAGTGAGGGCTGCTTTAAAAAAAAATCCAAGAGCTGGCACAGTTACTGGAAGTGCTTGTGTTCTGTCACCAGGCCCAAAAACATTAAGCCCAATTTTGGCTGGGGAAGCTGTAGAACTACATTTTGTAATCTAATGGGACAGATAACTGGATGGCTTCTGAGTGAGAGAAGGAAAAGAAGAGAGATTTGCCTTGTAAATAGAGTTGATGAACTGTTTTGGATAAAGAAACATGCTGTTTTATTCTTTACAGGTGTAATGGTAGCAAGGCAGAAAGGTGACAAGTTAAAATACACACAGTCTGAAGTATGTAAGGCAGAAGAGCCACAACATGAGAGGGGGTGTTGGGGGCAGGGGAACTCCAAATATTCTCTTAACAAAAGACGCTCTCTTGGGTGATTTTATATATATATAAAATTATATATATATATAAAATTACACTTTAAATACATCAAAAGAAACTAGAGTTAAGACAAGAAAATATTTGCACACAAATTTAAATGGTGTGTTAAGTTTCTAATTATTAGTGGTGAGAATTTCCCTATAGTTACAGAGGGACTCGGATATCAGTATGATAACCGTTGAAAAACTTCTGATATTTTGGTGATCAAACCATGCAGTACACAAAAAATAGATGCATTATTTGCGGTAAAATCATTATTTTAAAAAACATAAAAAAACCCCAACCCCTCAACTTCTAAATACGTAAAGGGAAAAGTGCATGTCGTAAAGCACCAGTATAAAAATTGTGATGATCCTTTATGTTTGGGATATAAGGTGCTTTATAAACATGACTTATATAGGTAGAAATAGTGACTGAATTGGTTTTGAAAGTTGTTTGTTTTAAAACATGGCGTATCTGAATGAGTCTTTAAAATGCAAGCCAGCAAAAGGTGAAATGAAGGGGCATTTGCAGAAGTCCCCCTCAGTCTTGTATTGTCTATGATTATTCACCTGGTTCTTGTGCATTGACATACGTAGCAGAGACACAGTTGTGAGGAAGTTTATACTGATTCCAGAAGTCTTCCCCTTTTGAGCATATGAAGGTGTTTTTACTCAACATGGGGTTAGAAAAGCAGGAGCAGAAGCTTTCTTTGTAGAGGTTGATCTTTGTTTTCATCCTTGGATTTTGGAAAAGCTTTTCTATAACTAGCTGAAGCTTCCAAAGAGGAACTATTTGATAAATGGCCAAGGTGTAATCTGCAGACTTCTAAACCAAGACATTACAATGAGCTTTTGATCTCTGTCATATTACTTCCAATTTTATTTTGAGCTTTGCTGCTGAATTAATATTGATTGGCTGATAGTTACTTAGAACTTTACAGAGCTTATTTTAGGACGTTTGGGTTAAGTTTTAAATAAAGTATTTATATTGTCTACTTGGAATTCCCTAGTTATCCACAACCGACATGGTTCATAGGAACAGGGTGGGAGTCTTTGCTGCCAGTGTCAGCAGTGAACAGCTGCTAGGTGTAATTTATAACACCAATGTTAAATGCATGCTGTGTTTACAGTAGGAACACCTCACCATCCCCAAAATATTATTTCAAGACTGATTCAGATAGGTGGCATTATAGTGATTTCAGTCATTGTTGTCTAATGTTCTTTTTGTAATACTTAGAATCATAGACCTGATTTCCATGGCATGTAAAATGTGTAATTGTTTACATCTGCCAACTTGAGTAGGATTTTTCTGGGCTGCACTGTGTGAGGATAGCTTTGTTGACATCTGAGTGGACCAAACTGTATTGCTTCTGACTTGCATATTACCTTAACTACCTTGAGGTATGTCTGTCTATTTGCCACTTCAGGGTTTTTGTCTAGCTGTGAGGTATCAGATGTTTTATTTTCAGGTTTGAGTATATTGGATTGTTAGTGACAGCAGAGAGGTTTTTGTGTGTGTGAAGGTGAAGGAAGAGATAAAGCAGGTTTCCTTGGCTGAAGTTGCGTTATGTATAGTCTTCTGTACAAGTTAGGGTGTCAGAACTGTCAAGTTTACCTAAAAAATATTATCAAATTTATATTACAGATATGTTGTGGGGTAAAGATGAGTTATTAATCACAACTAAAATACAGACAAGATTCATAATTGTTTCTGATGGTGCAATGTTCAGGAAAATTTTGACTTATATATGAATATAAGAAAGTTAAAGGTCAGATAATTTTAAGACTATTTAAAGAGTCTTTTTGAAGACAGATTGGAAGTTCTTAATTGGAGAACCACCTTTGATTTTTGTTGAGTTTATATAACACTTCATTTACAAAATTAGTCTGATTTCACAGACTGTGGCAGTTGTATCCTAATCTGATAGTTATTTGAGTCATGATTCTTGAAGGGATCTTGACCAGATTGTTATTTGAAAGTTGTTTTTATAGCTATTGTTTTAGTTGAATACTGTTAAAATCGATGCATTTTCATGTTTACGCATCTTTAAAGCTTACAAATGTATTTTTTTAATATTGTCTTAGATGGTCATTATCATCTATCAATAGAAAGTTTTAGACTTTGGAGAGCCTGTGGTTATCAGCCCTTCTATGTAAAAGTAAAAAGTCACTGGCTTCTAATTAGCCATTTTGTTTTTACAGTGGTATGTGGGAAAATGAAAAGCTTCCCCTTGACTGGCTGATAAGCTGTTATTAGTTCCCCAGTGCTATGATGCTAGTTGTGTAATAAGTTATTGTGCTGTCTATAAACAATGTTTGTTGTTTTTTCTTTCCATCCTTGACCTGAAAAAGAGCTAAAAGATGTTTGGTAGAGTCAGGCAAACACTTATGCTTCACTTCACTAAATTCCAGAGTGGTTTTGAAAGGCTCCCAAGGGAAGAGCTGTTGTGCTTGAGCTCTACTGCATGAAAAGAGAAAAAACCTCTTGCTCTCTGTTTGATGCTTTTGTTACATGCTGTGTATATATCATAGAATAATTTGGATTAGAAGAGAGCTCTGGAGGTCATCTGGCACTTATGTGTGTGTGTGTACATTGTATATGTGTACATTTTATATATGTAAATATAGACCTGGTATGTATCTACACACAGCATATAAAAACAAAGATATATATACACAAAAATCTTTTCATTTGTTCTGCTTTTCATAGCTGGAAGTGCTCCTCTCCCTATTATGTTCATTTTTAAAGTGATTTTTATCATCTGTTTAGAGTCAGTGAACATTAATGAAACCCACACTTGAACTGGAACAGCTATTTTAATTTTGAAAGTCAGAGCTTTTTTGAAAAAGAAAACCTGTAAGTAAGGGTGTTTTGGGTTGGCTGGTTTTTGATGGGTTTTTTTGGGGGGGTGGGTTGGTGTGTTATTGAATATTAGTGGGTTAATAAGTAGATGATTGTCTGTTAGCTGCTTCTAGGGAACATAGCTGATATTTTACTTCTTGATTGAACTCTAAACCATACTGCTTTGCAACAAACAAATCCATGTAACTTTCTCATTGAAGCCTTGGCTTGTGTTTATAACATCACTTTTCACCTATTCATTTGCCTGTGAATCTGTATACCAGTTTTCAAGGATATCATGCTGCTGCTCACTCATCCTGTCATAAATGTACCCTAACATGCTGTGTTCCATTCCAGCATGCTGCTCATGGTGCAGCAATTTTTGAGGAGTGGTAAGACTTGTAAAAAAAGTTGCAGAGCGAAGAGAGTGCAAGCATTGAGACGTCAGGTGAAAGAATGTAGCTAGTCTATTTGCAGTGTGAGTGGTACCAATGTACTTCTGAGAAGCGCTGTATGAAAAAGAATGGAGGTAGATTTTGTTGTTTTGTATTATGTGAGAAAGGATCCATTAGCAAAACTTTTAATCAAGATGCAATTTACACTATTAAAAACAGCAGAGAATGGTTCTGTGCTGTGCTGGCTATTCTGATTTCTGGCCTGGAATTCAGATTGTCCTTTTTTTTATTATTATTGCACCCCGACCCCAAAATTGAAGTGTGGCACTTTTATGTTGGTGTGTGAGGATAAAAAATTTGAATAAAAGTTAATTAGAATAAATTCCCATTAAGACTTTATGGCAATTTTTGAATGCTTCACCTGAAATAATTTCATACAAGGAATAGGGTGCTTAATACAGTGCCACTGGATTACTGTCCACATTAAAACCAAAAAAAAATTGGAATTTTATGTTTGCAGGTTTCTTTGTGATTAAAGTTGGTTACACCTCACTTGGCAAAGTCACAATTTTATGGAAAAGAAACTTAATAGAATCAGCCTTCCAATATGATTTGATCAAATGTTTTTAATGACAGTTATTGATCTCTCTTGTCAGTGTTGCCTGCTATCCCTTCTTGGCAGACGTGCACTATAGGAAAGGTGGCTTATCTGCAGATACATGTCCTAAGGAAATTAGGCTGTGTTGCTTAATGGATTAGTTTAGCTGGAGGAAAAGCTTTCAGAGGACCTTGTCATACCTGATGTGGCTTTGAACAAAAACCTTACCTTGGAAACAGACATATCACTGGAGTCTGTTCTCATCTGCCAGATCTCAGGGGAGGGGGAGAGACTGTAAAGTATAAATTTTTGAAATGTAATCTTTACTGTGTCACTTTGCCTAGAGGAATGCGTCTAGGATAATCAGCCTGATGCCAGTGCATCAGCCTGCACTCCGGTTGAGTTTTCTCATTATCTTGAATTTTTTGTGCATTATCTTTTGTTCGAACTGGGATGTGACTGACTGGATCTCTGTTTGAGATCTCTGCTTGCTTTCAGTCAATTCTGTGGTTAAAAGGGTAGTGAAAGCAACATACTTATTCATTATATCTAACAGATATGTGTAATAAGTGTTTCTGATAAGTACTTCCTAAGTGGAACAAAGAGTATGAAGAAGCGGGAAAATGAACTGTAACTGTGACTGTCTTTCAGTAGAATTAACTAAGTAGTTGCAGGAGTGTCTTTTTTTTCAAGCTTCATGTTGTCTCATTCAGAAGTGTTAAGAGTCTGCGTAAGGGGGGAGAAAAGGACCCAAGCCTGGCCATGTGATGTATCCTACGTAGCCAGAAAAGACTCTGTAGAGGCTGTTGTAGCTATCCATCCCATCCTTAAAGCACATTAGTGTTTTAATTGTGATATTAATACCTTAATTTCAGGTAGGTTTTTTTTCTTATTTTGTATGATGAAAATAGTCAAAGATTCTAGCATAAAACAAGGTTATTTGACATTAAAATACATCTTTGGAGCTGTCCTCTAAGTAAAATCAAATATATTCAGGCCTTTTCCTTTCTGTGTCTCTTACTTTCTGTTGCAAGAGTTTGTTGGTTTTTTTTTTTTTCTATCACAGTTTTGCTGTTTCTTTTCCTGCTAAACAGGCCTTTTGGACTGTCTGAGGGAGAACGTGTGGTTGCCAAAAGTTTATAAGGAATGCATTCAAAATACTATCAAAAGCACCGAACAAGCTAATAATCTCTCAGATGCAATATTGATTGCTTTCACTTGTAGCAAGCATAAGCTTTGAAATGTCAGTATGACTTTTTTTGGTTGATGTTTATTCTATTACTGTTTTATAGTATAACATATATTTTGAACTTGTCTTTAACATTCAGTTGTCTTTCAGGCATTAATCTTTTTCTGAATTAAATATACAATATACCTGTTAAGCTTGACCTATCAGAACTACTGAACTGAAATTGTTTCAAATGTACAACACAATGGAATTCATCACATCATATTTTAAACTTTCCTTTGCATAGCAATAAAATGAGGACCGTAAGGGGGATAGAATAGTAGGTGTTTTATGATTTAGCATGGACGAATGCCAGGTGCCCACCAAAGCCACTCTATCACTCCCCCTCCTCAACTGAACAGGGGAGAAAAATGTGATGAAAGACTCATGGGTCAAGATAAGGACAGGGAGAGATCACTCGCTGATAACCGTCACAGGCAAAACAGATTAAACTTGGGAGAAAAAAAAAAATTTAACTTATCACCAATCAAATCGGAGTCAGATAATCAGAAAATAAACCCAAATATTAAAAACACCTTCACCCCCACCCCTCCCTTCTTCCTGGGCTTAACTTTACTCCCAAGTTCTCTATCTCCCCCTTCAAGCGGCGCAGGGGGATGGGGAATGGGGGTTGCAGTCAGTTCATCGCATGTTGTCTGTGCTGCTCCTTCCTCCTCAGACTTCCACTGCTCCAGCGTGAGGTCCCTCTCACGGGAAACAATTCTCCACAAACTTCTCCAACATGAGTCCTTCCCACGGGCTGCAGCTCTTCATGAACTGCCCCAGCGTGGGTCCCTGCCCACAGGGTGCAGTCCTTCAGGAACAAGCTGTTCCAGCATGAGTCCCCCACGGCGTCACAAGCCCTGCCAGCAAACCTGCTCCGGCATGGGCTCCTCTCTCCATGGGTCCACAGGTCCTGGCAGGAGCCTGCTGCAGCCTGGGCTCCCCATGGGGTCACAGGGGGTCCTTCAGGCATCCACCTGCTGCGGCGTGGGGTCCCTTCCACGGACTGCAGGTGGATCTCTGCTCCACCGTGGACCTCCTTGGGCTGCAGGGGAACAACTTGTCTCACCATGGTCTTCATCGTGAGCTGCAAGGGAAGACTCTCTTCTCTGGTGCCTGGAGCACCTCCTCCCCTGTCCTTCTTCTCTGACTGGGGTGTCTGCAGGGTTATTCCTCTTGCATCGTCTCACTCCTCTCTCTTGACTGCTGTTCCACAGCAGGTTTTACCCCTTCTGAAATATGTTATCCCAGAGGCGCTACCACCGTCGCTGCTGGGCTTGCTCTTGGGCAGCGGCAGGTCCATCTTAGAGCCGCCTGGCACTGGCTCTGTCAGACATGGGGGAAGCTTCTTGCAGCTTCTCATAGAATCCATTCCTATAGCCCCCCCGACTACCAGAACCTTGCCATGCAAACCCACATCAAGGTGGCTGCTCTGTAGCAGAGATGATGTCTGGTATGCATGGTGTTAAATGACTGCTAGTCCTGTTATTGAACATCTAGTCCCGGTTTTCTTTTTTTATCCAAATATATTAAAGCTATGTCTTTGGAATGTTAAAGAAATCAAAAAGTGAGCCTTCAGAAAGGACATAAAAGGAGTAGGAGCCTTAGAGATTAACTTGGGAAGAGATTTTCTGTATGTACAAAGTCAGGCATGAAAAAGCTGGAAAAGAGGTGAAGAGATGCAAATAAATGGTGTGTCAGACAGCTGAATCACCAGTGGAAAGTGGTGACAGGTGGAGATAAAGTCAGATAGGAAGAGCAACTATTGAGGAGGTTCTGGAAGGCAATTTTGAGATCTGTGTCATGATATACCATATCACAGTATTAACATTCAAACAGATACAATACTGGGTTTTGTTTCTTTTAAAATTGCTCAGTAATTATAATAAAATCACTAGCCATGAACATTTTGGTGACTTGAGAAACGAATGAAATGCCTATGAATTTAGTCTGTACCGTAGCTTTTCATGTAGGACAGACCATTAGCTTTGTAGCTGCTTGCGTAGAGTAGGCTTAATAGATGAAATCAACTTTTGATCTTGTTGTGAAGCTAGTAAATTAAAACTGAAGGAGCATGAATTGCAATAAATGAAAAGTTTTTTTCTTGAAATTTGAAAGATGGTGGCCTAGGAGGACTAGAAGGTGAATTGCTGAATGCCTTTTTTTGTGAAGATACGTGTATATATTACACACATGCGCACACAAGCACAGAGCACATGACCCTTAGAGTAGGGATTGCATAGTAGCTTTGTGGAAATGTAGTGAAAAAGAATAGAATACTGACTATTTGATTTAGTTTCCTTTTCTTCTTGCTGATGTGTCTCTCTAGCAAATCTATTTCTTTGATTAATAACAATTCTTGCATCTATTTTTTTTTTAGGGTTATTTGGCTATAGGATCAACCAGGCTAAACTGAATACCGTAGGTATTCTGCTTATATGCTGTCAGTGTAGCTGTAACTATATGGTACATTAGATCTCTGAGGAGACTTACCGGGAAGTTTGAGCATATTACAGCAAATCCATGAGGCTTGCTGGTAATGTTGAGAAACGCTCTGACTCAGAGCACTGATGGTGCTGAACTGGTCAAAATGAATGAGTGACCATCGTCTTTCACACTTTCCAAAAGAGTAGTCTTGAAGGTGATTCTCAGGTAATGTCTTGTCCAACACATCTGAATTGAGTTACAGTGGAGGAAGTGGAAGAGCAGTGTCTTCAGATGGTGAAGTACAATATGCAGTCCAGACTTTTTTTTTTCTGCTTTTGTTAACATTGCTCACTTTTCACTTTCTTTCCCTACTTTGATTAGGAAGTATGTAAGTAAACAAATTCATGAGACAGGAAAGGTAGTATAAGAGCAGGTGGCTAATATATTTCAATGCATATGCTCCATCTGGACATCTAAAGAACTGGAGCTTCCTCTTGCCTTTTTTGTGGCAAAGAGTTTCCTCCAGCAGATTCATCTGGCTCGGCTCTGGTAAAAGACTGGGCTTCACATGTTCGGTGTCCTGACCTCTGCAGACGTTAGTAACGACTGATGCAGAAATGAGTCACATGAAGGTAGCTATGAGTGAAAGGGTTCATTACCTGTGAAGTGACAGTTTATCACAAATCTATGAAGTCACCAATTATTATTATGGGAACTACAGCATTTCCCATTAGTCAACATTTATCATGTCGGCAATTATCAGTAGTTATCAGGCTCTGGTTTCTGAAAATGAAAGCTATGTTTGCAAGAGTGACAAAACGTCATCTGCAGTATGTTAGACAATGCAAGTTGATAACTTGATATTCACTTTAAATTGAAGATGACTTTGTTCACTAAGCATTAATTATTCTGTTGCACGTTTACTTGTGAATAGTATAATACAGAATTTAATTATCAATATTTTAGTTTTCATGAACTGTAGACTGCGACTTATATTTTATGATAGGAATTTCAGATACATTATTTATGAAAGACAGAAAAATACTTCATTTAAGTAGGAGTACTAGTAAGTACCAGTAGAAGCAAAAATGAAATAATGATATAAAAGCTAGACTTAGCTGGTTCAATATTTTACTCTTTATTTACTCCAAGCTGTGACTGGAAAATTTCGTGGAGCTTTTCACTGAAATAAATGTTGCTATTGGCTAAGTAGCTTTGTGATTTTCTTTTTTTTTTTTTTTTTTTTTTTTTTTTTTTTTTATTTTTTTTTTTT
>Ga0065711_1052200_pt1 | contig 10061 bp, 6 predicted proteins | sample Hoacrofraction12_FD_59098 | JGI IMG/M metagenome (GOLD analysis project Ga0065711, IMG submission 59098) | Hoatzin crop microbial communities from Cojedes, Venezuela - Epithelial fraction 12 v2 (version 2) | ecosystem: Host-associated > Birds > Digestive system > Esophagus > Crop | place...
CAAAGATTTTTTTTTTTTTTTTTTTTTTTTAAATTTCCACAAAATGTTACCACCACAAATCCAGCAGGTACTTAGTTGCACTAACTTTTGTGTAGTTTCAAAGTGAATTGGAGAAGATGACAAAAATCTTCCCACTGAGTAGAAATGGGTAAGTTCTGGAATACATGTATGATGGTCAGACTCCTGTTGGAAGGACTACACAAACCAAGGAATCTTGCGTTTCGAGAATCCTTGATTCCAGAGAACACATTGTGAAACCAGACAGCGTTTCAGTGAAATCTTCCTTTGGACTGAGCGGAGGGATATCACACTGCTCATGTTTAGTATGAAATGCTTAGGGCTTCACAAGCTTGCGCTTTTAATATTGACCATTAGAAGTGTTTGCCTTGTATTATCTTTGTGAGTGCATGGATCTTTCCTTTGAAGCCTGCTTTAATTCTTGGAATCAGTCAATTTTTATAGCAGTAAATCATAGACCTAAGCTGTACAGCACCTGGACACATTTAATTTTATTACTTTTACATCCGTTGCATTTTGATTTACTTCCATATTTAGATCAGAAGCTCTTGAACTCACTCTGCTTCTTATCTGCTTTATGTTGTATTCTTTGGTCATGGTCCATTTTATTTATACTGATCCTAAGGTGAAAGGTCTTATACAAATGGGTAAAGTAATGTGATGCTTGTATCTGGCTTGGATTCTTTGCTTTATTACAGTGACACAAATAAAACTTGACAGTTCATTCTGCACAAAATTCCTAGTAAAAAGAATGTGATGTTCTAGGTTTTTTCACTCTATCAGCTCCTTCAAATTAAATTTTAAAGGAGATGTGCCTTTGCAATCAATGAATAAATAAAATATCTGGACCTTTCTCCACATATTAAAAATGTTTGAGTTGAAGTTTCTGCTGATTAATTCTAGTGATTTGTCAAGAAGGAGACAATTATTTTTGTCCTAGTTAAACAAGTTTAAACAACATTTAAGACTCAGGACTGATGACTGTGCGGTAATACATGCGAATCTACATGGGCACTTCATCCTTGATGAGAAATCAAGCAATGTATTTTCTGTTCTTATAGAATCATAGAATGGTTTGGATTGGAAGGGACCTTTAAAGGTCATCTAGTCCAGCCCCCCTGCAATGAGCAGGGACATCTTCAAGTAGATCAGGTTGCTGAGAGCCCTGTCCAGCCTGACCTTGAATGTTGCCAGGGATGGGGCATCTGCCACCTCTCTGGGCAACCTGCTCCAGTGTTTCACCACTCTCATTGTAAAAAAATTCTTCCTTGTATCTACTGTGAATCTACCCTCTTTTAGTTTAAAACCATTACCTCTTGTCCTATCGCTGAAGGCCCTGCTAAAATGTTTGTCCCCATCTCTCTTATAAGCCCCCTTCAGATACTGGAAGGCTGCTATAAGGTCTCCCCAGAGCCTTCTTTTCTTCAGGCTAAACAACCTCAACTCTCTCAGCCTTTTTTGTAGAAGAAGTGTTCCAGCCCTCAGATCTTTTTTTGCAGCCGGTTTTTGCATAGGTCAGAATATGCCAGAGACATGCAGCCATCTGGCAGCATTTTTGGTAAAATATTTGAAAAATTTCCATTCCCATTAACACACCAAGATTCACTAGAGTCTTAGTGCTACATTTTAATTTATTTAACAAGGCTTCAGCATAGTTCCTCAGGAGCAACTTGCCCTGGGACTGGAAAACATCTTTCAGTGATACTGACTAGCAGCACTAAGTTCACTCCTTTCCAGTGAACTTCTTCCATCAGGATATTAAGCCTGGTATCCTATCTGTTCCATTGTGTTTTCTTCAGCTCTGCTTTACTGATGCGTCTCAGTGTGCCAGGCTACCATTTAAAAAAGCAGCTGAATGCCAAATAAGTACTACTTTTCAACTGAGGGGTGAATCGCTGATCAATCTCAGTCTAGGCTGACAGTAGTTTGTGGCATACAGTTTGTAGTGTCAAAGAAATAGATGGACCTTAAATATTTTGTGTACTCTAGTGAAAACGTTTACAAGCGTCCATATCTAGGTAGTGCAGTCCTTCACTACCGCTGTGAAGTTACCTGTGAGATGTTAGTTGACTTCCCAGAAAATAAATATGGTTCAGTAGCACACTTTTATTCATATAGGTCAAATTCTTGATCTCAGAAGCAATTAGATTGGGCAGTACTTCAGCACTATTTTACAACAGTCCAGTTGTCTTGACCAGATTCTGTTTTGTGTCTTTGTTTATTGCAAAGATTAAGAGAGATGGCACACAATTATCTGTTCCCTTCCTTCCTTCGCAGAGTATAGCCTGAATATTGTTTTGCAGTACTTTTTTCTGCTACAAATGTGTAAGCAGATGAACAGTATTTATTAGAATCCTCCTAGATCTAGTGTTTTTATGCCCTCACATTTATGTAACTGGTTTTCTGAACTGTTCCCTGTGAAAACTAAATTCACATCCGTTTTAACTTTCTTCACATCTGTCCTTCCATTCCTTTTGAATGTATTGGCCACTTTTTTCAGAAGTGAAGCCGTAGGAAAGTGAAAACTGAAAACTGCTGGATGGGTAGAGGAGACAGATATGGGCTAGTGATAGTACTTTTCACGAGTTAGAGGACTTAACCTTTGTATGTGCTGTTTGACAGTAGTAACCTGGTCAGTCAGGATTGCTGGAGTCTCTAGACTAGCCAGAGAATTCGCTTTTTGTGGAGTGACCTAGAAGAGAAAGCAAAGATGGCTGCATGTATTTGGATGTACATACTCCTTAGGGCTCAAAGGACACGTCTGTATGAAGCCACTGTCTGCTATTTGCACTGCTCAGAATAGTGTTCTGGTTGTGTGCAGCCTAAATGGGGAAGAGTCTATTGTTCTCCAGCCTTAGAAATAGTAATGAAAAAAGAAAAGTTTTATAGGGTGGGGGATTATTTTATTGTTATTGTCAGTTTAAGGATTTTTTTTTTAAAGACTTATCTTTCAATAGTTCTCTAAGAACCTTCTGAAATTGCGAAGTTGTTTCCTCTCAAAAAAAACCAAAATGTTTGATATACATTCATTTGTAATAACTTAATATTTCTGTACTGTATCTGCTGTTCCAGCTGAATATCCATAGAAGGAGCAGAAGGTTTCCTCCTTGGTTGTGTTTAGCTAGTCAATACCAGTTTAATATTCAACAGTGTTGTTTCACTTTTTTGTTTTTGAGTGTTTGTCAAGTACTAGAAGAACTGAGACAGGTTGGATCTGTGGTTAAGAAAGAAGTCAGGTTATCTAGTTGTCTGTTGAAAGATATCTTTGTTCAGTTCTTGATAAAGCATGTAGAAATTTTGTTTTTTAAGAAATGAAAATAGAGGAAGGTTGGGCTGCCCCCGCGGGTTTTTTTTCTTTAAATACTGGGAAGATTTTGTGGGTGAACTGTCTTATGTTTGTGTAGATTTAACACCTAAAGTGTTTACGTGTAAGAAGGCACTGTGCTCAGCTAGGAACTAAGTAAGTATTGTGCTGGCTCTTCTCCAGAAGTCTTTCAAATGTTTTTCTGCGCCACTTGCCTGTAAGTATCATAAAAATAATCTCCTTCATCACAAGAAACTGTCAATGCATATATTCCCATTTAACTTGTAGATGTTCAACAGATCCCAAGCAAAGACGGATTTTTAAACGGGTGAAAATTAATTTACTGAGGCATTCAGAGTGTATTACTAGTACATCAGACTGCTCTGGGAAGTCAGTTGATAGGACAAGTGTAGGTACACATGCCCAACTGGTCATTAACAGCATCTGTCAGTTATTAGCACTTGTAACTGTTGTATGTTGATAATGTGTGGTAGATTGCAGAACTCCAGTTTTGTAGAGATTGCTCAGCTCAGTATGCTGTAAATTGTTGCAAAGAAGAGAAGTATGGAATTTGGTCAGAAATCTTGTGTTTAAAGAAAATAAAAAAGGCACAACTATCAAATCTAGAAAACTTTGATAGAAACTATTGATAATTAATCAAAAAATATTGTTTATCGTGGTAATTCATGAAACGTCAATGTCTTTTCTGGGTGTCTCTGTGTATCTGCTTGTTGCTGTGCAGTGAGCAAGAATTCCAAACCTTGGAAACATAAACTTTTTCATATCATCAAAAATACTGACATATGTGAAAGGAGGATAAAGTTATTTGACTTCTTTTGTGGTGAATAACTTCACAGTTGTTTGTAGGTGAAATTTAAAATGTAATTGAGTTACTGCATTTTACAGTTTAATCTCCTTCTTCCAATCAATTTTCCAGCTGACTGGATAGTTACTTCAGTACATTTAAATACATGCCCCTCTGTTTCAGGTGACTATTGCAACTTTGTACTGGATTTTCGTAAGAAAATTCTTTTTGCTTGGAAAGTGTTACTGTAAAGGAGAAATAAAATCCTCTGCCTCAGCAAGAAGTGGTTGTAGTCATGACTTGAGTGGTTACAGTCATAACTTGAGAGAGGGCTAAATTCTTCATCTCCCTTTTTTTATCTCTTTTTGCCCCTGAATAAAGCTGTTACACAGCAGGAAAGAAACTGCTTCAAGCTTTTGCATTTTTCAAGAAAAGGCAATTATAATATTTACTCAAATCCAGGAAGCTTCTAAATCTAAGTTGACACTACACATTGAACATTGATTTAGGGTGGAATATTAAAACAGCATGTATCTTTACCTTAGTAGTATGAGGGTGAGGAAGATTGATGGGGGAGGGACTTGTAGGGAGTCACTGCTGTGGTACCTTGTGTGTGACTGCTATTCCATGACAATTGCCCCAGCAGAGGCTCTAAGGAGGAAATCTGTGCTGACCCGTGGGTTTTGAATCTCCAGAGGACAAGTAAAATTGTGGGTTTGAGTGCAGGAAAATATAATTAAACTTTATGTGGGAAAGAGGTTATTCAAAATAAATCAGAATGTATTGAGACAACCCTCTTAAAAAAATGAGTATAAACAGTAGAACACAATACTTTTCTTTGCATGTTATTTTACTTTTTTCCAAACTCAAATATCACTATGCAAAGAACTTAAGCAAACAAACAAAAAACTAATCCCCCCTACAAAAAGACTAGAAAAGACCCCATTTTATTTAAAGTGATTGCTCAGAAAGCATTCCGTTTGTTTACTGTAATGTTTTCAGTACAAATATATTTGACTTCATTGCTCTGTAAATCTCTGGTGTTTAGACAGTGCTAGGCAGGTAATTGTTATGTGACTTTGTTCTGACTATTACTAAAGAATGTTAAAGGTAGAGGGGAACAGCAGAGTGCAGGAAGGAAGGAATCATCTTTTTTCAAGTCCTGAGTCCCTAGGTTTTACTGGTTTCTGTCACAGGGTATTTTTTTTTAAATATACTTTGTGATTTTGCGTATGGTTTTTGAGGAGTCATTAAAATGGAGTTGCTTTCAGCTAAAGTAAAAAACCTCTCTTTTGCAGCTTTAGAATGCATATTCATCTGTCTTCAGATATCTTCAAATTTTGATTATGGCTTTGATGGCTTTCTTTGACAGGGCTACAATAGAGGAGACATATTCGAGGTCAATGACAAAACTAGCCAAATCAGCGAGCAATTACACACAACTTGGGTAAGTAAGTGTACGTAAGTGAGATCAGTAACTGCATACATGTTAAGAATCGTTTGGTTCTGCATATTTTATTGATGATGTTGAAAGTAGCATAACTTTGGCACCTTTAAAAATGATTGTGAGTTCTTCAGTAACTATGCAAAATGTCATGTAGCACAAAACCAAAGACACTACAGTTCTTTATTCACAATCTGAAAAAAAAAATCAAAGCCCAAACACGGAGGAACTGTCTGTTCCTCTATATTTAAGGTTGATATCTTTTCAGACATAATAAAGAATGTGACGTTCTATTTTGTGCTTCTAAGCTTGTGGTAATTATGCTGAACAGAGAAGATATGGTCCACAAATGTGGCAGTAAATTTATTTAGTTCTGTTATTTCTGCTTTCTGGAGTGTTATCTCTGTCCTCAGATGTGTTAAGAATGATAGTTTTCAGTAGATTTATTCCACAATTTAACAACAGTTTTGTACACGAGGTATGTTTTTAAAAACTGGAATGACTAATGGATCTTTTTTCATTGGAAGGATTACGCCAATGAGAACTCGGACATCTTCGATGAGTCTAGATTTTTTTATTTGTAGTAACCACAGCTAGAAATATGGGGAGCTTTTGTCAGTGGGTGATTTGATACCAGTTGTTACTGCTCTTCAAAGATTCTGTATCTGCATGTTAGTTTGAACATCAGTGCTGTAAAGGCTATGCATAGTATTGGTTTTTCGGTAGCATTAACCAGTAAACTGACATAGGAGTGTTTCTTTAGAATAGCTGAAGTCCATTCAGTATAGAAGTCTGAACCAGACCTGTTCCCCACCTGTCTTTGCCATACAGTTAATCTCTGTTAATCAGTAAATCCCTTTTAGTGGCAGACCACCTTTGCCAGTATTTTTTTGCTGCGTCTTGTGGCTGCAATGATGTAAGACAACCAGAAACTTAACTAACAAGTAATTTCTGATTTGTTTTCACTGTTCAAGTATGCGCATAAAAATGTCTACATGTTAAATTATTTTGAACTGCTGTTGCATCGTCTGTAGGAATACTAGGTAAAACATGAATTGTGGAAATATTAGTAGGTGGGATTCCAAGTATATCTGAAGCATATATACTTCATATATATATGTTTCAGATATACTTGAAACATATAATATTTTAATAAGATTTTATAGCAGTTGTTGGGGTTTTTTTAGGAACAGAAGTGAACTTCTGTAAACTTACCGATCATGCTTTAGCACTATTAAAAAAAACCATAGCCAACTAAAATGAAAAAATCCAGATGAATGTTAAATATTATTTAGTTAAATATTATTTAGTTATTATTTATTATAATAGTGCTTTAGCACTATTAAAAAAAAACATAGCCAACTAAAATGAAAAAATCCAGATGAATGTTAAATATTATTTAGTTAAATATTATTTAGTTATTATTTATTATAATAGTGTTTTAGCACTATTAAAAAAAAACATAGCCAACTAAAAGGAAAAAATCCAGATGAATGTTAAATATTATTTTCCTCAATCTAGGACATTTGCACCAGTCTGGGATGTTTTCAAAACCTCAACAGAAAAACTAGCAAGCTGTCACTTGGATCTTGTGAGGAGATTACAAGAGCTAATAAAAGAAGTTCACAAGTATGGAGATGAACAAATCAAATCTTATAAAAAGGTTATTATTTTTTTAAACGCATATCCGATGACTTATTAATGTTAAAATTAAAATGGTTTGGTTTTGACAACTGTCTGACATTTGGCAGACTAAAGAAGACGTTTCAGGAACATTGGAAGCAGTACAAAATATTCAAAGTATCACTCAGGCCTTACAGAAATCAAAGGAAAACTATAACGCAAAATGTGTCGAACAAGAACGTTTGAAAAAGGAAGGAGCAACACAGAGAGACATTGATAAGGTAGTTCTGTGACACCTTACTTTTAATTCATTGTGTTGTCAATCAGTAACACATTCACTTTGTATTAGTAAGTGATATGCTTAGAAAGGGCTAAAAGTAATTAGGAGTATAGTTGTGGCTACTTCATAATGTACATGATAATTTGAATACCTAGTTATCTTTTGTTTACACTTACTTCCTTATCTGTTCTAACTGCACAGCAGTTCTAATTCTTTATTTTGTAAATATCTGCATTTTATGATAATTTTGTTTAGTGACTTTTATAGAAATTGGTGTAATTGTTTCAGCATCTGTTGTGTTTTGGATAGATTTCCTTGGGTAAATACGCGAACGCTCAATGCCCTTGTTATTGAATTAAGAAGTAGGAGGTTTTGTGTTGTCCCTTCAGTGAGACAACGTAGCTAATTACATGAGTGTTTAAAATCTGTGCTGCTGAGGAAAAAAAAAAGTTAACATTACTTTTAGTGCTAATTTAAAAGTTTCCAATTTCATGGTCAGAAACCCAAGGGATGAGTATCTTGATGTTTGATTTAGTACTATCCTTGGGTTATGGGGGAGTTTGATCCATTCACAGAATCACAAAATGGCTGAGGTTGGAAGGGACCTCTGGAGATCACTCTGTCCAAGCCAGTTGCCCAGGACCGCGTCCAGATGGCCTTTGAATATCTCTGAGGATGGAGACTCCACAACCTCCCTGGGCAACCTGTGCCAGTGCTTAATCACCCTCACAGGAAAAAAGTGTTTCCTGATGTTCAGAGGGAACCTCCTGTGTTTCTGTTTGTGCCCTTTGCTGCTGGTCATGTCACTGGGTACCACTGGGAGGAGCCTGGCTCTGTCTGCTATGTACCCTCCCTTCAGGTATATCTGTTGAGATCCTCCCTGAGCCTTCTCTTCTCCATGCTGAACAATCCCAGCTCTCTCGACCTTTCCTCACGGTAGAGATGCTCCAGATCCTGCATCATCTTAGTGGCCTTTTACTGGACTCTCTCCAGTATGTCCATGTCTCTCTTGCAATGCACAACCCAGAACTAGACCCATTCTTCCAAGTGTGGCCTCACCCGTGCTGAGTAGAGGAGAAGGATCACCTCCTTCAACCTGCTGGCATCACTGTAACTTTTTCCTGTTTTTGGAAAACTAACTAGTAAAGGAAAGAGGTCATGTTTCCCTGTCTCTACCTATGCCTTCTCTTTTAAAATCTTTATACCTCTGCCTATTTCCATTTCAGTTACCTGATCTGTGTAGGACTCTGTTCTTCTTAGAATGATCTTAGAGCTCTTTATACTGCTATCTTGATGGAGCAGATGGTTATTGTCTTTTCACTGATGACAAAGGTGATCCTGTTGACTGTGTTCTGATTGTTTTATCTTTGATACAAATCTTTTTTTTTCCCCTAGCTTCCATCTCAATTGATAGTCAGTGTTAGATTCTAGACATGAATCAGAAATATGGGGATTGATAGATGTTTTCCTGCCAGCCTATTCCAAGGATTATTTTTCTAAATTCTTGTAAATAGTGAAACTTCAGTGGGAAAAGTTGACTTGATGGAAGGCCTGTATTTAAGATGTAATATTATCCTTGTTCAGTTGGAAAAAAGAAATGTTCAGTTTGACTGATGTCTACATGAGAAGGGAGAAAGAGGAAGCACTATAAGATGAAGGCCATTTTTTACTGTTTTGTGTGTCTTCCATATATACTTCCATTTGAACAATTAGGCCATAGTTAAACGCTCTGCAAGTACTTAAAAAAATGTTTCCAGGGGGAGCAGGTAACCATGACCGTCACATCTCTTCAGTTATGTCTCTATTCAAATTTACACTTGTAATTTCAGAAACATGGTGACAAAGATTTTATTCATTTTTTTTTCCTTTGGCAGAAAATAGGCTTATTACTTTTAGCACAACATGAAAAATGTTTTCTGTCAAAATTGCAGAATAATCTGCTTTATCAGAAAGCAGCAGATCTGCACCAATATGCTAAGAGGTTATCACAAAGCCAAACACTTAAATACTTTATTGAAATATCTGAGGAGGTGTCCAAGACGTTGCAATTTTTATTGCACGTGACATTTGGTGTTAACTTGTGTCATAATTTCCTGTTGTTGTCTGAATGTGAACTTCTGTATTTATAGTGACTTGACAAAAAATTCTTGACTGATCCTTATTCTTTCACTTACTGTAAGTCTGCTAAATAGAGTTCTAGCAATTGCTGCACCTGATAACAGACACATCCTGTTGTCAGAAGAGATAACTAGTTAATCATACAATGTTCAAGTGTTTTATCATTTTGTCTGTCCTGCTGAGTAGTTGGTTTTTGTAGATACCCTTCAGCGCATAACACTCAGATTCTGCTCATCATTAAACATGATTACAAGAGACAGAGCATGTTTTGGTTTTGACAAAATCCCATGCTGTTGTGGTTTTGCCTGAATTTGCAACAAAGAACCAGGCAGTTACTCTCTCATGCCTTCCGCCTCCCCGGTGGGATGGGGAGGAGAATCAGAAGGAAAAAGGCAAAAAACTCATGGCTTGGGATGAGAACAGTTTAACAGCATGGCAAAGGGAGAAGAAAACAGCAATCAATAATACT
>Ga0065711_1052201_pt1 | contig 10061 bp, 7 predicted proteins | sample Hoacrofraction12_FD_59098 | JGI IMG/M metagenome (GOLD analysis project Ga0065711, IMG submission 59098) | Hoatzin crop microbial communities from Cojedes, Venezuela - Epithelial fraction 12 v2 (version 2) | ecosystem: Host-associated > Birds > Digestive system > Esophagus > Crop | place...
AGCGGGCGGGCGCCAGTGCCCAGCCGACCCTCGCTTTTAGTTGGGTTTTTTTTACTCAGTTTCCTCTTCTTTTTTTGCCGCCCCCCCCAAGGTCAGCCAGGGGAGAGGCGCTGGGGGCTCCGACCCGCTCCCAGGCGGTGCCGTCCAGGCTGGTGCAGCTGGGGGGGCGGAGGAAGCCGGCGCTGGTTTGGTACCTGGGGAGCAGCGCGCTGCGCGGCTCTGCTGGACCGGGGGCGACGGGCGGCACACGCGTGCCTTACTGCGTGCCTCGGGGCGGAAAAAGCTGTAAAGGCGGCAGGTTGCGTCTTGGAGCTCCAAAGATTTGCTAAAAATAACGGGAGGGTTTTTTTTTTCTTTTTAAACTGAGGGAACAGTATGTAACCGTGGGATATTCTTCTAGCTTTTGCCACAATCTGTTTTATTGCTGCCTATAAAAAAAGCTGCCGTCGGAGGTGGGCACCTGTCGCTCGCTTGTTTTGCTGAAGCAACTAATTGCGAAACTACCTAAAGCCACGGAAATCAGCGTGAGTCGGGTGATGGAGCAGGGCTGTGAGCTCCCTGGGCACAGCAGATAGAACGCCGGGTCCGTGGGGTGCTGGTTGAAGAGCAGCTGAGTGTTTGTGCCTTGGATCTTCAGGGTGCCGGGAGTTCCTCTAACGGTGCTGCTTTGTTTCCACAGCGGTGGGATGCCGGAGGTTCTCTCGGTATTGAGTGTCTCAGTTGCATGGGTCCCGTATTCACAGTGTGATCTTTCACGTGTGTGAAGCGACTTCTGCAGCGCTGGCTTCAGACTTTGTAAATTCCAGCCTGACAAGCGAGGCCACTGGTACCCTTGGGTCCTGGTCGGGTGTGGAACAGCCTTTTCAGCTTTTGTAACTATCGTTTAAGCTGTCTCTTTCAGCAGTCTGGCCCAGTGAACAGGAAGTTATTTATCTAAGTTGAAGTTGACCTTTGCGATTAATTTAACAGACTCAGATTCACGCTTGATTCCACTAGTCAGGTTAAATGTAGCAGGAAACCTGCAAGAAGATTAAAAACAACAATTAAAAAATACCCTGAATCTCTTCTGTTTGTCTGGGATACTTTGCTGCTGCCATGGTCCTAGCTGAGCAGACATGGCTGCGGTGTGGGCACACTTGGGAGCATGCTAAAATCGTACTGTCTAAGCAGTCTCCTTTGGGTGCTCGGGGAAGAAGAAGGATTTTGCTTGTGTGGACTGATGATTAGGAAGTTCTTCTGCCTTTAGTAGTACCGGTTGGGTTATGCTGTTTGATTTTTGGCAGCTTGGCTGTTGGCCATTTGTGGTGTTGCAGTGATTAGTTTGGGGGATTTTCTTCTTTGCCATAGGGAGATTGTGTGCAAGTCAGTCTGTTAGGTGTTGAATGGTGAAGTGTCCCTGTGAACCTAGGGGTCAAGTGAAAGCTTCCTGTGAGCGGGTTGGCACCCAGGATCCTAGGTGTTCCTTTTGATGGCATCTGTAATGTGCTCGTTTTATCTCCTCACAGACAAGACAAGTTATCCTTTCCATCACGCAGCACGTGAGAAATGCCGTGGACTGGTGGGGGAGAGTAGAGACCCGAGAGCTGCTAAATCCTAGAATAAATTATTTCCAAGGAGAAATTAAAGGAGATGGTAGGCTCTTCATAGTAGAGAGAAAATCAAAAGGAGGTTGCTGCAAAGAGGAAGCAGAAAAACAGAAAATCTGTGTTGGCCAGGAGAAGTAATGGGCTTACGGTGCGAGAAGAGGGATTTGGCTAGGTGCTGGGAGGTTTTTTACTGACAGTAAGAGTAGTGAAATGCTGAATTATTTCCTGGGAAAGCTGTTCAATCCTTGTTGTTGGAGGTGGTTAGGACAGGTTAGGCTGACATCAATCAATTGCGGCTGATGAAGAATTGATCCTGCTCCATGATAGGACTGGACCGTATAAGCTTCCTGAGTCGATAGATGATATGGAAGAGTTTGTGTAATATAGGTGTAATTAATAGAGTGATTATATTAGGTATGTTTGTGCAGTATTGTCTTTAGTACAATAAATTCTACTCTGTTACTTCTCAGGATGGCTGGTTTCTAGCAGAGGTGATGAATTAAATGGGCTTTCTTGAAAGAGGGTGGAAATGCAAAATGGTCTTATGGATGAATTCGTTCAAAATGGATATAGAATATGCTGGAAGAGCCTGGGCCAACTGGCCAGACTACTGTGAGAGGACAGTACTTTAAAACTAACAAACCAACCCCTCCAGATGCGTAAAGGGTAAAGAATGAGGTTGTGATAAGATCAAACAGTAGAAGGGGGCAAGGAGGTCCAAACTCTTGCATAAATACTTGGTTTATGAAGTTTCAGATGGGAATACAGTAATACTGGGAGATGTAGGGCTTGAATGAAGCACTCGCACAGCTTTCTGAAGAGTTTTGAAAGCGGAGAGAATTGGGAAAGGCCAGGCAGCTTGGCGTATTGATGTGGGGTTATGGCTACCCATAGAGTATTCGCATTAGGGCCCAGCTGAACAGTATCACAGGGTGTGAGAGATCTTGGGAGGAGGAAGCAGAAAATTTGAATGAGGAATTTGTTTACTGATCTCAGAATAGGAAGAAGCAGGCAGGAGGAAGTGTTTACTGATACTTGTGAATTTCCGCTGTGAAAGAGATGTTGTGCCTCACAGGAGGACCGTGAGGGGCAAGGGGAGAGTCAGCTGGCATAACCATGTAGAAAGTGGGGCTGGGGCATCCATAGTGTTGGAAGAAGACGACAGAGCTGAACAAATAGACGTGTAGCCCAAGCAGCTGAGATAGCATCTCTTTCCACTCTCCCAGTCTTGGTTAACATACATGAGAGTGGAAGAAGCCTTGTAGAGGAGGAGAGTCGGCAGGTACCTTCGCAGTGAAGAAACTGTGGAAGTAGGTAGGAGGGGTTGTAATGTCGGAGGGAGTGGGTGGATGGCTTCAGCTTTGGAGATGAGTACTGCTGAACAGTTTGTAGAGCGAAACGTCAATAGTATTGGTGTTTGTTTTAAATTGATGGTGTGTGCGGTTCCTCCTTGGGAGGGGGATGTGGAGATCTGATGCATTGCTGGGAGGTTGCGTGTGAAGCTGGGAGGCGGGAAAGGCACTTCGTTTAATCGGGCCAGGGTAACTTCTGCTGGTGGGAAGATCAGAAGTGGCAAAAGTTGGTATCAGCAAGCAAGATGAGGTGGAAAAGACGTGTTGTGTGTGGTTTCTTTTTCTATACACCAGCTATATGCGAGAAGTGGCAGAGGATGACGGAGGAGCAGCAAGAGTGGTGAGGAGGAGCCTGGCTGGTGCTGGTCCGCAGAGCGCTGGGCTGTTTGTTACAAGGTGTGCTGAGGAGTACGAGCGCACAGTCCTGCGCACCAGCTTCTTAAGCAACAGGGGTGGAACCGGATGGAGCTAAGTGCTTCGTGGGCGATTAGGTGGCATTTCTCTGTTTAGTGGTGTTTGTTAGGTTGTAAAGTGGTGGGAAGCATAGCAGCCGTAAATCACGATACTACCTGCTAATTAGGGCCCCTGTCCTGCGGTAATTTCCAGTGCTTAATACAAAAATTGCTGCTGTTTGCTTGTTAGACAGCTTGCCCTCAGAGGAGCGTGGAGAGAGAATTGATGTGGATGTTCCCTGGAGGAAACTTTCTTATGAAGAAAGGGTAGCCCTTTCCTTGACTCCTGCTTTCCAGGTGCTGTGGGTGTTGACGGTAAGCTGCCAACGGCGAGAGCTCCGCACCGCTGAGATGTGGTGGGGTTTGGAAGCAGTCCTGTGTGAAAAAAGGTTCACAAAGAAGTAAACTGGAAACATTTTTCAAATATGCAATGGTAGACAAAGGCCCTAAATGAAATGCTCTGCTTTTGCATGTTGAATGCCTAACCTGGCTTTCTTCCTACAAAGATTAGAGTCTCTTGTGTTGTGTTTCTTAGTGCATGTGGCTGGTGGTTGAGTTATGTTGGATCAGTATGTAATCAGCTGGTTCAGAGCTGGAAAAAATACCTGTAGAAAATCAAGGGATCGGCTGTATGTGGCGTTCCTATCGTAGTTAATCCTGGCAGTTCTGGATAGATCAGGAATAATGACTCCTAGTGACAACTTCTAAGCCGTAAAAGGAAAAACTGAGCCTAACTGAACTGCAGCCAAATTTCAAGTAGGTATCAGGTAACCTGCAGGTTTTTATGTCTGCTCCAGATGAGGACCAGGATCACTTGTGTCGGTCAGTCCTCCAGGTGGGTTAGGATTTTGGTGCGGTATCCCTGAATTAAGGATGCAGTAGAGAGTGTATCCCGCAAAGACAAGAGGACTCTGTGCCAAGGAAAGGTGTCCTGGGATGCGAGAAGCCTTACCAGGAAGACGCAGTGGCCATCATGCTGAACCTGTCCTTTACTTGGCTTAGATACAGTGTGAATTTGGTGATTTCTCCCCTTCCCCCTCCCCCCCATGCTGTGGCTGAAATTGCAGCATCAACTTCCAGAGAAGCTGTTGCTTGGCAGTGTGGTAATAATTTCCCTGGTGGGCCCCTGTAACCACCTCAAGCCCTTGCTGTCACAAGCAACAGTTTATTGCCCTACTGTTGCTCATCAAACCCAAACAAATTCATTGAACGGGTGAGGCTTGGGGCTCACAAAACTCGCGTAGTGGCAGCGACTGGCTGCGAGGATGGTGAGGCTTGGAAAAGCGTTTGGTACGGTGTCTGTATTTTTGCTGAGGGTGGAAGTTGACGGGCTGCTTTAATTAACTGACCTTCTATTTCCCTGACCTTGCATACTGCTGGTTGTAATTTTCAAATGAATGATTAAAAAGCTGAAGAGCTGGTGGCTGTCCAATGGTTTGAAGGGTCATAAAACAATTATTCTCGCTGGATCTTCGGCTGCACTTGTTGCCTACCCTGACCTCAAATGTTTCCCATGCTGGGACACCCATAGGAGCAGAGACATGCTGCAGACCAGGGAGAGATGAGTCCGGTGTCACTTGGGAAGTCAAGATGGGAAGTGGCTTGGACTGCAGTGTAAACAGATATCAATCCAGCAGAACAGTTATAATGTCAAGGAAGCCCTAGGCGAGTTGGTTTGACCATAAAGATGGGTCTATTGACCAAACCTCCCTTTTCTCCTGCTTCTTCCCACGCACACACACTTGCCGTGCTGCTGACTCCTCGCTCGCCTTGCCCAGCCAGAGGGTGGCAAAAACGTAGCGATGTCTTGTAGCTGCCGTTGCCACTTGCCCGCTCCCGTGCTGCCTAAATTGATGAAAATGCAAGGGGAAGCAAGGTCTGCTGCTGCATACCAGATTTACTGCCAGAGAGGAGGCGATGGCTCAATGCTATTTTGGAAGTTTCAGAAGGAAAGAAAAGTTTTTCAATGTTTTTGCTTCAAATGAGAGGAGGGATTCTGCCCTTAGCTAATTACAGAGCAATGCAATACCAGTACTAAGTTGAAAATTTTTTGCTTTTTAGCTTTTTTGTTAGATTGTGTTGGGATTTTTTTTGCTGGAACAAAAATTTAGAGGGGAATGACCAGCAAGTATTTTTTGGTGTATGAAAGTGGCCAAAACATTCTCTTAATCACTTTTGTTCTTACAGAGCAAAATAGGTTTTGAAGGGAGGCTGAATTAAAAAAAAAAAAAAGGGGGGGGGCATTTCATAGCTTTTGATGTGCCTGTTCATTCAGTGAATAAGAAAAAAGCTTTATTTGATAGTGTCCAGAGAACACCCTTCCTGGGCTCTTTTTACATGAAAGAGGAGTACTGTACAGAAAGGAGTAGATGGTGGGGGTTTTTGAGAATTATTTGATGATATTACATTTTTTTTTATTTGTAACTCAGCCTGTGGGAATAATCAAAACTTTGTATGTAGGGCCTGTGATGGGAAAGGAAGTTACAGTCATGGTAAAAATGATCCAGTCATTAATACAAAAATTTCAGGACAGATCCCCTTCTCTATGGGGAGTGTTTCTCGGCTGCCCTCAGACAGGGTGGGTCTAGCTCTCCTTACCAGAGTCAAGCGTGAAAAGGAAAAAAGAAAAAAATTTTGTTGTTGTTCATTTTCTAAAGCTGTTTTTAGACTGACCATAGAGGTGAAAGTTTGTGTGATGAGGTCCCACCCAGTCTTGAGGGTGATACGTAACTTTTATGATTCCGTTTCAGATTTATGCTATGAGTCACTTGTTTGCCATTCTATAAAACAACATACAGGTGACACAAATCAGTAGTTTCAATTATTCTTCCATTTGTAGGTCCATGGAAGTGTAGAAGTGGTTTTAGATTTTTGGATGGCTTTATTTTTTGGGGTTTTTTCATTTCATTATTTATTGTAGTGTCAGCTGGTGGTCACTCTTCCTGAGATCCCAACTGCTGCTTTCTGCTCCCATGGCCTCTGGTAGCCCTGTGTGGGATGAGAAACTGTCCTTGACAGTTTTGCTGGATGAAACTGTGTGTTCTCTGCTCGCTGTGGAGGCATACTGCTAATCTCTGAAGTGCTCTCTGGGTGAGAGACCACCTGCGATACTGCTGATGCAATGCCGGTCATATTTCAGTAGTTGCTTTTTGAGAGAGAACGGGAGCGATCTGGCTTTAAGGACTGTTTTGTCCTGGAGTATTTAATGATGAAAACAAAATGACTTGTCCCTTTTCTATTAAAGCTTTGGCAAAGGGTTTTCTTCCTGTTATTAAAGTCTCAGTTGGTCATCAAAATGAGATGTCATTTTAGTGAAGATGAAAATATGCAGCACTCAAATGTGACGTGGAATTATTTTGCAGTAGGGAACGCATATGGGGTATCGCTTATGTCTCATGTAAAATACAAAGCATGTCCACTATTTTGTTTCTGCTTTCTCGGCAGCTGTTAAGGAATTAGGAAATATAGAATAACTTGCATAAGCAGGTGAGCAAAAAATGTGCAAGCAAGCTTGTTTCAGCGATTCACTTTTGTTGGCTTCCTCAGGAGGAAGGGACTACCATGCGATGAGGAAACTGTCAAATCTCTGAAACTGCTTGTTGGAGTAATTAAAACTTGAATTTCATGTGGATAGATAACTTAGGAAGGATTTACCGGGGGCAACCACCATAAGGTACCTCTGGGTGATTGTCTTGCGTTCTGTCCTGTAGCCTGCTGGAAGTAAAGTAATTCACTCTGAGGTCATAGCCTAAGAAGTTTTATAGGGTTTAAGAAAAGTTTTGTGGAATGTATTGTTGTTTTGAGAGTATTTTGGAATAATGCTATGGTAACAATTTTGCTTGTTTATGTCACGTAGGTCCGAAGATGCGTACGTAGCTTGCTGCTCCTTCCGTTATCCAAAGCTTATGTAGACTCAGTGGTGTGAGGCTGTAGAAATGGGGTGAGGGAGAATGGTTGCCCCATAAAAGTGATAAACCTTGGCTTTGCAGTGTGCCTCAGAGCAGGGTCTATTCCTCTGGATGTGTGCAGGAGCTGGGGATGCCTGAGCACTCTGTTGGATGGCTACCGCACGGAGCTTCTCACTGCAGAGCATCTGGATTTGGAGTTAGGTGAGGATGCCTTTGCTGGTGGATTTAACTTTAGTTAGTTGACACACATGGGCTGGAAGGAGGAATGGAAAATAACTGGATTTGTTGGATCAATGTGCGTGCAATTTCAGGTGGGGAAGCTCACCGAGCAGTTGATGAATGAAGTGACTGTAGGGTTGGCAACTGGCAAATGACATCCTTTCCTTCCAGATTGTGAGGGGAGTTTCCAGCTCATCCTCTGATTTTCTAGGTCAGTTGCTGGAAAAGAGTCTAAAGTTTCTCCATGTTTTCTCCATTCTGTGTCACCATGTTACCTTGAAAAGCTAGGCAAAGCTTTCCTTGTTTTATATGGTTATGAAGAACATTATGTTTCCTTAAGCTATACAGTAAGTTTATTTGGATGAGCTCATGTCAATTATTACAGTACCTTGGAGCTGAAAAATGTGTTCCCTAAGTGTAGTAACGGAGATGGCTTGCCTCTACATTTGAGACTTGTGTTTTGGAAATGGCTGGAACAGTAACTTTAAGAACTGTTCAGTTAGAACACGACATACGGTCCTTGTAAATTCATGGCTTTGTCAATGACTTGTAAAAGGTATAGTTTCCAATGAGCAAGAGGTACTCTCATGACATATGGGCTTACTCACTGTCAGCTGAAATGTAAATTGGCGGTATCTGCTGAACCATGACTGTTTACTCCCTGTCAGCTGCGCTTCTATTCTACACGGTTTCCTTCATCTGTGTGCCTATGTCACCTGACTTACATACCATAGACGCCCTCATTAAGGCATGGTGATAATTGTCTTAAGCCTCATTTTATTCTGCCAAAAATGACTTCTAATGATGCTGCGTTCTTTTTGATTTGTAGCTGAAATCTGTAGAATGAATAGCAAATGGATGTTCATCAGCCTGAATGCAGGTTGTGAAAGTTAATTAGAATAGTGGACTCTAAGGTATGTCTCGAAATTAAAGACATTAGCTGTGACAGATTATTGTAAAAGGAAACAGAGTTACTCTTGCCACTCAAAACATTTTTTTAAAATACACCTTCCGAATTTACTCATGTCTTTTTTCCTAGGTGTTTGGACTTAAGTATTCACTTTCTGCCCGGCAAAGTAACTCCAAAAGTGACGATTTTAAATACTACTCTGATAAATGATGGTTTTTTAAAAGAGAAAATAGGCTGTCCAAGATAGCACAAGAGTGACTCAGGAATTTTTCAAGTTGTGTGTTAGAAAGCAGTTTCTGGGGTCTGGGTGATGGTTTTTGTACAGAACTTTTCCTGTATGATTCCTATTTAGTCATTATGTACATCATGTGTACCACTGAGAACAAATTGATAGACCATGTCCCATTCATGTTTTCTGGTTCCAGACAAAACTCGGACACCATCAATACGCAATGCAGCAGTAACCTCTTTAAAGTAATTGAAATTAATTGGGAACGTGTCCAAAACATTGCAAAGATTCTTGTGTGTGGTGTAGATGGGAGGGAAGGCTGGCAGAGAAAGTAATTTTTCCTTGAAATAGCAGTGAACTGGAAAAGTGCAGAGATTTCCCAAGCGGAAAAAAATGCGGTTCCTTTTTTTGGTATGAAAATGCTCTAATTTATCATGTGACTTGGGAAATCCTCTTGGCTTCCTGCAGAGGGGAAAGGGGGAGTTGAATGTTTCATCGGATGACAGAGCATGGCATGTCTCTGATGTATAACAGCATCTGCTGCATAAAAAGCTCTCAAGGGAGACTGCTGCTTATTGCAAGGCTACTCCCATTATCAAGGGACTTGTTTCGAAGGCAGTGATAACAGAAATTCCATTGTCTAAATATTTAGTAGATTTGATAATTACACTAGTGCAGCGCTGTATGGATTCCTCTGAGTTTGGGGATATTGTATTTGAGGAGAGTGGGATTCTTCGCTTGGACGTGGGTGTGAGGGATCCAAGAGAACCGAATCTAGTCTCTATCTTAAAGAAGAGTTGTATTACAAGCAGTGTGTATTGCTAGTAATGAAACAAGCTCCAAATACTCCCCTCTGAATTAAAGGACTATATTAAAGAATTTTCCCTTCCAGTTGCAAGTTCCAGATAAGCTGCTCTTGTACTTCTTGAACTGCTTGGAAAACTTATGATGGAGTGCTATTTGGCTTTCATTCAGGCTATGGTCAGTGGCATGCATCATGCAGAAGGACTGCGGAAGCAGAGGGCATGTTGCTTGAGACTGTTTCCAGGCAAGTGAAGGCGGTAGGAGTGAAGTGTTACATCAATATCCAGACTCCATTTTGGCTGCAGCATCACTTGAGATTGAATGTACTGGCTTACTTGCAGCCTGCCTGCTGCAAAGTACCAGGTTGGTTAACTGGAGATGATTTTGCTGCTTTGAGGCAGCCGTTTTATCCTGAAAAGCTTTTTCATTAATAGAGCTTTTTTCATAATTTAAGAGGGTTGTTATTAGAACTTCTTGCGCTCTTCAAAAGCGTGTTACAGTGCCGTATTATTCACAGAATTTACTGGCCAGACAGATGAGGCAAGGCTCTGAAGGGAGAGAGGTTTTGAAACATTTACAGTCAGTCTCACTGTGGACCTTT
>Ga0065711_1052202_pt1 | contig 10061 bp, 7 predicted proteins | sample Hoacrofraction12_FD_59098 | JGI IMG/M metagenome (GOLD analysis project Ga0065711, IMG submission 59098) | Hoatzin crop microbial communities from Cojedes, Venezuela - Epithelial fraction 12 v2 (version 2) | ecosystem: Host-associated > Birds > Digestive system > Esophagus > Crop | place...
AGTAGCTGTGGCAATCATCCTCGTCCTGGCTCTGCTGGCCTTCCAGCATGTGATGAAGCGCGATGTTCCGACCGACGTGGATACGGCCGAGCGGATGCGGCAGCGTGAGCAGGATCTGAATCAGCAGATGGCTCGGCTGCTGGAGGAGATGGAGCGGCGCAGGGCTGCGGAGGAAGCCACGCTCCTTTCTGTCTTGGGAGTCTGGGTAGGTCCCTGCTGACTGGGAGGCAGTCAATATTATTCACATCTACAGGAAAAGCATGAGCAAAGACCCATGGAACTGCAGACCTGTTAATCTAACCTCAGTTCCTGGAAAAATTGTGGAGCAGATTATAGGGGGTACTACTGAAAGGCATTCAAAGTATAATGCCATCATCAGGCACACTCAACACAGGTTCACAAAGGGAAAGTCCTGTTAAACTAATTTGATATCCTTCTATGTTAAGGTCACCTGCCTTGTGGATGAAGGGAAGGTGGCGGATGTAGTTTTTCTTGATTTATTAAGACTTTCAATACTGTCCCTGACAGCATCCTTCTGGACAAATTGTTCAACTGTGTAATGAGCAGGTTCATGGTGCTCTGGGTAAAGAACTGGCTGAGGAATAGAGGTCAAAGGTTGTAGTGAATGGGATTACATCTGGCTGGTGACCATGCACCGGTGGTGTTCTTCAGGGTTCAGTTCTAGAGGCAGTTCTGTTCAATACGTTTATCAATGATCTGCATGCAGGAGTTGAATCCATCATTAGCGAGTGTGCTGATGAAACCAAACCAGGAGGTGCTGTTGACTGTCCTGAGGGACAAGGTGCCTTGCAGAGGGATCCAGATAGATTGGACCACTGGGCAATGATCAATGGGATGAAATTTAACAACTTCAAGTACCAGATTCTGCACCTAGGTTTGAGTAATGCCAGGCACAAATATAATTTGTGAGAGGAGTGGCTGGAGAGCAGACCTGCAGAAAGTGATCTGGAGGTACTAGTCAGCAGCAGGCTCAATACAAGCCAGCAGTGTGCACAGGAAGCCAAGAGGGAAAATCGCATCGTGGGGTGCATCAAACACGACATAACCAGCCGGTCAAAAGAGGCGATTGTCCTGCTGTATTCAGCATTGGTGCGACCTCAACTTGAGTACTGTGTGCAGTTCAGGGCCTCACAATTTAAGAAGTATCTTCAGGTACTCGAATGCAAAGGGCTGGAAGGAATGTCCTGTGAGGAGCGGCTGAGGACTGTGGGTTTGTCTCATTTGGAGAAAAGGAGGCTGAGGGGCGACCTCATTGCTCCCTACAGCTTCCTGAGGAGGGGAGGTGGAGAGGGCAGTGCTGAGCTCTTCTCCCTGGTATCCAGTGATAGTACGCTTGAGAATGGTTCAAAGCTGTGCCAGGAGAGGTTCAGACTGGACTTTAGGAGGCATTTCTTTACCGAGCAGGTGGTCAAACACTGGGACTGGCTTCCTAGAGAGGTGATCGATGTCCCAAGGCTGTCGGTGCTTAAGAGGCATTTGGACAGTGCCCTTAACAACATGCTTTAACTTTTGCTGAGCCCTGAATTGGTCAGGCAGTTCGACTAGATGATCGTTTCGGTTCCTTCAACTGAAAATGTTCTATTCTATCCTGGACTGCATTGGACAGAGCATTCCCAGCAGGTTGAGGGAGGTGGTCCTTCTCCTCTGCTCAGCATTGACAAGGACACATCTTGAGTGCTGCATTCAGTTCTGGGCTTCCCTGTATAACAGAGACATGGACAGACTGGAGACAGTCCAGAGAGGGACCACTAAGATGATGAAGGGACTGGAGCATCTCTCCTGTGAGGAAATGCTGAGAGAGCTGGGACTGTTCAGCCTGGAGAAGAGAAGGCTCTGGGGAGACATCACTGCAGCCTTCTAGTACCTGAAGGGGGCCCACAGAAAGCCAGAGAGGGACTTCTTACAAGCATGTGTAGTGATAGGACATGGGGCAACGGCTTTAAACTAAAAGAGAGGAGATTTAGAATAGATATAAGAAAGAAGTTCTTTACTGTGAGGGTGGTGAGCCACTGGAATTGGTTGCCCAGAGAAGTTGTGGATGCCTCCTCCCTGGAAGTGTTGAAGGCCAGGTTGGATTGGGCTTTGAGAAACATGATTTAGTGGAAGGTGTCCCTGCCCATGGCAGGGGGTTAGGAACTAGACGATGTTTAAGGTCCCTTCCAAACCAAAACACTCTATTATTCCATGATAAATATCTGAAGGGAGGGTGCAAGGAGGATGGAGCTCTTGTCAGTGGTGCCCATTGACAGGACAAGAGGCAACAGGCACAAACTGAAATAAAGGAAATTCTGTTTAAACATAAGAAAAATATTTTCTACTGTGATAGTGGCTGAGCACTGGAGCAGGTTGCCCAGGGAGGTTTTGGTGTCTCCATCCTTGGAGATCCTCAAAATCTGACTGGTGTGAGCAACCTGCTCTATCTGACCCTGCTAGATGATCTCCAGAGGTCCCTTCCAAACTTAACCATACCGTGATTCTGTGAGACACTCCATCCTGAAGAGAAGGATCATTATGTACACAATTCTAGCCCAATTTCTAGAGGTTTAGAGTCAGTTCACAGCACTGCTGCAAATTCCTGTATAAACTGGGAAAAGTAATTTATAACTATGTGCCACAGTTGCCCTGTCCTTAGAAACACAAAAATTTATTATTATTTATGCCACTGTTGTATCACCCCATGGAAACTGCATGTTTAACTAATATTACTGATAGATTAATAGGATAGTTTGCTTATTAGGTTCCAAAAAAGGCATGTTGCTCAGAAGGCAGTCACAGTCATACTTAACCTTGCAGTGAAACTGCAGAGTTCTTCGAAAGACAGACAGGCCAAGCTGCAAAGGGACAACCAGACAGAGCAGCTGGTGTATTCAGTAAGCACGTACAGACAGCAGCCCCAAAGCTGTTAAACAACCAGTCATGGATGGTGATGAAACATTTTATAGGACTTCTGACGAATGAATGAATAGCTTACATGCATTTCTGAGAGGTAATCCAGTACTGCAAACAACTGTCTTATGTAGATCATTTGAAAACCAACTACAAAAATTAAAATGAAAGCATTCAGTATTCAAAATACCCAAGCTTTTTCATGTCTGAAGAGCCAGTCTTTCAACCAAAGCAATCCTTCACTTCAGATAACCATATTCTTTGGCACTTACTTTCTGAGAGTTAGGATTTACAAATCTAGAACATTATCTCTGTTTCTCTTCAGATTCTCTATAAACCCACATTATGTTTTTAAGGAGGATGATATTTCTTAACTACTACTTAGCTTTAGCTATTGGAGGCTAAAAGCAAATTATGAACCTGGAATTTTTTGTTTGTTCCTTCAGCTTTGCTTTTAACAGTGATAACTCTTAATGTCATATATTACGTAAAGCAACAGCTCTTGCAAAAACATTAACTCTAGAATTTAAATTCTAAAAATCTGGTAACAAAACATTCTCTACAGTCCCTTGGAGTCAAGCCCTGCTTCCCACTACCCTGTCACATATGAAGATCTTTCCTTTTTTTTGGTAGGGTTTTAAAAATGCTCAGTCCCGGCTTATTACTTCTCCTTTTGAAGCCAAGAGTAGAAAGACCACTGCCTTTGACATTAAAGCTAATGCTGAGTTCTTTCAAAAACTCTATCACAGATTGACTTGGTTTTGGGGTAAGACAAATATGTAGTCGCTTTTAAGTCAGACACTTCTTGTGAATAAAGAAGGTCAACCTGTGCAGAAAGGAGGCCAAAGAACTGGAGAAATTTGAAATTTTATTTTAGGTAGTATTCCACTGAAATTATCTAGAATGCGTATGATAGTGTCCTTTGTCACATATGCTGTACCTTAACTTAAAAACTACTTTAAGCGTTATGAGACGTATCAAATCTCACAGATAAGCCTTTTAGTTTTACTTTGCTGTACACCTGAACCACTCTAAAGAAACAGCCAGGATGAACACATTTTTATCTCTTATAAATATTACTTGGAACACATGCACACCAAAATTATGCACACCATAATTGCTGCAGTATGGCCCTGTTTTGGTGTGACTGGTAAGGGAAGCCACATCAATCCAACAGAGTCCTCCAAGAGAAACAGCCATGAAAGTGTTTCCTCTTCCTAATGCTAGCATGGTAGACAGGGATAATAATAACCAGCTTCAACAACAATTAATCATGTTTTTATCCAATAACAAAAACTTCTGTGTTACCAAGTAACTAATGTAAGTTAGAGAAACATTCAGGTCAGGCCCTCACTCAGTAATATGGAAGCCCTGGATGCAATTGCGTGTTGGGGTCAAGCACAACATGCCACTCACGCTTTCTGCCAGCCCAGGTAAGCTCTGCCAGTCTAGCAAGAGCCACACCAGGTTCATAAAGGCTTCTGAATGACATATCACACCTCCATCTTTCATGGGGTGCTTGTAATCTCTACAGTATGACAATATTTCTTGACAGCTTACTTCACATTATAATTCTCTGCATTTATGAGAAGTCTTTCATCAGGGGACCTCACAGAGCCTTACAAGAGGTGGATTTTTTTTTCTATAGTGAGTTTATATAAATACAGATTTCATGTCCATTCTCTCCTGCTTTACTCAGTAGTCTAAACTACTTTTTTTTTTAATAGATATGTCTCATTTAACTGTCTCTCATCACAAGGAGTGCCTGAATTTCTGTCTGCTTTCTCCCTGTTCCCTAGAGGAAGTTGTGAGGAGCAGAGTGAATGACATTCATATGTGAAAAATAACAGCACAGGAATGCTTACCATCTAAACTTTCCCAAGCAGGGATCAAGTGAGGCCAAGGGGTGAAAACCAAAGGCTCTCCTTCTCCAAAGAGGAATTAGTTTAACCTGTTGGAAAAAAAAAAAAAATCAACTACATAAGCAACTACAGTTCAGTCTACTGTATTTTTTTAGAGGATACCTAAGGATAAACACATGAGAAGGCATTACTGACACATGTATCTCCTTTCTCGATATATTTAACGGAGCTGACTACTGAAATCAGCCGACCAGGTTTTTACTCATTACAGCTTAAAATAATTGTTACCATTACTACAGTGCATTCCTCTCAGTAAGCTGGGGATTCTGCATGGTTTTGCCAAAGTGAAGAGGTGACCATCTACAGGAAGTGCTCTGTGTCACAAACTCAATCATTTCCAGAATTGTTCCTTTTTAATGAGATGTCATCTAACAAGCAGGCCCACAGGACAATCCAATGTTCCCATCAGTAAATGCTGTTAAGCCTCCTGTCTAAGGGCAGGCCTGACAACATGCCATCATTAACAATCATGCCAAAATCCTCAGAAACATCGGAGTTCACTTTCTAAAAATCAAAAATTCTTCTTTATATGATAACATCTGTCTAACATGAGGTGATCCAAAAGAGAAGTACGCCTACAGCAATTCACAGACATGTCATCTCACATGTAAACTGTTCCAAAAGCTGTTTTCCTTCAATTTTCAATTACTACATAGCCCAAAGATGCCCACAGATTGCACAACAAACAACAGATGACTTGATAACAGTTTAATATTTCCTTATAATGTTTCCATTATCTATGCAGACATTGCAGGTGATGACTTTGGTGCAAAGACACAGAGAGATTTAGGGTTTAACTTCTATTTAAAGACCTAATTCTCAGTGGTTTCAGTGGAAAGAAGGGAATTTAAACAGGATTTAGACATCTAATCCCCTTAAGGATATAAGCCTTTACCTTTCTATAATAGATAGATCACCATTGCTTTCTGGACAGTTCAATGTTGATGATTTTAGCTTTTGGCTTTCGGCTCTGTGACAGTTTGTCATTATATATGATCCAGAAACTCTAGGAGAAATTTGGATCACTATCAACTATATTTAGCAATCCACTTTTAAAGCATGAATAACTCCACTGTTAAAAAACAACTCTATCATAATGTCTGAATGCAGACAAATAGAGCTAAGAAGCCCATGTGAAACTTCATGGCCCTATTTTTTTAATTCTGCCACTTCGCATTGCATTTTAGCACATACATTAAAGCCCTCTGAAACAGAAAAAAAAAAAAGTTTTATTTTTGTCCTGTCTAGCAACTATTAAATTTGTAGATCTTTGAACTTTATAGGCCTAAAGTTATTGGAAAGAATCTTACCAAATGTATTGGGCTTTGGATTAGTATCACATTAGCACTACTTCCTATGCAATAGGAAGAGTTTCCTGACATTTAACATGTTGAATCCCCAGAGTACAGTAATTTAAGAAATTGGTTACAAATAGAGTTAATCTAATCTCACCTAAGAAGATTCCCAGTTAAGAAGCTTCAATTCCCCTTTCAGTGAGGTGATCTTGGCAAACTCTACTCAAAAATCAAGCTCAGAGAAGCATGGGAAACAAAGGTCTCTGAGGGCTACTTAAACAGTTTGGAATCGGATTTTCACTACATGGAAAATGATACCAACCTGGCTGTAGTTCATTTTGAGTCTGTCCTCATAAATGCTGCACAATCAAGAGTTCCCTTTGCTCAACTGAATAACGCCCCACGTAAATGAACATCTTAGTGGTTTACATATTGGAGCTGAGACAGTCCTTCTTCCAGGGCTCTAAATACAGCTTTTTGGATTACATCTTTTTGGGGACACATCGTCACATCTTCTGATGTGAATCCTTCTTCACCACACTAATTTGAGTAATTCCCTGTAGTTAGGTCTATTATTCTGTGACACTACTTCTTTTCTGAAGTCTTTTGCCTCTTTTTGTTCCTCTTGCCTACCAGGCTTCTTTCTAGTCTGCATATGTCAGTCTTTGTCTGCCTCATTTACCTAATTAAGAGTACAGTTCTGCTCTACTAATGAGAACAAAACCCAACTCCTAAAGAGCTTGTTAATGTAGAACGGAGAAACTGTGTTATGATTCTAATTCTTGGAAAGCAGTCTAATCTCCAGTAAAAGATTAATATCAATGTTAGAAAGAAGAACCTTCTCATGCCTCAAGATATAAGAAGTATTCCTTATGGTATTAACTATGCTATAGGAACCTTAACTGTATACAAGCTACCATCAGAAAGCTGAAGATCAACACTTTCAAATTTGGGTGCCTCAAGGCAATTACTTTAAGCTGTTTCTATTATAGGTGTGATTTTTATGGTGCTACCCACATACACACACACACCTCCCCACTCCCCTCTTAACAGAGATGAAGTAACATGCACATATTTATTACACCTGAAAATGGGGCAACCTTATTATAGAGGCCTAAACAGCGTTCCTTAACACACTCAGCTTTGACAGTTTTTGGATTCAAGCTGTTAAAAACCAGAGCACACTGAATCCAAGCAAGTACACTAAATGGCACAGGAGAGCTACAGCGTGCAGTGTCACATGGCAGTCAAAACTATTTTGGCTCTTACCAGTGGCATTAGTGGTATGCTACAGGAGGTAGAGACTCAGTCACCAGCGAAACGTGACAACTATAAACAGAGTGGCCAATTGTCAGCCGCAAAGCCAACATGAGGGAAAGAGCATCATGACTCAAAATAAAATGCTCATGTCAGATTTGAATCCCATATACAGCATCAAGAGCACCAGCCAATGAAGGACACTGTCTAACCCTCAGGGGTATCCCAGGTACATGAGTGATAGTTAGAAGCCAATGCATTTTTTACAAGTCTATGTTTGGCCATAATACTCTTAATTCTTTTTTTGAAATAGCTAAAACTCTTTGTATGATGAGAAATTTCAAGAATTTTTGTGTCCAATATACTTTCACATTTCTCCTCATGTTGATAAGAGCACTGTAACCAAATACGACAGCCTTTCTCGTCAGATCGAGTATTTAGAAAGGAATATGTTTTGTTTGCAGCTGTGTCTCACTATAGACAGCATATAAAACATCTCTGGGAAGAACAAAAGCTTGCCTGGTTTAGAAGCTATGTATTCCTTTTTTTGTTAGGAGTAACACACGTACGGCTTCTCCTGTGCATGGCAGCAGATGTAGAAACTTCGCTAACCCCAGAGTATCTGCTGCGTAGCAGTCATCATAAATGTACAATGTGTCCCATTACATGACAACTCTATCTTGTAATCCCACTTGTCATAAAGATCCTTTTTTATGCCACTTCAACTTGTTAGAAAGAGGGGAGCTTTAACTACTCAACAATTTTGGTAGTTGTAAATTGCCTCATTTAATTTGGTTTAGGCTGTTGTGAAATATGGAGGTATAAATACATATGGTTTCCCAAGCCTCCATTACAAAAGATCATGATCTCATCTGTTTCAGTCACAACAATTTTCAATAGATTGAAACACAGTAGCCCATCATACCATGTTGTAGACATCAGTCAAAGCCATATGCTCTATGACATAAAACTTCCACAATACATTCAAGTAATGTTTCACATGGAGGAATTTACACCTACCTCCAGGTGGTGTATACTTTATGCCCATAATTAGGAAAACATTTTTTTTTCTTCTTACTTAAGGCAATTACAGATAGTATTCTAATATATATATATCATCTTAACGTGTTATCTTTTGTAAGTGACCACATTCAGTAAAGGAATTCGACTGGCAGTTAGCCTGTGGTAAAGAATTCCGTGGGTTAATTATACAACACTCCTTCTATTACTTCTAAATCAATTGTCTCTTAATTTCAATGACTGTCCCCTTAAGAGGGTGAAAAGGATTTATTTGCCACCCTGTGGACCACTCCTAACTGCCTATCCCTCAAAATTCACTTTTATACTCCTGTGCTGTATTTCTGTGCAATTTAACTTGATTGTATATCAAAACGCCTTCCTTCCTACTAGCTGTTAATTATTTTGTAATCTCCTCAGATTATTTCTGATACATTTCCTGACAAGATGTTCAAAGCATAATGCTGTATTACTGGTGCAAACACAGACTGGGCTGATACAACAGGGTTGGGTTTGTTTTTTTCCTTTTTTCAAAAGTTTCCATGTCCTTTTCATTTCCTTCACACAGCTGAGGGTACCAGAGGTATATCCTTACATTTTTGTCAATGTTGCTGACAAAAACTACCTTTGTTGAGGTAGAATTTAGTGTAACAAGGTCATATCCTTGTATTACTAAAAGCTCCAAGTAAAGCTGTATTGATTCAAACATAAAGAGGGGTGTAGCTTCTGGAGAAGGGGGACCAACGACAGTATTTTAACAGGTAACACTGCATTTCAGAGTATCTGAGATTAACATTATACATCTTGGAGAAGAGCACAGAACTTTGGCCTTTCCAGAAAGGTCCATATACGATCCTCAGCCTAACGTGTCAACAGCTTTACTTTTCACGGCTCCAACAAGTTCTGTTCAACACACAGAGGTCATAGAGAGATGGGAATATTCTAACCATTTGTTATTGCTGGGGCACATAAAGTGAACAGGTGGTTACAATTCCAGTTGCCTCATGGCACTCAAGCTTTCCCTCAGATTTTCCCTTGGCTCTCTGACAAAGCTAAGAACCTGTAAAAGACAGAAGTAACCAAGGTTTGGCTCTGTTACAGCTGAAGCTAATCTAAACCTGTATTGCTAATTTTGCAATCTTTTTCTCACAGGTTCGCAACCCTCTGCACCAAGCCCTGAGCTCATTTAACAATCCCGTGAAACAGGCCAACTTTGCTTAATTGAAAACCAACCTGGCAAATATTTCATTTGGTTTAGCCCAGTTCAGGTGTCTGATCTAAGAACGGGAACACATGAGTACGAGTATCTGAGCAAGGGATGGGGGAATGAGGTGTGGCCTGGGGAAACTGCAAGTGTGAGATTGCAGCAACCCAGAATGAGCTTCTCTTAAACTGCAGGGAACTTGATCTTCACCCAGCTGGAACAAATTCTGACCCTACAAAAGTCAGTGAAAACAGAATTCCACCCTAATTCTTAGCATGTTTGCATTGTTATATATTGAATGATCATGTTGCTATAGTATTTCCATGAAGATAGTAACTCAAACTACTGTATTTTTTAGCTTTCGGTGTATTTCAGGGTATCAGAGTCAGAAAATATTCATCACAGTCTGTCTTTTTTCATTGATTTGACTATCAGCATTCTGACACTGAGCTCACATGA
>Ga0065711_1052203_pt1 | contig 10060 bp, 4 predicted proteins | sample Hoacrofraction12_FD_59098 | JGI IMG/M metagenome (GOLD analysis project Ga0065711, IMG submission 59098) | Hoatzin crop microbial communities from Cojedes, Venezuela - Epithelial fraction 12 v2 (version 2) | ecosystem: Host-associated > Birds > Digestive system > Esophagus > Crop | place...
GGCAGGAGGGTTGGACTAGATGACCCACAGAGGTCCCTTCCAACCCCTACTATTCTGTGATTCTGTGAATTATTCAAAAACTGCAAAAGTCATAGTATGCAGGGGACAGGAGAAGTAACGATGTGGTTTCATTTGTAGAACTATAACCATTTTTCAACAGTATCCAAATTTTTTTGTGTGCTGGTTCACAGGAAGGAGAAAACTACCTGACAGTCAAGCATTTTATTTGTATTTCCCTTTTATTAACAGCATAAAAATGCAGTGTTTTTTACTTACATCTAGATAGCCTCAATTTGAAGGAGATCTTAGATGATGATAGACTTGTCTCAGGATGACAACCAGATCCCATCAGTGTTCCCTTTGTTTAAAGTAAGTAAGTTTTATATTAGGTTGGACCTGAACTCACAGCTGTGTAAATACTAAAAGTTCACTGTTTATGATTTTGCAGTCCCAACACTGACTCTGCATTCCACATTACCTTTAACATAAATTGATATCTTTCCCTAGGCTCTTTGTGGAGACCAGAATTGGCAGGGGGTTTCTTTGTTTGTGTTCAGCTTTAAGCTCTGCTGTGGTGCTCAAGAACAGAAGTGGTCAAAGATATTTTTTAAAAATGTTTGCCATACTGTCTTTTGAAAATACTAGTACTGTCATTTTGAAATTATGATTTCAGTTTCAAAAATATGTGGGATGTAATACTTTCTGTCTTACTTGCAGTATTTACCAATACAAGTTGCAATAATAGGTACCTCTACTGAAAGGCTGTGAAATGTTTCATTTATGAATTTGGTTTTGCACTTTGGAAAAACAAAGCATTGAACTTTTTATGGGAAACTTTATGAATGTTTCATTTTGAGTCAGAAAAAAGCTAAATTTGTTTCAGTTGACTGTTCAGCTACTGTGCTATAACGTTCCTATTTGAGAAGCATTGAGCCTGTTTCTACCTTCATGGTAGTACGCAGTAGTCCCTGGGTATGGGGACGTAACAGCTTTTAAATGAATTTGTTTACTGCAGTGCTATGAAGTATCATAGCACCCTTCTAAAGAGTAAAATGGAAGTGTGGGTCACAGCAATGAAGCTGTAGGTACACAAAAAGATGACCCTATGATGTGACTGTAATCATGTAAAGTTTAAGCTGGTGCTTCTAGGACTTCAGATCAAATTAGGAAATAATTTAAAAAAAAAAAAAAAACATTTAAAAATGAAACTATATTTCCTAGTCATGAAGAATTTCAGATAATTGTCACAACTTTGCCGTTCAATATTGTGTGGCTTGTCCTAGTGTGGCTGACCTCCCAAGATGCTTTCACAAAGCAAAATATAAAGTGGATGGTCTCAAGACAGGGCCTTGATAAAGCTGCTCCCGTTTCAGGCTGCTGGAAGGCCTTGGCTCGTTCCCATGCGTAGCACGGACACGCTGAGCACGTGGGTAGCTGGCGTTGCTATTGCACCAGTCAGTGCTAGCTCAGCAACAGAATATTCAGAGCAGTTTGAAGACAACGAATGGCATTGACGTCATGTACTCAAATGAAGTTCAGCAAATACCGTAAAAGAGCAATTTGGTAAGTTCAATTAGTCATGTATTGGCTGTCGACAGTGGCACTGATAAATGCAATCTTGACTAGCCGCGAGCCTGAGGGTGTTGGGGTAATGGGAAGGCACGCACAGAGCCGCCGACCTTCCTGGCTCCCAGCCCGCGGCAGCAGCCGGCAGCGTTTCCTGTCTCGCTCTGTTCCTGCTGCCGCGGAGCAGGAAATCCTGGCTGCCCAAGGCGAGGGTCAGAACCCCTTCTGCAGCACGGAGTGGCACACAGGCTCACCTAGCAAATACATAGCAGCTGGGTAAATACGTGTAGAGATGAGGACATAAAAGCTAGTCAGTAAGGAAAGTAAATCTGGCTAATGTTAGAAAGCAAATGCAAGGAAGACGTGGGTGAGCTGAATGCTGCATGAAAACCTCAGGTTTAGAATGACACTTGTTGACAAGACTTAGGTATGGTACTGACCACACTGTCAGCTTAGAGCATAGACCCAGGTGTATCTGAAGTTTGTTCCTTGACTTGCTTAGGACAGAATTCTGGGTTTAGCCTAATTTGCTAGCAAAACAAAGCAAATGCAATCTCTCTGCTGCTTAGTTTGCTCCTCGTTCTTCTCCCTTTGTCCCCACCAAAGACTTTGATCTTCGTGGACAGCATCAGCCAAACTCAAATAAGACAGAAGTCTCCATGTAATAAATTCCTGTAGTTTTTTTGTGGAAAATATCCACCCTAATTTGGGCCAGCAAGAAAGATAAAAGCTGAAATGTCAGCTCGACCCTTGTTAATACCGGAGAATCCATGTGGTAAAAACCCAAATGGTAGCTGGTGTACATCCACTTCGGATGGTCACTGTGCTCTGCCTCACAGCGTTGCTTGGACCGTTGAAATACTTTGACGAGTGGGTCAGCCACAAGGCAAACCAGCCTTGTTAGTACTGCTGCTTCTGGAAGTACAGGGCAACACTGTTCTTCCAGTTAGATTTTTTTTCTTCATTAAGATTTTCTTAATAAATAAAGGTTTTGTCTTTCTCTGTTCATGCTTGTAACTATGTTATGCCCAAGTTCTCAGTTGTGCTCAGCCCTACAGGTTAGCATGTTCTAGCATAGGAACATGAAGAACAGAAGCTGCTGGCTTCCTTGAGATGGTATTGGAGCTCAGTTTATACGTGCAGAAGTGCCTCAAATGCATTGCAGTTGGTAGCCTTCTCCTCAAGAGGTGAGATCCCTTTACAGCACAGCATTAAGAACAGTCTGCAGGGAACAAGAATGTACTGTGAAAAGGGGTTGGGGAGAGAGAAGAGGAAGGAGAAGAGATGTTGGAAGAAGACAGCAATAAGCTGGGTCTGTATGTGTGGTAACAAAGTCCTGGCCATTCTCCTGATGTAAAGTTGCTCTAGCTTTACAAGCGTGGAGTCCTTCCACGTTGCTACCCAGCGTGTGGTTGAGGAAGCAGGTTTTACTGTCTTAGATGGAGGAGGTGAGTGACTGCTGCCCAAGGGGAAGCGGAGGAATGCTTTTGAGAGGGCTTTTACTCCTGTGTGCTGCAAAGGTTAGCACTGCAACCTGGAACTCAGAGGCTGTCCATCTGCAAAGCTTCAGCAGGCAGCACAGCCCATCAGCACGCTTAATAAAAACGCCTTTGTGTAACTTCACCTGTCTGTTGCATGACTTACTGCTAACGAAATGGTGACCAGGAAGCAAAGAGAATTGCTAACGGGGAAAACAGAGCAAGGGCAGTGCAAGCCTGTGCCTTGCGTGTATGGCTAAACTGCACTGAAATGAACATCTGGCAGCAACAGCCAGGCAGAGGGACCTGGTTGCTATAGAGAAATGATAAATTTAGGACAGTAACAAATCTGCTGCCTTGGTTACAATTTAGTATTTTTTTAAGGCCGATGAGAGGAAATCACTATCTCTTCATTTGTAGAGCTGTGTGCGGCTCTGTGGACCTGAATAAAACATGACATTATTTCCTGTTCTTTTCAGTAGCTCATGTAAGACTCCCCTGCATATCTGGGCTCAAGTAGTCAGTGTTGAGGTGTTTACAGCTGAGCATTTGTGGGCTGGTCTGCTCAGCCAAGCTACAGCACTTTGGGTCCTTCCACCTGACCTCTACCACAGCGTGATTTATGTTACTAAAACCAAAATCATCCTTGTTGCTGTTGCAGAAAGGATAGGCTGATTATTATCTGCTCCTGAGAAAACATAGTAGAAGAGCAAAAGTGTTGCTTTAGTTTTCTTTTCTTTTGTTTGTTTTAAAACCACATGGTGATACGCTACAGCTGCAGACCAGTCAGCACACCCCGAAGTTAAAACAGCTGTGAGTGGCAGGGTAGGGAACCTCCTGATGAATGATGCATCTGTAACGAGTTCCACAATTGCAGAGACACCAGAGCGATCAGCAAGACCTTCAGCAGCCAGAGCACAAGCACTTACCCCTGAAATTAAATGCAAAATCCCTTAACAGCGAGCTTAGCCGGTTGTACAAACACAGGGGCTCGTGTCTAGGAGCAGCGGTGCTTGCACCTGTAAGCCTCTGCGTGCAGAGCGGCGTGTTCAGTGCCAACGCTCGGCATCTTGAATCGTAACTGTGATGTTACGCTTCTACTGCGAGCCTGCACCACGGGATTTGCTCGTTGCTTTCAAATAAGCTCTTCAGAAACAGAATGGTTGTGCGCGCTGACTTCCCAGGCAGCTGGCTGAGGAGTTGTGTGCTGAGACAGCAGCAGTTTGCTGATCTCCCGCCAGGCCAGGCCGCGCGCGTGGCCGGCACAGGAAGAGCTTAGCTGCCTGGCAAGGGCGGTTTCCATCCTCGGTGCTTGCAAACGCCTGCCATTTTATTCCAGGTAGACTTTTCTTGCTCTGGCTGTGTATATTCTGGTCCTGAGAGAGGCAGCTTTGTCCTTCACATGGTTCCCAGCCCTGTCCGAGCACACCTCACCTGCCTCTGCCATGTCAGGCGTGGGCACATGCACCCCCTGTCCCAGCAGCCACAGGGGAAAGCTCTTGCCTCGGCGGAGGGAATATTTAAGCGAAGGAGAAAGAAGTCAGAAACTACTCTGAGAGCTGCCCATTTGAGAGCCTACGGTCAGTCCTTTCCCGTTTCTCCCCCCTCCCGGCTGATAATAACTGGTCTCCGCTGTGTCTTTGTGCCAGGTGAGGAGGAGATGGGTGCGCCCGGTGGGAGGCAGGGGTTAGCCCTCCCCTGGCCCCCTTCTCCCCGCCACAACAGGTCTGCCTGGGGGGCTGCCCCCAGAGCTGGAGCGTGGTGAAGCCGGGCCGTGGCCCCTGGAGCTGCAGCGTGGTGAGGCTGGGCTGCGGCCCCCAGAGCAGGCGCTCTCCACAGAGCGGCATGGCCGACCAGGGCAGGCAGAGGCCGGCAGGATGCTCCCTGCTGAGGTACGAGGATGCGCTTGGGAAGGCGCCGGTGATTTTAATGCCTCCCTGGCTGATTGCTGGTAGTAACATGAGGGCTGGGAGCTGATGGCCGGTATGGGTTGGGGAGGGAGAAATCTGCAGTGGGGCTGCCCTTGGCTGGACAGGGTGTCCTGAGGAGGCCCTGTGGCCAAAGGGGCTCGGAGGCGACAGCAGAGCAGCAAAGGCTTCCCTCCCTGGGCCAAAACGCAGCTGCACGAGGTGCCCTCTCAGAGACAGGCGCTTGGAGAGGGGCTGAGGGGAGCCCATGCGCAGGGCTGCGAGAGCCAGGTCGTCTCCGAGGAAACGGGGAGCTCGGGAGAAAGCCTGAGCATAGCCGTGCGGAGTCTGGCTTCCCTCGAGGCGCATCTGTGCATCCATGAGGACCTCTTGGCTTTTGCTTATGTTTCGAACATGTTAAGGTGGGGTTTGAATGTGAGACCTGTGAGTCCCAAATGACTTAAAGAGGCTATTTCACTTCTGCACAGTTATATTAGTTGCTTATGATAATCAATCTGCAAATTATGTTCTGCCCTTGTTTATAAGCAGCCAACCCGCAGGTATCCGACCTGATTTTGCTAATGGGTCCATTTCTTGTATGTTGAATGAGCTGGACTAGCAACTGCTCAGCTGCAGAGCGAGGACAGTAGTTGTTCTTTGCCTTTGCGCTCTGAAATCACTTGGTGATTTTTAGAAGAAAGAAATAAAAAGAAGTACAATCTGAATTTTGCTTGGTATGCTGAGTCTCCTGAAAGCAGGAGTCTTCTGTGGTGCTGCTGTGGGTCACCTGTGTAGTGTGTTTTCTGGGTTTGGCCTTTAAAACCCCCCTCTTTTGTACGCCATTTCTGTCGACTTTGAAATATGTGACTGTGAAATATTGATGCAGATGCTTATGTTTTTGGATGTGAAGAACAGCTCCATTTCAATCTTTGCTGCTTTTTCAAAACAATGCATATGGGGAAAAAAAAAAAAAACAAAAAACAAACCAAAAAAACATTCCTGTACAGTGGAAGCTACAACTGAGTTTGCTTTTAACCACTGTACTACAGTGACTCGGGTATAACCTGCCCATAAAACTCCCCAGCTGTTCTAGCTCCTTTCCTGTTGGAAGGCTGGCCATAGAATAAATTAAGAGTACAGAACTGAAACCAAGATGTGAAATTAAACTTTTATTAAAGTAAATCGGGTCCTGGATTTATTTTAAAGAGTGAGGCAATAAAAGTGAACATATAAAAAACTGCAATTTAAAATAATGTACCTTCTTTTTATGTCATTTCTCTGTTTTCAATTTTATTGGTGCAACTGAGTTATATTTACTTAAGCTGCATACCTGTGTTTTTCCAACTGCAACAGTGGCTTGTGTGTTTGATGCCCTTCGCTTTCGAGATGCCATGGAGAAAGAAGGGGGAATACAGTGGAAAAAGGAAACCTCAGAGTGCTTGTGACAGCCCCCCAGTTTGCAGCCCTCTGGCAACGCAGGGCTGGCCACAGGGGGGGAAGCCTCAGGCCTCTGCCCCTCTGTGGGGTGTCCTGGGGCTCCCCAGCCCTCGTAAGCAGGCAGCTGCTGGCACTGCAGAGCCCCCACTGCTTTTCTGTGGAGACCTGGCCCCCTCAGAGTGCTCTGCATGGGGCATAGGGGCCAGAGGGAGAACGGACACCTGCACAGGCAAGGATGCTGTCCGCAGGCATCGGGGCTCTTTAATTAACTATTATTATTTAACTATTTAACTAGTGAGGCTCAGTGTCCAGAGCATCATTTCTCCGTACTTCAGCAGCAGTGGTAGCAGGATTGAACCACATCACCTGTTAATAACATCGATATGTGTGGCTTGACTTCACGGAAGGTGAACAGAGGATCTTCCCTCTTCCTTCAGGTTCTGGTGGGATAAGGAGGGAGAACGCTAATACCCTTTCTGGGTTCTTCTGAATGAATTATCTTTGCATTGAAGAAATTGTAATTCCTGTAAAAGAGCATTTCCCGGTGTGCTCTGTGAGGAAGGCTGGAGGGCAGGGCGGAGTGGGTGTGTACGTGGGCGAGGTGCATCTTGTACTCAAAATGGATGTTATATTTGCCATGGATGCAAAAGGAAGAGTCACCTGAGTGGAACAGACAAAGTGACTTTAGAAAAAGTATTTAGCTCTGCTTGCTTAGTTTGCTCATCCTCTCTCTCCATCCCATTTGTTTGCAGAACTGTGATCTCAGTACTGCAGCTACCAACCCCCTTCAATTACCATTGTCTTTGAAGACGCACGAATTGTAACGGATCCAACCCACACCTCACAATCAGTCCAAAATGCTGCTCTGCATCTATAGTGGTGCCATCCGTAGGTGGCTGGCAAGGTTAGTCACCTCTTTCATAGGTACTATAGCTGCTTTCAAGCACAAAAATAAATTTTTCACCTGTTTGCAACTGAAAATTGCCCTATCTCTATTAAGTGTTGGCTAGCAAAGGCTGCAGGGGCAATACATTTTAAGGTATCGGGACAGGTTTGCTCAGAGTGGATACAATACTGCTTTCTTCTCAGTTTCTTGTGGAGGTTACATCAGCAGAAACAATTTCTGTGCTTCTGGTGGCAGCTTTCTTTTTTGGATGATAGGGACGTTAACTGGCTCTGCTCTGGCAAAGCTGTGCAGATGTTTTCATGCAGGACATTTTCTTCTATCCTTGGTTCTCCTGGTGTCTGCTAAATTCAAAGAAAACAATTTATCTGTTTTGCCCGTTTACAAAGCTGGAGGGAAATCATTTAGTTTATTTCAGCTGGACAAAAGATGAGAAATATAATCGAGCGTCCTGAGTCAGAACTGTCCACTCCGGAGCACTCAAGATTTATCAGCTGCAAAATGAACCTAAGGCAGATCTGTGCTTGTGCTTCCTGATGCTACCAGTGTAGACCCTTCTCTCCTGAAATCTGGGCTAAGCTGCGCACTTAGTCATGGTCTGAATTCACAGCAAGGTAGTCAACATGGATAATTCATACAGATTACCTTCAGTAACGCAACCATTGTGTTCCTAATTCATTCTCTAGTTTACTAGACATAGTTCATGTCTCTATGAGGATAAAATTGTCCTGGAGCTATTGTTTCTCAAAAATTGCACAGTCGACAACTAGCCTGCAAAGCTGATGTCCCCCTGTGGCATTTGGGAATGCAAAAGGTTATTATTTTGACAACAGGATCCCATTCTCGCCTGCCCCATTGCTATTGCCCTCTCACCCTTCCACTTCGGGATGGGAGAGATGCAAACGATGCATCTGCTGCAGTGCCAGGGCAGAACAGAGGGGGCTAAAGCTCTTGTGGTTTCTCTGCTTTTACCAGCATATTGCCATCTGGAAATGACTGAAGGAGTCTGTTAATTCAATTTTATTACTGTATATTTTAAAGACTGTCAGAGAAGCCCAGGCCTTTGGGACAAGTCTTCAGTTTAGTTTAGTCTAAATCAAAATAAATAATAAAATCCTCATGAAGATGTACAGGCACTGTGAGATACTTATCCAACCTGACATGATGAAAAAATAAACTAATGATGTTTTATAGGCTCATGAAAAAAATATTTACTTACCAAATATGACCGTGCCAATAAAGTTTTAAACAGATTAAAAGTGAAGACAGATGCCAATGTTCATACCAATCACTTTGCATATTAAAAAACCAAAGAAGGAAACACAGTTATCCCAAATTTAAGCTCACCAAATCCAATTTAAATGCATTAATGTCTCATGCAATGCATACTTGTTTCTCTTCTAAGATCAAGCAAGTTTTGCTATAGATTTGGCAAGTCCCTTGAGACAGCTGAAGAAAAAGGCTACAAATGTGTATCGTGTAAGATTTTGGATCAGAATATGCAGTTTAGGAATGCAACTAACCTTGAAATTAAGCTATTTCAGTCTGTGCAGTCATGTTTTGAAAGACACATCTAATATACCAGTGGCTGTTAGAGTAAGTTTTTTTCCACTAAAAAGACAAGGTACTTGCAAAGTAAGCGTATGAATCCAGCTGAACACTATGGTGAGTACAGGTACATTTAAGTGTTGAAGTGTTTGCCTGGGAAGTACAAATGCCTAGGAAAATTGGGGGATATAAGCAAATCCTCTACCTAGCACAGTGTTCACGAAGTCCATGCTGCATGCCAGAAACAACTAGTTTTGGTTGTATATGTGTTTCTTAGATAGGAATTACTTTTGGCACAGAGCTGCACTTTTGCTGTGGTTTGCAACCCTTGCTAAAAAATAAGCCAGACTGGTAGCTCTAACATTAGGAAACTTTGGGATCAGAATTTCCCACGTGGATAGCTCCATTACGAGAGCACCCAAGTTTTGCCCCTGCAGCAGCTGCCAACCCAGCCCCAGTGAACGCAGCGATGAGGCTGCTGAGGGCTCGGGGTGGCTAAGCAGGGCAGAGGTCAGGCGTGTGTGCAAGCATAAAGATGTGAGCATAAAACAGAGCGTTTGGTAGATGGTACCAAGGAGGGGAAGTTTTGTTTTGAGGATGGAACAGTTCACAAGAAAGATGGAGATACTTAAAAATGACCAATTCGACCCATTTGTGGTACTGACTACCATACAAGCACATCTCTTGCCTCGCAGTGTACCAGCACTACAGGCCTTTCTCCCACAGACTACACCAACTAACTAATGTATTTCCATACAGCAACAACTCTCAGTGGCTCTGAGAAAGGACCCCTGGCACTCCACCACATCCTTGCTGAGGACTTGCAAAGTCCTGCAGTCTTCTAGCACTGACTTACCTCTTCTTTTCCTGGATGACAAACTGATGGTGCATTAAGAGACTGTTTAAAAATGTTTACTTTTTTCCTTGAACTTGGTCTCCCACAGAAGTGAATGCACGATATGCAAATATCAAAACTGTACAAATCAAAAATGGGAGAGAATGTGGTCTGGGCATCATGAACGAGCCCAGACAACTGCCTCGGCAGGGGCTGGGATTCACTGTAAGGCAGTGGTGATCTTAACACCACTGAGACAGTCACAGGCCCTGGTTCTCATGGGGGACTTCAACCACCCTGACATCAGCTGGGAAGACCATACAGCTAGGCAGGCGCAATCCAGGAGGTTCCTACAGAGCATCGATGATAACTTTCTGATGCAAGT